>ERZ825137.558-NODE-558-length-51688-cov-7.536498_pt1 | contig 51688 bp, 39 predicted proteins | sample MGYA00519873_ERZ825137 | MGnify/ENA primary metagenome ERZ825137 (study PRJEB31778, sample SAMEA3449190) | human gut metagenome | biome: human gut; feature: human-associated habitat; material: faeces | place: United Kingdom | collected 2010/2012 ...
CAAAAACCACGAGGACAAGGTTTTCCGTGTCAATGTTATCAGTGACGGCGACCCGCTGGAGATATTTACCGACCGCGAGGGCGAAGTGATACTGAAAAAGTATTCGCCGATAGGGGAGCTGGGGGATTTTGCGAAGGAATACGCGGAATCGCTGCAGCTAGCGCTTGGGATGACGGCGGCCGTGTGCGACAAGGACACGGTGATAGCTGCGAGCGGGCCATGCCGCAAGGAACTGATAGATAAGCCCATACACAGCGACCTTGAGGAGCTGATGGACAGGCGCGGCAGGCTGTGCGTTGGGGCGGACGGCGGTACGGCACCGCACATTACCGCGGATGAAGCGCAGCCGTTTGCCGCGGCGGCGATAGCCACGATAATTTGCGCGGGGGATCCGATAGGCGCGGTGATGCTGCTCAGCCGCGACGAGAACGCATCCATAGGCCGTGCGGAGCAAAAGGCCACGGAAACGGCGGCGAATTTCCTGGGGAAGCAGATGGAAGGCTGAAAAAAGCGAGATACACGGGCGCATGGTGCTATGCCATGCGCTTGCTTAATTAATCAAACTAAAAATATATAATGATTGAATAATAAAAGATTAGGTTGAGAGGACAAGAGACGGCATGCTATAATGTACACACGAGTATCCGTGTATGCCGGTACAGAAAAACACGGATGCGTGTGAGTGGTGAAAAAACATAGAAAAACAGGAGGTAAAAATGAAAAAGTATTTGGCGTTTGCACTGGCGCTGTTCATGGCGCTTGCGCTTATTCCGGGCATCGCACTCGCGGATAAGGGCGGACCCGGTGGCGGCGGCGGACCCGGTGGCGGCGGCGGACCCGGCGGAGGGCAGCAGGGCGGCTACCTCGATCAAAGAATATGGAATGGCAACAAAAAGGTCGTTTGGGATACGTTTACGGGTAGCGGGACTACAAAAACCGGCAATAACGGCACGGGCGTGACCGCGGTGACGCTGAACGGCGCCGCCGTTACGCATCAGGATTCCAACACAACAGGCACAGCCAACGGCATGGCGCTGAGCAGCTATTATACTTCCGCAAGCAGCCAAACGGAGCAGAGCGTGGAGCTTGCCATAACGGCGGCGGAAGGCCACTATGTATCCAGAATAGTTGTGGCTTGCATCGACCCTGGCGCGGCGAGTCCGTACAGCTGCAAAACATGGAGCGCGGGCAATGCCTATGACGTTCCCTTCAGCCTTGCTCGATCCGTAAAGCAGAATGACGGCGCTTTCAAGCTGTCCATTCCGCTTAACAGCAAGAATTTCTGCCACAGCAGCAATGGCAGCAACCACGGTTACTATATACTTATTCAGGTTGCGCCCATACCGCAGCCCGTTTATGTTGAATATGACTACGGCGAAATACTCAACATGTTCCCGGGCGACAGCAAGCTTGCAGATTTGTTCAACAACAGCACGATGTGGACAACCGTGGGCAGCGGCAATGCATACGGCAACGGCGAGGGCATCGGCAACTTTGTCCCGAATACCAAGTTTGCATACAACTATTCCGCGGTATCGGAAATACAGAACTGGAAGCATACCACCAACAGCATAAGCCTTACGGCAATGGCTGCTGTCACGCCGAAGAACGTGAAGTTCCTCGGCTGGGAAGTGACCTATTATGCAAAATGCACAAAGAGCGGCAATGAACTGACCTTCTCCGAGCAGGTAGGTACGAGCAGCAATATAGGCGAAGGACAGAGCCTGAACGTATATACCCACGCAAAGCTTGTAGCCCAGTGGAAAATCGACACCACGCCTACCCCCACTCCCGAACCGGGGAAGATAAAGATTAAAATATGTAAGGCCATAGATGGCGACGGCATAAGAGAGCTTCCGGAGAATTACACTATAAAGGTGAAGGTCGGCGACGAAGAAAAGACCATGAGCATAGCGAACCTTATGGAGGTAGAGTTCGAGGTTGAGGTTGGCAAGGAATATACTATAAGCGAAACCTATAAGTCCGATATTCCAAATTACGATTTCGTAAAGGCGACGATTTGGGAGCGGAATATAGCCAATGGCTTCAAGATAACATTTGATGAGGACGACGACGGCAGGACTATTATTATCACAAATAAATATGTCAAGCATGGCACGGTAATAAAGCCCGGTAAGCTTACCATAAAGAAAACCGTTGAAGGCGTTGACGTTCCCGATAATTACGAAGTTACCGTGAACGTGTATAACTCGGATAAGTCGGTGAATGAAAACATAAAGCTGAACAAGGCGAACAGCTTCTCCCATACGCTTGAGCTTGAAGAAGACCGTTATTACATAAAGGAAACTACCTTCACCGATATAAACGGCTATCAGCTTACCGGCATGGATACGCAGGAACACCGTCCCTACGATGGAAACGGCATAAACAAAATATTCAAAATGTATGTATCGGACAACAGCAAGGCCGCTATCACCATTGTCAACAAATACGAGCGCGTTCCCGAAAAGGCCAAGCTGACCGTGACGAAGGCTGTTGAAGGGCTTGAGAACGGCGTTGAACTGCCCGATGATTACAAAGTTACCGTAACCGTAGGCAATCAGACCATAACCCTGACTAAGAACGAACTCAGCAAGACTATACAGCTTGACGCGGGCACTTACACCGTGCGCGAGACTGCTAAATCCAACATAGATGGTTACGACTTCGTAAAGACCGAATACAGCAAACTTGACGCGAATAACGGCATAACGCTTGCCGAGGGCGGCAAGAAAACCGTTACCGTGACCAATACCTACTCCAAAAAGCAAGAGCCTAAGGCGGAATTGACCATCAAGAAAACCGTTGAGGGCGTGGATATACCCGAAGGCTACGAGGTTACCGTTGCCGTGAACGGCACAGAGCACAAGCTGAACAAGGGTAATCAGTTCAGGCTTGATATTGAAGTGGCCCCCGGCAAATACACCATAGAGGAGAAGGGCTGCACCGAAATAAACGGCTACAACTGCGAAGCCACCACCATAACCATAAACGGCAAGCCTACGCAGGAGATAGAGCTTGAGAACATGACGGAGGGCCATGTTGAAATAACCAACAAGTATGCCGAGGAGCAGAAGCCCCAGAACGGCAAGCTGACCATAACCAAGAACTTCCGCGGCGTTTACGCTTACGACCTGCCCCGCAGCTTCACCGTGTATGTGCGCCCCATGAACGAGGACGGCATGACGCTGGGCAGCGCAATGGCCGTTGTGCTTAACCGCAACAGCGACAATACCTATTCCGCAACGATAGAGGTTGGCTATAACGTATACGAAGTGACGGAGCAGAACCCGAACCTGAGCGGCTATGTGTTCACCGGCGCGAATTATTCCGCCGTAAGCACCGGCAGGGACGTGGCAGGGTACGATCTGCCCAGGACAAACGGAATATATGTCAGCACGGGCGAAAACGGCACAGCGAGCGTTGCCGTAACCAACAGCTACTATTATGATTACCATGACTACGTTCCCGTGATTCCTCCCACCAAGCCCCTGCCCCCGCAGACCGGCGATTCCGGCACGGCATATACGGGCATAGCGCTTTGCGTGATGGCCGCCGCCGCGTTCGTTGCAGCGCGCAGCCGCAAGCGCAGCTAAATCTTTGCAGAATAAAAGAAGGGCGAACCGAAAAGGCTCGCCCTTTTGATATTGCCGGTTTTACCGAATGGCAAAATGCGCCTTTATCAGCCTGTCTATTGGTATATGCAGCACGGTTCCCGCCGCTATGCCGAGAGAATTGAGCAGAATATCATCAATATCGAAAACGCCGACATGGGAAAGCTGCTGCACGGTTTCAAACAGTATTACCATGCCTATAAGTATTGCGGCCGATACGGCAAGGTTATGTTTCGCGTGTATCTTCCACGGCAGCAACAGCGCAAGCGGCGAAAACAGCAGCGCGTTGCCCAATATGCTGGCAAAGAAATAGCTGTCCGTGAACAGGTTTGCAAACTGAGAGTGCAGCGTAGCGAACGGGATATAATTAGGCGCAAGATAAGTGTAGTCATATTCGCGTCTAAAGCCGCCGAGCAGTACGAAGCAAAGAATTATGAAGTAAACCGAAAACAGATACCACCAGCATATGTTGGCGGCTGCTCTGCGCCAAGGCGCGCTGTTGCATATACGAAGCATTATGATGGTGGCTAAAAGCATAGGCAGGGGAACCATCAGCACGGTTTTAACAAGCCGGATAAACATAACAAATGCGCCCATCCAGTGAAAAACAATTAACGAGCGTATAGCACCTGCGAATGCCGCAGCATACAGTGCCATGCAAAGTATGAAAAGCGCACGGCTCTTTTTATCCCGCTTCAAAATTGCCTCCCGAATCATTATCCGAACACCTACATGTTTTGACTGAATTTACAAAGGCGGGCTGCCGCGCCCGCCGTGTAGTTTTTTGATTATTTTGATTTAATATACGGTTTGCCGTTCGCGGCGGGAACATGCGCCTTGCCAACGAAGAGTATAAGCGCGATTATCGTGACAACATACGGTATCATGGATATTATGTTCACCGGTATGGAGCCGTTTGAGCCGACGACTACCTTCAGCCCGTTGCAGAAGCCGAACAGTATGCAGCCAAGCATAGCGCCCTGCGGCTTGAACTTGCCGAATATTACTGCGGCAATGGCTATGAAGCCCTGGCCTATAACTATGGACGGGCGATACACGGAAACCGTTGCAAGCGTTATGCTCGCCCCGCCAAGGCCCGCAAGGAAGCCGGAAAGCGCAACGCAGATATAGCGCACGAGGGAAACGTTTACGCCCAGCGTATCCGCCGCCTGGGGATGCTCGCCCACGGCGCGGAGCCTGAGCCCGAAGCGCGTTTTATAGAATACGAACCATATCACAAGCACCAATATGAACGCTATATACGCAGAAGCGTATGTGTTGAACACGTTGTCGAGAAAGCCGTTCTTTGCAAACGCTTCGCCCCATTTGCCGCCAAGGTTGGCGTTGCACCATTCAAAAAGGCCGTTGAATATGCGGGGGAGCTTATTGGGCACTGGGTGCGTTTCCGTATTGCCTGCAAAGAGCAGGCGGCAAACGTAAACGGCAATGCCGCTGGCAAGGAAGTTTATTGCCGTGCCGGATATGGTTTGGTCCGCCTTGCAGGTTATGCAGGCAAAGCCGTGTATCAGCGCAAAAACCATGCCCGCAAGGCCCGCGCAAAGGAACGCCAGCCAAGGATCACCGGAAAAATAGCCCACGGCAGCGCCGGTGAAGGCGCCTATTGTCATCATGCCCTCTATACCGATGTTTATAACGCCGGATTTTTCGGAGCAGCAGGAGCCGAGCGCCGCAAACAGCAGCGGGGGAGTATACATAAGCGTGGCATTAAGCACAATGCCGAGCGTTTTAAGCAACTGGTCCATGTTATACGCCTCCCTTATTCTTTTTGTTGCTGCTTATCATCATCCTGAGCAGGCTTGATATGGCGATGCACAGCACTATGCAGCCCATTATTATGTCAACTATCTCGCTTGGGGCATCGAAGCGCGTGCCGCCGAACTTCATTGCGCCGAAGAACTCCGCGCCCAGCAGCACGCCGAAAGGATTGGTGCCGCCTATAAGCGCAACGGTTATGCCCTGGAAGCCGTAGCCTTCCTGCCCCGCAAACTGGCTGACCTTATACGTTACGCCCATAACCTGCAGCGCGCCTGCAAGGGAAGCGAGCATGCCGGATATGCTCAGCGCCGTAAGTACGGAACCGTTGGCGTTTATGCCCGCATATTCCGCGGCGGAGCGGTTGAAGCCGACTGCCTTAAGCTTGAAGCCAAGCGTTGTGCGGTTGATTATATAATAGATCACCACAACGCATATAAGCGCTATAAACACGCCGAAGTGCGCTTTGGGCGAAAGGCCGGGCAGCCAATCGGATATGGTTATCTTTGCCGTATCCGCAATGGGTACGGACCAGGTTTTGCCGTCGCCGACGTTTACCCAGTCAAGATTTACTATAAAGTTGGAAAAATAGTAGGCTATCCAGTTGAACATTATCATGCACAGCACCTCGTGCGCGCCGAAACGGATTTTCAAAAAGCCTACCAGTCCGCCCCAGAGCGCGCCCGCAGCAAGCGCGGCGATTATGCAGAGCGGAATATGTATGAACGCGGGGGCCTTAACAAACGCGCCAACCAGCATTGCAGCAACGCTGCCCATAACGTATTGACCTTCCGCACCTATATTGAACACGCCTGTTTTGAATGCGAAGGCGACGGAAAGGCCGGTGAGTATATACGGCACGGAATATTCAATGAAGCTATACGAAATATTCTTTGTGGAGCGGAATATAACGCCGAACAGCTTGCCATATGACTCGATGGGGTTATAGCCGGCGATAAGCAGGGCGATGGCGCCCACTATAAAGCCGATTATTATGGAAATCAGCGTATAGGTGAACGCGCTTTCCTGCAGCTTTTCAACAAAGCGCTTTGTGTTTATGCTATTCTTCATGCGCCGATCCTCCCGCCATCATAAGGCCCAGCTTTTTCTCGTCCGCTTCGCTTCCGCGCACGCTGCCGACTATTTTGCCTTCGAATATAACGTCTATCCTGTCCGAAAGGCTCATTACCTCGTCCAGTTCAAAGCTTACCAGCAGCACGGCCTTGTGCTTGTTGCGCTGATCCACAATGTACTTATGCACATACTCAATCGCACCAACGTCAAGCCCGCGCGTGGGGTTAACGGCGATAAGCAAATCCTTGTCGTTTGTAACCTCCCTTGCAATTATCACCTTTTGCTGGTTGCCGCCGGAAAGGTCGCCCGCTGGTTCATGCTCGCAGCCGCGGGGGCGAATATCGTATTTTTCAATAAGCTCCCTGGCGTGCTCGTCAATGGCCTTGAAATTGAGCGCGCCGTGATTGGAATACGGCTTTTCGTCCGCGTTTTGCAGAATAAGATTATCCTCAACCGAGAAATCCAGCACCAGCCCGTGCTTATGCCTGTCCGCAGGGATGCTTGAAATGCCCATGTCGAAAAGCTGGCGCGGCGTTTTGTTGTAAGCATCGTGGCCGTTCATGGTGATTGCGCCGTGAGTTGCTTTCTTTAGGCCGGTAAGAATTTCCACCAATTCGGTTTGGCCGTTGCCGTCTATGCCCGCTATGCCTACTATTTCGCCTTTTCTTACGGTTAAGTCAAGCCCGCGGAGGACTTCAACGTTCCTGTAATCCTTGGCGTGCAGATCGTGCACCTCCAGCGCCACTTCGCCCGGTTCTATGGCGGCCTTGTCCACCTTGAACTCAACGCTGCGGCCGACCATCATGGCGGCAAGCTGCTGCTCCGTAGTGTCCGCAACGCTTACGGTGTTTATATATTTGCCCTGGCGGATGATCGTGCAGTAATCCGCAGCGGCTTTTATTTCCTTCAGCTTGTGGGTTATGAGTATAACGGTTTTCCCTTCGCGCGCAAGGTTATGCATTATTTCGATAAGTTCTTCTATCTCCTGCGGGGTAAGGGAGGCCGTGGGCTCGTCCAGTATCAATATATCTGCGCCGCGGTACAGCACCTTCAGTATTTCTGCCCGTTGCTGCATGCCTACGGATATGTCCTCAATCTTGGCATCGGCATTCACCTGCAGGCCGTAGCGGGCGGATATTTCATTCACCTTCGCGCGCGCTGCCTTCATGTTCACCCGCCCGCCGGGGAGCATGGGTTCCATGCCGAGTATTATGTTTTCGGCCACGGTGAACGGCTGCACGAGCATAAAGTGCTGATGCACCATGCCTATGCCCAGCTCTATCGCCTTATTGGGGCCGGATATGGAAACCTCTTTGCCGTTTATGAATATTTGGCCGGATGTGGGATGATACAGCCCGTATAATATGTTCATAAGCGTGGATTTGCCCGCGCCGTTTTCGCCGAGAATGGCGTGTATCTCGCCCTTGTGAACGGTCAGGTTAATCCCGTCGTTTGCTTTGAAGGAGCCGAACATTTTAACTATGTTCTTCATTTCAACCGTGGGACGGCTCATATCTATGCGCCCGTTTTCCTCCAAGCCGGCTCACCTCCTTAAAATAAAAAATATGTGTTTGCGTGATGTGATAATGGATTTGTTATAACAAATCCCTGCCCGATATGCTTCGGGCAGGGATGCGCTTATTCAGCTATTAGTCATCCAGGGTGTAGTAATCGGAACCGTAGGCGGCATCAAAGGCCTCGGTAGTGGCGGGAACCTTGATTTCGCCGGAGAGGATCTTTTCCTTGGCGGCGGCAACGGCAGCCTTGCACTCGTCGCTCATCAGGGTGTCGGTGGGGGCTACGTCAACAGCGCCGGAGGTGATGTCGTAGTTAACATCGCTGCCGGGCTTGAGGGTGCCTTCAACGCCGTCCTTGCACAGGGCGAATACGCCGTTGTCAACGCGCTTTACGGCGCTGGTCAGCACGGCTTCGGGGGCCAGAGAGGACTGATCCTGGTCAACGCCTATTACCAGCTTGCTCTGTTCCTTGCCGGCTTCGATTACGCCAAGGCCGGTGGCACCGGCGGCATGGTAAACGACGTCCGCGCCGTTGGTGTACATATTGATGGTGGCAGCCTTACCGCCCGCGGCATCGCCGAAGCTGTTGGCATTGTAGCACTGAATCTGGCAATCGGGGTTGGTGTCACGCACGCCGGCATAGAAACCGTAGCCGAAGGTGTTCATGACGGGGCTGACCATGCCGATAACGAAGCCAACGTTGTTGGTCTGGGTCATGGTGGCAGCGGCAACGCCTACCAGATAGGAGCACTGCTCGGTGGCAAAGTTAACGCCGATAACGTTATCGCCAACGCTGGAATTATCAACGATAGCGAAAGTCTGATCGGGATAGTTGGCGGCAACTTCCTTAAGGGTGTCGGCCATCAGGAAGCCGATGCACAGGATAAGGTCGTAACCTTCGTCAACGGCGGTCTCAAGGTTGGGGGCATAGTCGGCGTCGGTCTTGGATTCGAAGTACTTAACTTCGCAGCCAAGCTCCTCCTGAGCCCTCTGCAAACCGGCCCACGCGGAAGCGTTGAAGGACTGGTCGTTGATTCCGCCGGTATCGGTAACCATGGCTACGCGATAGGGTTCCTTGTTGTCGTTAGCGGGAGTGTTGTCCTGGTTCTGATCCGCGGGAGCGGAGCAGCCGATAGCGGCTATGGCTATTACCAGAGCCAGCATCAGAGCAGCAATTTTCTTCATTATGCTTTTATCCTCCGTTTATTTTTGACCACGCCGATTATTAATCCGCATGGTTCTATTTATTCTATCAAAAATAATTGTGAAATAAAAGATGTAATTTGATTATATATAACATTTTTGAGCCATATTTATGCCGTCATGTGTAAATATTCCCGCGCGTGGGCATAAAAGGCCGGCAACGGGCTGTCCGCCGGCCGTATTTGGCGCCGTATAGGCATAACCTTAGCCAATAAGGGCAAAGAATTCGTTAAGCGCGTCCGTATAATCCCCGCAGCAGACCAGATGATGGTTGTTGATGGGGTTGGTGAGGAAGTATGAGAAATCGTCAAGCTTAAGCTTTATCTGCGTGCGGCAGAGGCAGGATTCGTGCAGGTTTTCGGTTATTTCGCCGCGCTTTGCAAAGAAGCGGGAAAGATCGCCCGCGGCCTTGAATATGGTGCAGGGGCCTTCGGGAATTTCGCCGGCTATGGCAACGCCGATGTTGGATTCATAATGCGTGGTAAGGCGGATGCTGCGCGGCATGGTTACGGGCAGCGTGCAGTGCGCCAGCACCATTTCGCCCGCGGCGGTATCTATGCGGCTGGGGTTGCACAGGAACACATCCTGCCCGGATACCGCGCCGAGTATTGCCATGGATACGGCGGCGGGGATATCGCCTTCGCAGCCGGCGTATATACCTTCCGCATTGAGTATGGCAAGGCCGAGGCAGCCCGTGGTGAACACAGTATTGAGAAGATCGAAGCAGCGCACGGTGACCGCGCGAAGATCGTACTTGGCAATTATGCGCTTGAGCGCGCCGTATACATTAAGGCTCTTTTCCATTTCCGCCTTGTCGTAGCCCTGCGCCATGAGAAGCTGAGTATATTGATTCGGCTCGTAGCCGCCCTTCTTGGTTTCTTCTATCAGTTCGCTTATGGGGATATGAACAAGCGTAAGTCCAAGCTTAGACTGATACGCCGCGCCGTCGGCATCGCTTGCGATAAGCCAATCGGAGGGCGCGCCTATAACGCCAAGCCGCATGCCCTTCAGCTTTTCTATTCCGGCATAGGCCATCTTCAGCGCGTTTATGCGCCTTGCCACGTCCTCAACGCTGCCGTGCAGTATTTCGCCGCGCTTGCCCTGCTGCTTTAGGAAGGAAAGTATTTCCATGCTGGCGGCAAGGGAGTTGCTTTCGCCGCTGGTAAGTATATAGCAGGGCTTTTTGCATATGCGCTCATAGCCTTCCTTGAATATGCCTTCGCTTCCGCCGGAGGCCACAAATACCAGCGCGAAGGGCGCCTTTTCAAATTCGTCCAGATCAACGCGCACAAGCTCCTCGCCAACGGCGCTGCCCACGGTTTTAAGATATTCGTTCGTGCGTTCCCGCGTTACCTGAGAAAGCGGGCTTTGTACCTGAAATACGCTTATTGCCATTATAGGTTCCTCCTGAAGTTAGTTATGATTAAATATATTCTATCATAATATGTGCGGTTTTTGTACTTTATATTCTTCTCTATGTCTGATACAATATATCCATCAGTTCATATACGAAAGGATATCCCTAAATGGCAAAGCTATATTTCCGCTACGGGGCGATGAGCTCCAGCAAGACCGCAAACGCCATAATGGTAAAGTATAATTACGGAGAGCAGGGGCAGAAGGCTCTGCTTGTTAAGCCGCGCACAGATACGCGCGACGGCGTGCATATTATGAAAAGCCGCAGCGGCGTTATGGACGAATGCACGCTGTTTGACGAAATGGACTGGGAAGCCGTTAAGCGGAAGGAATATGATTGCATAATTGTGGACGAATCGCAGTTCCTTACCAAGGCGGAGGTGGAGCTGCTGACGGACATTGTGGATGAATACAATGTGCCTGTGATATGCTACGGGCTGCGCGCGGACTTCCGCGGGGAGCTTTTTGAAGGGAGCAAGTGGCTGCTTGCCTGGGCGGACAGCATAGAGGAGGTTAAAACAATATGCTGGTGCGGCCGCAAGGCAACCTGCAACGCCCGTCTTGACGGCAAGGGCGGCATAACCAAGCAGGGCGAGCAGGTGGTGCTGGGGGCGGAGGATAAATACATAAGCCTTTGCCGCAGGCATTGGAAGCAGGGCGACCCCGGCCCGAAGCTGAGAAAGCAGTAAAGCGCTATACATAACAAAAAAGTGGCTCGCGGCCACTTTTTTACTTATTCGCCCTTGTGCGCTTCAAGAAAATCGTTTAGCTCGCTGTTCAATATGTCCGTTATGAACATATGCCCGGGGCTGTGGGTTATTATTATCGGCGGCTTGGCGTTTTCTATCGCAGCCTGCGGGGTAACGCCGCAGGGCCAGAATACGCATACTTCGCCTTCGCGTATCTCTACGCTGTCGCCGTAATCGGGCCGCATAATGTCCGCAATGCCTATCTCCTCGGGCTTGCCTATATGCACGGGCGCGCCGTGTACGTTTGGCATGGCGGCGGTTATTTTATAGGCAAGTGCGGCCTGCTCGCGCGTCATTGGCCGCATGGAGCATACCGTAGGGCCTGAAAACGGGCCGCAGGGCTTGGTCATAATATTTGTTTTATACATGGGCACGTTGCGGCCCATTGCAATATGGCGCACCTCTATGCCCGCGCGCATAAGCGCCTCCTCAAACGAAAAGCTGCACCCTATAAGGAAGCCAACCATGCCGCTTTGATAATATTCGCTTGCGTCGGTCACTTCCGCGTCAAGCGCGCCGTTACGATATATGCGGTATTTGGGAATGTCTGTCAATATATTGCCGTCCGCTGCCATAAGGCGGGTATAGGGCGAAGCTTTAAGCGTTTCAAGCACGGGGCAGGGGGCGGGATTGATGCGGGCATATTCGGCAAAGTCCGCGGCGTATTCGGCGGGCAGTATTACCAAATTGGCCTGCGCATAGCCCGCGGCCATGCCGGCGGTGGGGGAGGTTATCTCGCCCGCGCGGATGAGCGCGCGCACCTCGCGCGGGGATGCGGTTTTAAGGTCTTTACTCATTGCGCCTTCTCCTTTGCGCTGAATGTATTCGCGCTCAGCTTTATTATCGCAACGCTATCGGACTGCGCATCGCTGAACTCAAAGCGGCGGCCGGCGGTATGCTCGGTTATAAGCGAGAGCGCAAGCTTCTTTTCTTCAATATCGTCAACCATGCTTGCTCTGCCCGCGCCGGTTATGCTTGAATACAGGCAGGAATAATTGCAGGGAGTAGGCCCTTCGGTAACGCGGCTCATGCTGTCCATTTCAAACGCGGCTTCGCATCCGCTGCCGACGGCGCGTATCTTGCGGCCTTCCTTCGCGCTGTGGAAATACAGCGTGAGCGAATCGCCTTCGTGAACGTAGCCGAAGCTCAGCGGCACTATGTAAAGCCCCTCTTCATCCTTAACAGCCACGCGGCAAACGGCGGAATCGGCTATTATCCGCCCTATTCTTGCTCTATCGCTCACCAGTCTGTCCATTCTGCGCATTTTCATAGGTGTCGTCTCCTTTTATTTGATATGTATATCGACATACGGTAAATCGAATTTTGTCGGATTTTCACTCATCGTCCCACCGGCAGAGGGTGAGCGAGTACCCTTCCCGCACGGGGATGGACGTGAAGCGGGCAAAGAGCCGATCGCCCGATATTTCACCGCGCTCAACAACGCTGAAATGCGAAAAGCTGCCCCCTATACCCGTGCCGAGCAGCTTGACATAGCTTTCCTTTGCCGTCCAAACGGAATAGAACGCCTCCGTTCCGCCGCGACGAGTATACTCTATTTCATTCGGGTGGAAGAAGCGCCGGGAGAGCGCAGCATGATCGCGCGCGGCATGCTGCTCAATATCTATGCCCACATCATAGCGGCACAATGCGCATACCCAAAGCCCGCCCGAATGGGACACGGAGAAGTGCAGCCACGGCGCGTTTTCAAAATACGGCTTGCCGCATTCGCCCTTTGCAATGCAAAGCATTTGCGGAAGCGGCATGGCTTCCTCCGCAGCATACAGGCGCGCAAGGCGGATAAGCCGCTCCGTGCGGCTGTCATCAGCCCCTGTTTCATCAATTATATATATATGCGCGCTGTCAGCTTCCATTTTGCTTTACCTTAATCTGTACACAAAGCCTTCATACGGCTGAAGCTTCATGCTTTCGGCAATGGGCTTGGGCGAATTGGTGAAAAGCAGACATTCGCCCTTTTTGCAGCCCGTAAGCGCAACCTTTGCCGCGCGGTCGGTAAGGTTTATGACCACAAGCAGGCTTTCCGCCCCGTCCGAACGGGTGTATGCCATAACGCGCGGATTTTCGGAATCAACGGGCGCGTATTCGCCGCCTATAAGCGCGCTGTGGCTGCGGCGGAGCGCTATTGAGCGCTTATAAAAGGAGCATACGGAATCCATATGCGTCATGTCGTCCTCAACGTTTATGTGGCTCAGCGAATTTTCGCCCTTCAGCCTGGGCGTGCCAAGTGTGAAGCCGGCGGCGCGGGAATTGTTCCATTGCATTGGGGTGTTTTCGGCATAAAGGCCTATTTCGTCGCCCTGCCGTATTAGCGGGGTACCGCGCCCGGTCATAACGTAAAGGCAGGCGGCCTTGGAGCGCAGGCGGCGCGTAAGCTCCTGCTGCGATGAAAACTGCCCCTGCGCAAGCGAAATGCCGTTCAGGAACCAGCCGCCCTTCAGTTCGCCCTGCACCTGATAATAGTCCGCATCGTGCTTAAAGCGTTTCGCGTCCCCGCCGCAGAACAGCGCGCCGAGGGAGCCGGAAGCGGGGGAGAAAGCCTCCGCCATATGCGCGGGGATATAAAGCTGCATCAGCAGTTCGCGGTTTTCCGTCCGCGTAAGCTGCACGGCGTCCTCAAAGGGTACGTTTTTGCCTATGCCCACCGTGAAGCAATCAGGATACAGCGAAAAAACATTCCTGTTCAGGGCGCACATAGCCCGGTGCAGCGCGCGCTTATCGCCGGATGCGGTGAGCGCATCGGTATTTATGGCAATGCCCATTGCGCCCCTGTCCAGCCAATAGCGCATGGCGGCGGAGGCACGGTCTATGTCCGAAGCATCGTTAAGGGGCATATCGGTTCTCATCTCAAGCACGGTGCCTATCATGCGGGACGCGGCCTTGTCTATAAGCGCGTCAAGGTCGTCCGCCGTGCCTATTTCAGGGTCTATCATAAAGCCTTCGCCCGAGAACACGGGTGAAAGCATGAGCGTATCCGCGCCCAGCTCCTTTATATAATCTATTTTTGCGGCAATGCCGTTTATGTCGCCCAGCCCATCGGCATCGGTATCGAAAAAGCTGCGCACGTCAACGCGGTAAACCGCCCTTGCTCTCGGGTCCATGGCCTATCCTCGCTTAAAATGGATTGGTGAAGAAAACGTTGAATATAAGCTGATCGCAAAGCACCAGCATGCCCAGCGCTGCAACGTATATGATAAAGCCCTTCAGGCTCTTTTTCGTTATCAGCTTGAGCATCCAGCGTATTGCGAAATAGCCGCTTACGGCAGCAATTACCGTGCCGACTATAACGCAGCCCCAATCCGTGCCCTGAAGTCCCTCCGCAGCAACATCGGGAATTTGCAGCACAAGGGAGCCGAGTATTGCGGGTATGGACAATATGAACGAATACTCCGCCGCCGCCTCTTTAGAAAGGCCGAAGAAGCGCGCGCCCGCGATTGTGGAGCCGCTTCTTGAAACGCCGGGAAATATGGCAACGCCCTGCATAAGGCCCACGCCGAGGGATTCTGTATACTTCATGTGTTCAATGTCCTTTTTGCCGTGGGACAGCTTTTCGTTGAGGAAAAGTATAACCGCCGTTATCAAAAAGCCTATGCCTAAGAACTTGCCTTCAAATGCGGAATCAAACAGATCCTTGAATACGAACGCTATCACCGTTGTAACAAGGGTGGAAAGCAGAAGAAGATATACCTTCTTTTGAAAAGGCTTTTTGATAAGCGCCCAAAGCTGGCGGTAGTAAACGGCTATAACGGCCGCAAGCGTGCCAAGGTGCAGCATGGTATCGAAGAACATTGCGCCTTCGTTTATGCCGAAAATATTTTGAAAAAGCACAAGGTGGCCGCTGCTTGACACGGGCAGAAATTCGCAAAGCCCCTGAACAAGGCCGAGCAGCGCCGCAATAAGTATATTCATAATAAAACTTACCCTCCATAAGTATTTATCTGATTATACATATTACCATTTTTTTATAAATATATAAAGGCCGGAATGAGAAAGGTTTATAAATAAAATAGAAAGCATATAAAGGCCGGAATGAGAAAGGTTTATAAATAAAATAGAAAGCGAAGATTGAAAAAAGCGGCATAATAAGGTATGCTGTAATGTAGTCGGCATAATGCCGTACGATAGTAAAGCAATGGAGGAAAGGTATGAATCGCGCTGTTGACAAATGGATAGACGATCATAAGGAAGAACTGATAGAGGCGCTTAGGGCGAACCTGAGCATAGCGAGCGTAAAGGATACCGAGCATGCAAGCGAAGGTGCGCCGTTTGGGCCGATGATAAGAAAAGCGCTTGACGATGCGCTTGCGCGCGGCAAGGCGCTTGGGTTTGATACCGTGGATTACGACGGCTACTGCGGCGCGATAGATATGGCAGGCGGTGATGAGCAGCTTGGCGTTATATGCCATCTGGACGTTGTGCCGGAGGGCACGGGCTGGACGTATCCCCCCTACGGCGGCGAAATACACGACGGCAAGCTTTATGCCCGCGGCACCATGGACGACAAGGGCCCCGCGTTTGCGGCGCTGTACGCCATGAAGGCCATAAAGGAATGCGGCGTACCGCTCAGGCGCAGCGTAAGGCTTATTCTGGGCTGCGACGAGGAAAGCGGCATGAGTTGCCTGAAGCATTATAATCAGGTTGCCAAGGCGCCCACGCTCTCCTTCTCTCCAGATGCCGAATACCCCGTTGTGAACAGCGAAAAGATGATATTCCGCACGGAATACGAAAAGAAGTTTGATTCCGCAATAACCCTGCACGCCGGCACCCGCCGCAACGTTGTGCCGGGCGAGGCCGTGGCCACCGTGCCGCTGGCGCTTTCCCGCATAGTGCCCATAATGGAAGCGTTTATGGAAGGCAGCGAATTTGCGTGCAGCGCGGAAGCGATAGACGAAAACAGTACAAAGATAACAATGAAGGGCCTTGCGGCGCATGCCTCCGAGCCGGAACACGGCAAGAACGCCATGCTTGCAATGCTTGCGCTGCTTGACAAGCTGCCCCTTGAAGGCGAGGATGCGCACACCGTGAACGCACTCACCAACGCGCTGAAGTTCGATTGCCACGGCGAAACGCTGGGCATAGACAGCGAGGATGCATCCGGCAGGCTTACGCTCAATCCCGGCGTACTTGACTGGGACGAAACGGGCATACACCGCCTTACCTTCGACGTGCGCGCCCCCATATCCAGCAAGGCGGAGGAGCTTGAAAAGAAGATAACCGAAGGCATAAAGGAGACCGGCCTTGTGCAGACGGACATAAGCTGGAGCGAAGGCTACTATGTAAGCCCCGATGACGAGCTGGTGAAGAAGCTGCTGGACGTTTACGCCGCACGCTTCGGGCAGAGGCTTGAACCCCTTGCCATAGGCGGCGGAACATACGCAAGGCACATGAAGAACTCCGTGGCGTTCGGCATAGAGCGCCCCGGCGAACCGGGCAGGGCGCATATGCCGGATGAATACATTCCGGTGAACGATCTGATAGAGGACACCAAGACCATTGCGGACGCCATAATAGCCCTTGCGGGAGCGGAAGCGTAAAATACACACTATAACACACATTGCGCGGGAAACGGTAATTGCCGCCGTTTCCCATGCAAAATGCAAACAAATGGCAAATTTTTCTTGAATAAATCTCAAATCGGCCTGTCAAAAGCATTGACAAGCCTAATTCTCTTTGGTACAATGTTAAACTGCGTCAGCATGGTAATCTGTGGGAAATGTCTGCATTTTCCCAGAGACTGCCGCGCTGTTCCCTAAAATGCGGGGTATGCAGGCCCGCGTATACGGGAACGCTCATGCCGGGGCGGCGCATCGGCCATAAACGCCGCGCAAGCGCGATATAGAGGAGTGAACACGATGGTACATGAAGTGCAGATGGGCACAAGGAAACGCATGAGTTTCTCCCGTATCAGCGAGGTTCTCGACATGCCGGATCTTATAGAGGTTCAGAAGAACTCCTATAAGCGGTTTGTTGAAGAGGACCTTAGGGAGGTACTTGACGACATTTCCCCGATCACAGACTATACGGAAAAACTCGTTTTGGAGTTTGTCGATTATTCAATCGATTTTGACCATCCCAAATACTCCGTTGAGGAATGCAAAGAAAGGGACGTTAATTACTGCGCGCCCCTGAAGGTACTGGTCAGGCTTATCAATAAGGAAACCGGAGAAGTAAAGGAGCAGCCGGTGTTCATGGGCGATTTCCCGCTCATGACCGAGCAGGGCACCTTTATCATAAACGGCGCTGAAAGGGTTATAGTCAGCCAGCTTGTGCGTTCTCCGGGCGTATATTATACCCGCAGCATAGATAAGCTGGGCAAGAATCTTTATTCCGCCCAGGTAATACCTAACCGCGGCGCATGGCTGGAATACGAAACCGATTCCAGCGAAGTGCTGCACGTTAAGATAGACCGCCAGCGCAAGGTTTACATAACCGCGCTGCTGCGCGCATTGGGCTACGGCACCAATGCCGAAATAATCGAACTGATGGGCGAAGAAGAAAGGCTGATGAACACTCTTGATAAGGATACTACCAAGAGCGTTGAGGACGGTCTTATAGAGATATACAAGCGTCAGCGTCCCGGCGAGCCCCCCACGGAGGAAAGCGCAAGGAGCCTGCTGAACGCATTGTTCTTTGACCGCCGCTACGACCTGGCCCGCGTAGGCCGCTATAAGTTTAATAAGAAGCTGAGCCTTGCCGCCCGCATAGCCGGACAAATAAGCGCAGACGATGTTATAGACCCCGCCACCGGCGAAATAATAGTTGAAGCCGGCAAACGCATAAGTGCCGAGGCCGCCGAACGCATAGAGAACACCGGCTTGCGCGGCATATTCGTCACGGCGGAGGATAAGCGCATAAAGGTCCTTGGCAACCTGTTCGTGGACGCCAGGCATTTCCTCAGCTTCAATCCCGAAGAAGCCGGCCTTAACGAAAGGGTGCATTACCCCACGCTCATGCAGCTGCTCAAGGAAGGCGAGGGCATGGACGAGGAAGAGCTCAAGGCCCTGCTGAAGGAGCATGTTTACGACCTTATACCCAGGCACATCCTGCCCGATGATATGATAGCCAGCATAAGCTACCTTATCGGCATGAATTACGGCATCGGCCGCACGGACGACATTGACCATCTGGGCAACCGCCGCATAAGGAGCGTAGGCGAGCTGCTGCAGAACCAGATCCGCGTTGGTATGACCAGGCTTGAGCGCGTTGTGCGCGAGCGCATGAGCATACAGGACATGGAAACCGCCATGCCCAGCAACCTTATAAATATCCGCCCCGTAACCGCGGCGATAAAGGAATTCTTCGGTTCCAGCCAGCTTTCCCAGTTCATGGACCAGACAAACCCGCTGGCGGAGCTGACGCATAAGCGCAGGCTGAGCGCACTCGGCCCCGGCGGTTTGAACCGCGACCGCGCCACGTTCGACGTGCGAGACGTTCACTATTCGCATTACGGACGCATGTGCCCCATTGAAACCCCTGAAGGTCCTAACATAGGCCTTATAAACTCGCTTTCCACATATGCGCGCATCAATAAGTACGGCTTTATAGAGGCGCCTTACAGGAAGGTGGACGGCAAGAACCATTCCATCAGCAGCGACATAGTATACCTGACTGCGGACGAAGAGGACGACTTCATAGTTGCGCAGGCGAACGAGGCCACCGTTACCACAGAGGAGGGCAATACCTGGTTCGCTAAGGATCACGTCGTAGCCCGCTGGCTGGATAAAATAATCGAAGTGCCTGCCGAGCAGGTGCATTACATGGACGTTTCGCCCAAGCAGCTGGTATCCGTTGCAACGGCAATGATACCCTTCCTTGAAAACGACGACGCTAACCGCGCGCTGATGGGATCGAACATGCAGCGCCAGGCGGTTCCTCTTCTCATGCCAGAAGCGCCCGTGGTTGGCACCGGCATGGAATACAAGGCTGCGCACGATTCCGGCGTTGTGGTAGTTGCGCACGAGGATGCAACGGTAATCTATGTTGCAGCCGATAAGGTAGTGACCGAGGATGCAAGCGGCATTCGCCATACGTATAAGCTTATCAAGTTCAAGCGTTCCAACCAGGGCACCTGCATAAATCAGCGCCCCATAGTGAACGTGGGCGACAAGGTGAAGGTAGGCGACGTGCTGGCGGACGGCGCAAGCACCGAGCACGGCGAAATAGCCCTTGGCCGCAACATACTGATAGGCTTCATGACCTGGGAGGGTTACAACTACGAGGACGCCGTACTTATAAGCGAAAAGCTGGTTAAGGACGACGTATACACATCCATACATATAGAGGAGCATGAAACCGAAGCCCGCGACACCAAGCTGGGCAAGGAAGAAATAACCCGCGACATTCCCAACGTTGGCGAGGATGCGCTCAGCGACCTTGACGAGCGCGGCATAATCCGCATCGGCGCAGAGGTAAGGAGCGGCGACATACTGGTTGGTAAAGTAACGCCTAAGGGCGAAACCGAGCTGACCGCGGAAGAGCGCCTGCTGCGCGCCATATTCGGCGAAAAGGCAAGAGAGGTGAGGGATACCTCCCTGCGCGTGCCCCACGGCGAAGGCGGCGTTATAGTGGACGTGAAGATATTCACCCGCGAAAACAAGGACGAACTTGCCCCCGGCGTGAACGAACTGGTGCGCGTATACATTGCGCAGAAGAGAAAGATATCCGTTGGCGATAAGATGGCAGGCCGCCACGGCAACAAGGGTGTTATTTCAAGGATACTGCCCGAAGAGGATATGCCCTTCCTACCGGATGGCACGCCGCTGCAGATAGTGCTTAACCCGCTGGGCGTTCCGAGCCGAATGAACATAGGTCAGGTACTAGAGCTGCACCTTGGCATGGCGGCAAAAACGCTGGGCTGGCACATTGCAACGCCTGTATTCGACGGCGCGAGCGAGCAGGATATAAAGGATCTGCTTGTTAAGGCCGGAAAGGATCCGGACGGTAAGACGGTGCTGTACGACGGCCGCACGGGCGAACCCTTTGAAAACAGGGTATCCGTCGGCTACATGTACTATTTGAAGCTGCATCACCTGGTCGATGATAAGATTCACGCCCGCTCCACCGGCCCGTACTCGCTGGTAACTCAGCAGCCGCTCGGCGGCAAGGCCCAGTTCGGCGGCCAGCGCTTCGGCGAAATGGAAGTTTGGGCGCTGGAAGCCTACGGCGCGGCGAATACGCTGCAGGAGATACTGACCGTAAAGAGCGACGATATAGTGGGCCGCGTAAAGACCTACGAAGCCATAGTGAAGGGCGAAAACGTGCCCGAGCCCGGCGTACCGGAGTCCTTCAAGGTGCTTATCAAGGAGCTGCAGTCCCTCGGCCTTGACATAAAGGTGCTCAGCGACACCAACGAGGAGATTCAGATCGGCGAAATGATAGACGATGACGACACAACGCCTATCGACGTGAACATGAGCGGGCTTGAGGACGTGCCCGACATGGCGCCGATGGAGAACGACGATCGCTTCAGCGAATTTGATTTCAATGATGACGATGACGATGATTCGGACGCGGACTTCAGCGAGTTCGACGGCGAATAAAACGCGGATGAAGGGAGAGAAAAGCATTGTTCGAGCTGACAAATTTTGACGCTATACAGATTGGCCTTGCATCCCCGGAAAAAATAAGGGAATGGTCGCACGGAGAGGTCAAAAAACCCGAGACCATAAATTACCGCACGCTCAAACCGGAAGTTGACGGACTGTTCTGCGAACGCATATTCGGGCCGACCAAGGACTGGGAATGCCACTGCGGCAGATATAAGCGCGTGCGCTACAAGGGCGTGGTGTGCGATAAGTGCGGCGTTGAAGTTACCCGCGCAAAGGTGCGCCGCGAGCGCATGGGCCACATTGAGCTGGCCGCCCCCGTATCACACATATGGTATTTCAAGGGCATACCCTGCCGCATGAAGATGCTGCTGGACATGAGCCCGAGAAACCTTGAAAAAGTGCTGTACTTTGCGGCGTTTGTAGTTACCGATCCCGGCAACACACCGCTTCAGTATAAGCAGGTTCTCAGCGACAAGGAATACCGCGACGCGCAGAACGAATACGGCCCCAAGGCCTTCAAGGCCGGCATGGGCGCCGAAGCCATAAAGGAACTGCTCAAGGACCTTAACCTTGAGGAGCTTGAAAAGCAGCTTAAGGACGAGGTCAACTCCTCCTCCGGCCAGAAGCGCGCAAACGCCATAAAGAGGCTGGACGTTGTTGAATCCTTCCTTAAGAGCGGCAACAAGCCCGAATGGATAATACTGGACGCGGTGCCGGTAATTCCGCCGGAATTGAGGCCTATGGTTCAGCTTGACGGCGGCAGGTTCGCCACCAGCGACCTTAACGACCTTTACCGCAGGGTTATAAACAGAAATAACCGCCTCAAGAGGCTGCTTGAGCTACACGCGCCGGACATTATAGTGCGCAATGAAAAGCGTATGCTTCAGGAAGCGGTGGACGCCCTTATCGATAACGGCCGCCGCGGACGCCCCGTTACCGGCCCCGGCAACAGGCCGCTCAAGTCCCTTTCCGATATGCTTAGGGGTAAGCAGGGCCGCTTCAGGCAGAACCTGCTGGGCAAGCGCGTTGACTATTCCGGCCGAAGCGTTATAGTCGTAGGCCCTGAGCTGAAGATGTATCAGTGCGGTCTGCCCAAGGAAATGGCGCTGGAGCTGTTCAAGCCCTTCGTAATGAAGAAGCTTGTTGATGACGGCCTTGCGCACAACATAAAGAGCGCAAAGCGCATGGTAGAGCGCGTCCGTACAGAGGTATGGGACGAGCTGGAAGTGGTCATAAAAGAGCATCCCGTTATGCTCAACCGCGCGCCTACGCTGCACCGCCTTGGTATACAGGCGTTCGAGCCAATCCTTGTTGAAGGCCGCGCCATAAAGCTGCACCCGTTGGTATGTACCGCATTCAACGCGGACTTCGACGGCGACCAGATGGCCGTGCACGTTCCGCTCAGCGTTGAAGCGCAGGCGGAAGCAAGGTTCCTCATGCTTGCATCCAATAACATACTTAAGCCGCAGAGCGGCCAGCCTGTTGTGGAACCCACGCAGGACATGGTTCTGGGCTGCTACTACCTTACCCTGCAGCGCGACGGCGAAAAGGGCGAGGGCAAGGCCTTTGCCAGCGAGGATGAAGCCATAATGGCGTATCAGACGGGCGAATGCTCGCTGCATGCCAAGGTGAAGATCCGCATAGAGCGCGAATTTGAAGGCAGGAAGCTGAGAAAGGTGATAGACACCAGCATCGGCCGCGTTATATTCAACAACGCCATACCGCAGGACCTTGGCTTCGTTGAAAGGAACACTGCGGACGATATGTTCAAGCTTGAGGTCGATAAACTGGTCGTCAAGAAGGACATAGGTAAGATAATAGACAAGTGCTACCGCCGTTACGGCGCGACCGAAACCAGCGAAATGTTGGACCGCATAAAGGCGATGGGCTTCCGTTATTCCACACTGGGCGGCATAACGATAGGCTTCCAGGACATAACCGTGCCGGAAGAGAAGAAGACCATACTGGCTGAGGCCGAGGTTGAGGTAAACAAGATAGACAGCCTGTACAGGAGCGGTTTCCTCAGTGATGCGGAAAGGCGTACCAACGTAATACACATTTGGGACGACGCGACCAACAAGGTCACCAAGACCCTTATGGATTCGCTGGATCAATACAACCCGATATTCATGATGGCAAACTCCGGTGCCCGTGGTTCCACCAACCAGATCCGTCAGCTTGCCGGTATGCGCGGACTGATGGCCGACCCGAACGGCCAGATCATAGAAGTGCCTATACGTGCAAACTTCCGCGAAGGTCTTACGGTGCTTGAGTTCTTCATCAGCTCCCACGGCGCGCGTAAGGGCTTGGCCGATACGGCTCTGCGTACTGCGGACTCCGGTTACCTGACCAGGCGACTTGTTGACGTTTCTCAGGACGTTATAGTGCGCGAGGACGACTGCTTCGCCCTGCGCGGTGAAGCGCCCAAGGGCATGAAGATAGAGGCCATAATGGACGGCAACAAGGTAGTTGAAAGCTTTGGCGACCGTATACTGGGCCGCTACAGCGTGAACGAGGTTGTTCATCCCGAAACGGGCGAGGTACTGTGCCCCGCCAACAGCATGATAACCTACGACATCCGCAACAGGATAGTGGAAGCGGGCATAAGGAGCATGGAGTGCAGGAGCGTATTCACCTGCCGCAGCGACCACGGCGTATGCACCAAGTGCTACGGCGCAAACCTGGCCACCGGCGGAGAGGTGAACATAGGCGAAGCGGTGGGCATAATTGCCGCGCAGGCCATAGGCGAACCGGGTACCCAGCTGACCATGCGAAACTTCCATACCGGCGGCGTTGCAAGCGCAACGGATATTACCCAGGGTCTTCCCCGTGTAGTTGAAATATTCGAAGCACGTAAGCCGAAGGGCTTGGCAGTTATAAGCGAGATCGCCGGTAAGGTTGAAATAACCGAAGGCCAGCGCCGCGAAGCCACCATAACCGGCGACGACGGCGAAGCCGTGAAGTATCTTATCCCCTTCGGCGCCAAGCTGAAGGTGAAGAACGGCGACACGATAGAAGCGGGCGACGAACTGACCGACGGTTCCATCAACCCCAACGACATTCTGAAGATAAAGGGCGTAAAGGGCGTGCAGGCCTATATGCTCAAGGAAGTTCAGGACGTGTACCGTTCACAGGGCGTTGAGATAGCGGATAAGCACATTGAAGTAATTATCCGCCAGATGCTGCGCAAGGTGCAGATTGAGGACGCGGGCGATACGGATATGCTGCCGGGCGAGCTGGTGGATATATTCCGCTTCGAGCGCGAGAACGAGGAAATGGTGATGAAGGGCATGCAGCCCGCCGTTGCCAAGAGGAAGCTGCTTGGTATAACCAAGGCCGCCCTCGCAACCGATTCGTTCCTGAGCGCCGCATCCTTCCAGGAGACCACCAAGGTGCTGACCGAAGCCGCCATAAAGGGCAAGGTAGACCCGCTGGTAGGTTTGAAGGAAAACGTAATAATCGGCAAGCTGATACCCGCGGGCATAGGAATGAAGCGTTACCGCAACGTAGAAGTGAAGCCCAAGAACGCCGAACAGTAATAAACAAACGCATATTTGGGCCGCGTGGGCGCATAAGTTCCATTGCGGCCCAATGTATAACCGCGTAAGGAGAACAGTATATGACCCAACCAAAGTATACAAACGCGGACTGTCCGCTTTACGGCAGCGAATACTGCGCGGCGCTGAACATGGAAAGCTGCGAAAAATGCACGGTGGATTGCACTGACGAGGAAAAGACCGCGCGCGTGAAGCAGGACCTTGCGGACATGGCCGCCCTGCTGCCGGAGGACGGCATGGCAAAGCTGTTTACCGGCGAAGAATGCGTGCTGTGCAAAGGCGAAAAGGGCAAAAGGGAATACTATGCCTTTTTCGACATGGGGCATCCCGGTGCGCGCAAGCACAGGGCGAAGGGGCTGCTGGGCCTGCTGAAAAAGGAGCCGCGTTTTGGCTCATTGCTTCCGGCGCAGGTTAGCTGCTGCAAAGAATGCAAGCAGCGCATTACCCGCCTGAGCTACGTTAAGGGGCTTATAATAGCCGCGTTTTTGCTAAGCGGCCTTATAGTGCTGAGCCTTAGGAGCGTGAACGAGCCGCTCATGGCCATTACGCACGGGCTGCCGTTTTATATATTCGCGGCGTGGGCAATAATAGGCATAGCGGTTGCGGAAATAGCCTATCGCGGCATGAAGCGCAGCTACGCAAAGCGGACGTACCTCAACGTGATGAATGCGCCGATGCTTGCGGAGCTGAAGGAGAAGGGCTGGTTTGAGCTGTTTGCCGAGCACGGCGTGAGCAGGCTGGTATTCTCCAAAAAGCCGATGAGCCATGGCCTGTTTGCCGCAATGCCGGACGAGATGATAAATAAAGACGGTATTCATGGCGAAAAAAGCGAAAATGCCTAAAAATTCCGGCTATATCGATTGACAAGCCGCGAAATGAATGCTACAATACCTAAGTTGCGGAAAATGTCCCTTTCAAGGGGTTGCAAGGGATTTTCTTAATATAAAGAATATTAATTTTGTTTGGAGGAAATTCTTCAATGCCGACCATTAACCAGTTGGTTCGCAAGGGCCGTGAGCAGGTGAGCTACAAGTCTAACTCCCCTATCCTCAAGCAGTGCCCCCAGCGCCGTGGTGTCTGCACCGCGGTTCGTGTTCTTACACCTAAAAAGCCTAACTCCGCTCTGCGTAAAATAGCGCGTGTACGCCTGACCGATGGTCTTGAAGGTACCGCGTACATCCCCGGCGTGGGACACAATCTGCAGGAGCACAGCGTCGTCCTCATCAGGGGCGGCCGCGTAAAGGATCTGCCTGGTGTTCGTTACCACATCATCCGTGGCGCACTCGATACCGCGGGCGTAGCCAAGCGTATGCAGGCCCGTTCCCGCTACGGCGCCAAGAGACCCAAGAAATAAGGAGGGAAATTAAGATGCCGAGACGTGGATTTGTACCCAAGAGGGAAGTTCTTGATGACCCTATGTACGGCGGCAAGCTGGTGACGAAGCTCGTCAACCAGGTCATGCTGGACGGTAAGCGCGGTACCGCGCAGAAGGCTTGCTACGGCGCGTTTGAAATCATTCGCGAAAAGACCGGCCGCGAGCCTTTGGAAGTATTCGAGCAGGCCATGAACAACATCATGCCCGTGCTTGAGGTTAAGGCCCGCCGCGTTGGCGGCGCAACCTATCAGGTACCTATCGAGATAAGGCCCGAAAGGCGCCAGACTCTCGGTCTAAGGTGGCTGGTAAGCTATGCCCGCGCCCGCAGCGAGCACACCATGATGCAGCGCCTTGCCGGCGAAATCATGGACGCCGCAAACCAGACCGGTTCCGCCTTCAAGAAGAAGGAAGATACCCACAAGATGGCCGAGGCCAACAAGGCTTTCGCGCACTATCGCTGGTAATAACGGCAATATACTGCTGCAAAAACGGATCCGGCTTAACGGCTGGGTCCGATTTTCTGCAAAAAGCGGAAGCGGCGTGTATATAGATTTTATAAAATTTTTTGTAGAGGAGGGCTGCAAGTGGCCAGAGAAACCCCGCTTGAAAAAACGAGAAACATCGGCATCATGGCCCACATCGATGCCGGAAAGACCACCACTACCGAGCGTATACTTTACTATACCGGCAAGATACACAAGGTAGGAGAGGTACACGAGGGCGCAGCCACAATGGACTTCATGGTGCAGGAGCAGGAGCGCGGTATAACCATCGCTTCCGCTGCCACCACCACCTATTGGCGGCAGCATCGCATCAACATTATCGATACCCCGGGTCACGTTGACTTCACAATGGAAGTTGAGCGTTCGCTTAGGGTACTGGACGGCGCTGTGGCAGTATTCTGCGCAAAGGGCGGCGTTGAGCCCCAGAGCGAGACCGTATGGCGTCAGGCCAGCAAATACGGCGTGCCGCGCATAGCTTATGTCAACAAGATGGACATAATAGGCGCGAACTTTTATAACGTGGTAAAGATGATGAAGGACAGGCTTGGCGCAAACGCCGTGCCTATTCAGCTGCCCATTGGCGCGGAAGCCGATTTCCGCGGCATGATAGACCTTATAACTATGAAGGCCGAGGTTTATTACGATAACGACGGCAAGGACATAAGGATAGAGGATATCCCTGCCGACATGGCGGAAAAGGCCGAAGAGTACCGCACCGCCATGATTGAAGCCGCGGCGGACGTGGACGAAGAGCTGATGGAAAGATACCTCGGCGGTGAAGAAGTAAGCAACGAGGATATTATGAAGGCCCTGCGCAAGGGCACCATAGCCAACCAGATAGTGCCCGTTGTATGCGGAACGTCTTACAGGAACAAGGGCGTGCAGCCCCTGCTCAACGCGATAGTGGACTTTTTGCCCTCTCCGCTGGACGTACCCCCCGCGGAAGGCACCAGCGTGGACGGCACGGAGATAATAAAGACCGAATGCAGGGACGATGCACCGTTCGCGGCGCTTGCGTTCAAGATTGTTGCCGACCCGTTCGTGGGCAAGCTGACCTTCTTCCGCGTATACAGCGGCACGCTTCAGTCAAATTCCTATGTTTACAATGCATCTAAGGGCAAGCGCGAGCGCGTTGGCAAGATAACCCTTATCCATGCCTCCAGCCGTACCGAAATTCCCGAGGCGCACGCGGGCGACATAGCCGCGCTTGGCGGACTGAAGGAAACCGGCACGGGCGACACGCTTTGCGACGAAAAGCATCCGCTGCTGCTTGAAACCATAGAGATTCCGGACCCCGTTATACAGGTGGCCATAGAGCCCAAAACCAAGGCCGGCCAGGAAAAGATGGGCCTTGCGCTTGCAAAGCTTGCCGATGAGGACCCCACCTTCCGTACCTTTACCGATAAGGAAACGGGCCAGACCATAATAAGCGGCATGGGCGAACTTCACCTTGAAATAATCGTGGATAGGCTTATACGCGAGTTCCACGTTGAGTGCAAGGTCGGCCGTCCGCAGGTCGCATACCGCGAGACCATATCCCGCACCGTCAAGAGCGAAGGCCGTTACGTTCGCCAGACCGGCGGTCACGGTCAGTACGGTCACTGCGTGGTGGAATTCTCCCCGCTGGAACCCGGCGCCGGATTCGAATTCGAGGACAAGACCGTTGGCGGCGTTATTCCCAAGGAATACATCCCCGCTATCAAGGCCGGCATAGAGGAAGCTTCCAAGACCGGTTCGCTTGGCGGATTCGAAGTTGTTGACTTCAAGGCAACGCTGCTTGACGGCAGCTATCACGACGTTGACTCTTCCGAAATGGCATACAAGATCGCCGCTTCCATGGCGCTCAAGGATGCGCTGGAAAAGGCCGGCTGTGTGCTGCTTGAACCCGTTATGAAGGTTGAAGTCGTGATGCCTGATGAGTACATGGGCGATGTTATAGGCAACCTGACCTCCCGCCGCTGCCGCATAGAAGGTACGGACAGCCGCGGCAATGCGCAGGTTGTAGACGCGATATGCCCGCTGAGCGAAATGTTCGGCTACGCAACGGATCTTAGGTCCCGCACGCAGGGCAGGGGCACGTTCACAATGCAGTTTGACCATTACGAGCAGGTGAGCGAGGCTGTCGCGAAGAAGATTTTAGGCAAATAAACATAAAAACAACTATTTTTTGAAGGAGAAAGAAAATGGCAAAGGCAAAATTCGAGCGCACTAAGCCGCACGTAAACATCGGCACGATAGGCCACGTTGACCACGGCAAGACCACCCTGACCGCAGCCATAACGATGGCGCTGAGCCAGGAAGGCCATGCGGCGGCGATGAGGTATGACGAAATCGACAAGGCCCCTGAAGAGAAGGCCCGCGGAATAACGATCAACACCGCGCACGTCGAGTACGAGACCGAAAAGCGTCACTACGCCCACGTAGACTGCCCGGGTCACGCGGACTATGTAAAGAACATGATAACCGGTGCTGCCCAGATGGACGGCGCTATCCTGGTCGTCAGCGCGGCTGACGGTCCGATGCCCCAGACCCGTGAGCACATACTGCTTGCCCGTCAGGTCGGCGTACCTTACATCGTAGTATTCATGAACAAGACTGACCAAGTCGACGATCCCGAGCTGCTCGAGCTTGTTGAAATGGAAATCCGTGAAATGCTCTCCAGCTACGATTTCCCCGGCGACGAGATCCCCATCATCAAGGGCAGCGCGCTGAAGGCTCTGGAATACCTCCAGAACGGCGGCGTGGCCAAGGGAAGCAAGGAATGCGAATGCATATTCGAGCTGATGGATGCTGTTGACCAGTACATTCCAGAACCCGAGCGTGCGTCCGACAAGCCGTTCCTTATGCCTGTTGAAGACGTATTCAGCATCACCGGCCGCGGCACCGTTGCCACCGGTCGTGTAGAGCGCGGCACCGTAAAGGTACAGGATACCGTAGAAATCGTTGGTCTGAGCGACGAGAAGCGTTCCACCGTAGTAACCGGCGTAGAAATGTTCCGCAAGCTGCTGGATCAGGCCATCGCGGGCGACAACATCGGCGTACTGCTCCGCGGTATACAGCGTACCGATATCGAGCGCGGTCAGGTTCTGGCCAAGCCCGGCACGATACATCCGCATACCCATTTCGACAGCCAGGTTTACGTTCTGACCAAGGAAGAAGGCGGCCGTCATACTCCGTTCTTCAGCGGCTATCGTCCGCAGTTCTACTTCAGGACAACTGACGTTACCGGCACCATCAAGCTGCCCGACGGCGTAGAGATGGTTATGCCCGGCGACAACATCGAGATGGAGATCACCCTGATCACCCCGATAGCCATGGACGAAGGTCTCCGCTTCGCTATCCGCGAAGGCGGCCGTACCGTTGCTTCCGGCGTTGTCCACAACATCATCGAGTAATTAAAGCTTAACGGCTTACATAAGCGCCCCGTTGCACGGGGCGCTTTTTGGATTACCACTAACCAAAAGCTGTCCCCGCGAGCGGGGAAAGTGTCGCGGCGTAGCCGTGACGAAAGGGGAATGGCTCAAAGCTGCCAAGTGCCGCGAGATGTTCCCCCTCAGTCGGCTTACGCCGACAGCTCCCCCGCAAGCGGTGGCGCCTTTTGGTGTACTTTATAAACCTTTGGCAAAAACACGGGGACGGTTTTCCGTCCCCTCATCTTCACAATCTCTCACGCTCGCCCGCCGTAAGGCGGATTTCACATGGCGGAGCCATATTTCACATTGCGCAGGCAATATTTCACTGCGCTTTGGCGCAATTTCACTGCGGGCGTAAGCCCGCTTATATCGTTCCCGTTACAACCACGGTGGTCACGCCGGGGGTCACGCTGACAACGCCGGTTGTTGTGTCCTGCGTGAACGTGGCGGCGGGCACGGTGAGCGTTGTGGCTGCGCCGGTATCGGGCAGGGTCAGCACGCCGGCCGTGTAAGTATAGTCGCTCGAGGGCACGGCAGTGCCGTTTATGCTAACGGAAAGGTTGCCGGGCGCGGGATTGAACGCATCCCTGAGCACAACGTCCGTAGCGGCGGTGTTGCCGTAATTATACAGGGTGAAGGTGTATGTTATGGTGCTGCCGTCGGTAATTGTGGAAGGCGACATGTCCTTCACTATGCTCACGTCAGCATAATCGGCCGCGTTTATGGTGTGCGACGCGGTGGAAGCATCGGCAATGCCGGTGGCGGTTGCGGTAACGGTGTTGGTTATGCCCGCTTCGGCGGTTACGGGCGCGGCGGTGTTTACCGTGGCCTTATAAAGTATGGTGGCGGTGGCTCCCGCGGCAAGCGTGGGTATTGTGAACGTTACGCCTGTGGCAGAGACGGTGGGCGTTATGCTGCCGGAAAGCACGCCGTTTATATAAAGCTGAGCGGGGCCGGCATATGTGAGCGGATATACGGCGGCGGTGCCGCCGGCGGGCGTATATGCGCCAAGATTGTCGCTGAGCACAACGTTTGTAAGGGCGTTTGCGCCGGAGTTGGTGGCGGTGAGTATATAGGTCAGCTCGCCGTTGCGGCGGTAGTTTGTGTCCAGCGTGGTCTTTGCTACGCTGAGCGCTTCCTGCAGCAGGGCGGTGGCTATGTTTGAAGCCGCCTGTCCCGTTGTGCCCGCGTACTGATAGGTCAGCGTGGCCTGATTGGTTATTCGGGTTGCCATATTTATGTTCCTCTTTTCATGGTTGCTTTTTATGGGGAGCAAATCCTCCCTTGTTCACAATATGCCGCTGTCCCGTTTTTTGATAGAATATTCTGAACAGCGGGCTTGAAATGCATCTCATATCGATTTTTTAGATAAAAAGTACATTCGGATTCACAAGAACTATGTAACGCCCCTTGCAATTTTCATCGATTTTTGCAATAATAATTTTGAACACACATGGCGTGTATAATTAGCGCGCCATAAAGCGCAAAAGGAGAGAATAGATATGGCAGGCGAAGATATAAAACTGACTAAATTGGCAAAATGCGCGGGCTGCGGCGCAAAGGTCGGCGCGGGCGTGCTGGCGAAGCTGCTGGACGGCATAAAGGTGCATCACGACCCGAACCTCCTTGTGGGCTTCGATAAGAGCGACGACGCATCCGTTTATAAAATAAGCGACGAGCTTGCGATAGTGCAGACGGTGGACTTCTTCCCGCCGATAGCGGATGATCCGTACCTTTTCGGCCAGATAGCTGCCACCAACGCCCTTTCGGACATTTACGCCATGGGCGGAGAGCCTAAGCTTTGCCTGAACATAATGGCCATACCCGAAAAGATGCCCATGGATGCGGTGCATGCGCTGCTAAAGGGCGGATACGACAAGGTGTATGAAGCGGGCGCGCTGATAACCGGCGGCCACAGCATACATGACGACGAGCCTAAGTACGGCCTTGCGGTTACGGGTTTTGTGCATCCGGACAAGATGCTGACCAATTCAGACGCCAAGCCGGGCGACGTGCTGCTGCTGACAAAGCCGATAGGCATAGGCGTGCTTTCCACCGCGAACAAGGCGGACATGCTTTCAAAGGCCGGACAGGACCTTATATATTCCCTTATGACAACGCTGAACAAGGCCGCGCGCGATGCAATGGTTAAATACGACGTACACGCCTGCACGGACGTTACCGGCTTCGGCCTTATCGGGCACACATACGAGATGGCTTCAGGAAGCGACACGGAAATTACGCTGAACGTGAACGATATAGACCTTATCCCCGAGGCGCTTGAGCTTGCGCGCATGGGCATACTGCCCGCGGGCATGTACCGTAACCGCACCTATGCCGAGCATGCCGTTGACGCAGGCGACACGGAGCTTGCCAAGCAGGATATGCTCTTTGACCCGCAGACCGCGGGCGGCCTGCTGATAGCCGTTGCCGAAAAGGATGCGGACGCGCTGATGAACGACCTTCGCGGCGCGGTGCCCAGCGCCCAGCGCATAGGCTATGTGAGCGAGTATCAGGGCGGGGCGAGGATAAAGTTGGCGCACTAACGTGCGCAGTGAAATCCGCCTGAAGGCGGGTGAAATATTGCTTACGCAATGTGAAATATGGCTCCGCCATGTGAAATCCTGCCTTGCGGCAGGGTGAGCGTGAGAGTTTACTGACTACGTCAAACGGCTCCCCTTTACGGGGAGCTGGAAATACGCCGCAAGGCGGATTGACTGAGGGGTTGACGCAAACAAGAGCAGCCCCGATGCAACCCCTCCGTCTGATCGTTGCACTCGCAGCCACCTCCCCTTTTAGGGCAGGCTAACTCCTTCCGTCTTTTGCTCCGCAAGCCGCTTCACGGCCTCCAAGGCCCTATCCACATCTTCTTCCGTATTGGCGAAGCCGAGCGAGAAGCGCACGGTGCCCTGCGGGAAGGTGGAAAGCGTTTTGTGCGCATTGGGGGCGCAATGCAGGCCGCAGCGGGTGAGTATGCCGAACTCGGTTTCAAGGCGGAAGGCGACCTCCGCATTGTCCTGACCGATGAAGTCGAGCGATATCACGCCGACGCGCCTATCAAGCTGCCGCGTGCCGCAAAGCCTTACGTTGGCTATGCCGTCAAGGCCGTCTATAAACCGCTTTGTCAGCGCCAGTTCATGCGCGCGCAGGGCTTCTATGCCGCGGCCTTCAACGAAGCCGAGCGAGTATTCAAGCCCGTATATGCCCGCCATGTTCGGCGTGCCGGATTCAAACCTATCAGGCAGGTAATCGGGAAGCGTTTCCTTATCCGATGCGCTGCCCGTGCCGCCCGCGATAAGCGGATCGAGCGCATGCGCCATTTGGTCGCTCAAAAGCAGCAGCCCTATGCCCGCAGGGCCGAGCAGGCCCTTGTGCCCGGGCACGGCAAGCGCGCTGAGATTGAATGCGCCAAAATCAACAGGGTAATGCCCGGCGGTCTGCGCCGCATCGAGCGCAAAGGGTATATTGTGCTTTTTGCACACCTCTCCCACGGCCTTGGCGTCCTGCACCGTGCCGCACACGTTTGACCCATGCGCCATTATGACAAGGCGCGTATTGGGGCGGATGAGCGGCTCAAGCGTATTTGGTATTATGCGGCCCTCGCCGTCGCAGGGTATCCTGCTGAATTCAACACCATCAAGCTGCATAAGCGGGCGCATAACGGCGTTGTGCTCCATGCTGGATACTATGCAATGGTCGCCCGCGCGCAGCAGGCCCTTTATTATGAAATTAAGCCCCGCCGTTGCGCCGGGGGTGATTATTACGTGCGTTGCCTTTTCATTGAAGTTGAAAAGCCGCTTTGCCCGTTCCCTTAGGCTTAGCGCAACCAGTCCCGCGTCCGCGGCCGATGCATAAACGGAGCGGTTGATGGTTGCGCCGATATTGTCCATATAGTCCTTCATGCGCGCGCTCATGCCGGCGGGCTTTGGGAAGGAGGTTGCGGCATTATCAAGATAAACGGTATCCATTTTAAGCGTCTCCTTAATTCTGTGCTTAAAGCATAGCATACGACGGCGCAAATGTCACATTGATAAATGCGGTGGTCATCGCCAAAATGCCCGTATGGGCGGTTATCATCGCCAAAATAGATTTATTATATCGCTGTAAGGAGAAACATAATGCTTGAAATAAGCCTGAGGCAGCTTGAAACGTTTGTGGTAACGGCGGAGTGCGCCAGCTTTACAAGGGCGGCGGATAAGCTGCACCTGACCCAGTCCACCGTCAGCACGCATATACAAAGCCTGGAGCAGGAGCTGGACAGCCAGCTTATACTGCGCGGCGCGCGCAGAAAGCTGGAGCTTACCGAAACGGGCAGGCGGGTATATGCCGCCGCCAAGGAGATACTCAACCGGTGCGAGGCACTTGAAAGCATGCGCGAAAGCAGCGACGCGGCAACGCTTAGCATAGCCACGTCCACCGTGCCGGCGCAGCAGCTTTTGCCCAAGCTTATGTCCGGCTTCCTCAAAAGGAACAATGCCGCCCGCTTTGCGCTAAGGCGCGGGGACAGCGACGCAGTGCGCACTATGCTTGAAAAGGGCGAGGTGCGCATAGGCCTTATGGGCGCGCAGCCCGATTCGCGGCGCTTTACAAGCTATCCCGTGGCGCAGGACATGCTGGTTATGATAAGCGAAAATTCCCCCCGCTTCCGCATGCTCAAGCAGCAGGGCGCAACGGGCATACAGCTTATAAACGAGCCGATGATTGCGCGGGAGGAAAGCAGCGGCACGCAGCAATCGGTGGAGGCATACTTTACATCCTGCGGGGTGGATACGTCCGCACTGAGGATAATCGCCCGCATGGATAATCCGGAGGCCATAAAGGCCGGCGTTGTGCAGGGCATGGGCGTGAGCGTTATATCCTATCTTGCGGCGCAGGAGGAGGTTGTTTCCGGCAAGGTGCTTTCATTCGATTTGGACAGAAAGAAGGCCTTCCGCACCATATACATCGCCTGGCGTAAGGACACTGCGCTTACGGCCATAGAGCAGAAGTTCGTGAACTATGTGCGCATGGAAGCGCCGAAGATAGCGCAGTAAGGGAGGTTCGGAGTTGAGCGCGTCCTGTGGACGAGTAAGCGAAACGGAGAACGGGCAGGAACAGGGAGAATTACGAACGACAGTGAGTAAGGCGACCTTGTTCCAACCAGAGCGTTAACTCATATATCTTGGCATATAAGCGTAAGCGAAGCTGAGGGGGAACAGCTCGCGGCACTTGGCAGCTTTGAGTCGTTCCCCTTTCGTCTGCTCATTGCATTCGCATCCACTTTCCCCGTAAACGGGGACAGCTTTTGGTTAGTGGTAGCACCCAAAAGGCTCCCCGGCCGGGGAGCTGGCACGGCGTTAGCCGTGACTGAGGGGTTGAGACAAACGGAGAGATGTGAGCTTCTTTATAACCCCTCCGGCTCACTTCGTTCGCCACAACGCTGGTTGGAATATGGTCGTCTTGCTTCGCTGCCGCTTGCAATACTCCCTATTCCGCCCGATTCTCCCCTCGCTGCATCGCCCACCGGGCGCGCTCGGCTCGAATCCCCTTTCAGGGCAGGCTGGTGGTAACACCAACCAAAAGCTGTTCCCATGAAATGGGGAAAGTGTCGCGGCGCAGCCGTGACGAAAGGGGAGCGGCTCAAAGCTGCCAAGTGGCACGAGTTATGTCCCCCTTACCTTGCCTTATCCCCTATTATGCGGTCTATCTGCTCCTCTATGTGCAGCAGGGAGCCGCGATCTATGAGATAATCAAATACTATCACCTGATTTTGGGCAGCCGTGTATTCGTCAAGCAGGCTGCCCGTTTGATTGGCATCGAAAAGCGGGCTGTCCGGCGCGGCTATAACGGCGCGGAAGCGGCGCATGAAGCGGCGCATGGCCTTTGGATCGGTATCGAAGCACACGGGCGGGGCCTTGCGGTGGGAGGTGAATATCTCCACCTGCTCGGCAATAAGGTTGGCAAATTTGTTGCTTTGGCACAGTATGCCTATGGTGCAATCGTGCGGCAGGGCGCAAAGGCTCACAACCGTTTTGCGGCTTAACGATACGTCCGCCGCCATCAGCTTTTCGCGGTTGCGCGTAAGGCTTTTTGCAACGGTATCGTAATGGGTAACGGTAGTGAGCACCAAGTCATAATCATTCATAAGCTCGTCCGCGTCGTCGTCCATAATTATGGTATCCACAAAGAAGGAGGATACAACTATGCCGGGAATATAGCTTAGCTGCCGCTTGAATACGGAAAGCGATTCCGGATTGCAGTCTATTACCGCTATGCGGGCGTAGCTTTCGGGCGGCGCTTTTTTGGCAAGGGCAATATGCAGCAGCGTGCCAATTTCCTTGTGGCTCAGGCCCATCGCCGCCATACGGTCGTATGTTTGCTCCATCAGCTCCGCGGCCTTCCTTCGCGCGTCAAGGTCTATTGTTTCGCGCTCGTTATAAACATAGCTGCCGCTGCCGTGTATCACTTCTATTATGTTGTTGTCGCTCAGCTCCTTATAAGCCTTTTTCACCGTGCCGCGCGCTATGCACAGCGTTTCGGCCAAATCCCGCTCCGTGGGCAGCTTGTCCCCGGGCTTTAATTCCCCGCTTTTTATCATGCGCGTAAGCTGCTCCACAAGCTGTTTATATATTGGCGTTTTCTGCGAAAAGTCTATCGTTATCATGTTCCCTCCCAAAGTGGTACACTATCCGCCGCGCGGCGCAGTACCAATCTATGCTGCGGCGGACTACGCAAACCATATTGGTACATTATTCGCCGCATAAATTGCTATATCTGTGCCTATATCCTATAATTATAATATACCAATTTGTACGCAGCATTTCAACCGGAACATAGATATTTGAAAGGGGTGTTTTTATTATGATAAGCCTGAACGGGCGCGACCTTACCATAGAGCAGGTTATAAGGGTCACACGGGGTTACGAGGAAGTAAAAATAGCGGAGGAGGCCAAGGCGCCTATGGATAAGGCCCGCGCCTACGTTGAAGAAAAGGTGGCGAGCGGCGCGGCGATATACGGCCTTACTACGGGCTTTGGCAAATTTCAGGATAAGTATATCTCCATCCACGATACCGCAACGCTGCAAAGGAACCTTATAGTGTCCCACGCATGCGGCATGGGCGAACCGTTTGCCGAAGATATTACACGCGGAATAATGCTTTTAAGATGCAATGCGCTCTGCCGCGGCAATTCCGGCATACGCAGGAGCACGGTTGAAACGCTTATAGCAATGCTCAACGCGCGCGTGCATCCCATAATACCGCAAAAGGGCAGCCTTGGCGCGAGCGGAGACCTTGCGCCCCTTGCGCACATGGTGCTGGTTATGATAGGCGAGGGCGAGGCCGTGTATAACGGCGAACGCATGAGCGGCGCGGACGCCATGGCGCGGGCGGGCATACCAACGGTGGAGCTTGCCGCAAAGGAAGGGCTTGCGCTGATAAACGGCACGCAGGTTATGACAAGCACGGGGCTGCATACGCTTTACGGTGCGATGCAGCTTGCAAAAACCGCCGATATTGCCGCCGCAATGACCGCAGAGGCACAGCTTGGCATAACCAAGGCGTTCGACGCGAAGGTGCATGAGCTGCGCGGGCACGGGGGGCAGATGGATTGCGCCGCAAACATAAGAAAGCTGATAGACGGCAGCGGCCTTTGCGCCGCCGTGCAGCAGGGCAAGGTTCAGGACGCATACTCCGTTCGCTGCGTGCCGCAGATACACGGCGCAAGCCGCGACGCGATAGAATACGTCCGCGCGGCAGTTTCCCGGGAAATAAACGCCGTTACGGATAACCCGATAATATTCCCCGATGATAACGACGCCATATCCGGCGGCAATTTCCACGGCCAGCCCATGGCGCTTGCGTTCGATTTTCTCGGCATTGCGCTGAGCGAATATGCAAATGTATCCGAAAGAAGGCTTGAGCGCATGGTCAACCCGCAGCTTTCAAACGGCCTGCCCGCATTCCTTACCCAAAACGGCGGCCTCAATTCCGGCTTTATGATAGCGCAGTATTCCGCCGCAAGCATGGTGAGCGAAAACAAGGTTTATGCGCATCCCGCAAGCGTTGATTCAATACCCTCAAGCGCCAATCAGGAGGACCACGTGAGTATGGGCACCACCGCCGCGCGCAAGGCGGGCATGATACTGGATAACGCGGAAAAGGTTATAGCCATTGAGCTTTTTGCCGCGTTTCAGGCGCTGCATATGCGGGGCGAGGATAAGCTTGCGCCGGCAACAAAGGCCGTTTGGGACGAAATGCGCAGGGTTGTGGAGCCGATAGAGGACGACGTTGTTATGTATCCGCGGCTTAACGCGGTTGAAAAGCTGGTGCGCGGGGGCGACATTGTGCGCGCCGCCCAAAGCGTATGCGGCGAACTTAACTGATAATAAACAGGAGGAAGTAAAATGGACAACACAGCAATAAAGAACGCAATGACCATAAGGCTGGACAATGTTCTGCCGGAATACCCGAAATTTGTTGAGGGCATACGCCGCGCGCCGGATAGGGGCTTCCGCCTGACAAAGGCGCAGGCCGAAACCGCGCTGAGGAACGCGCTGAGATACGTTCCGGAAGAGCTGCACGCGGAGCTTGCGCCCGAATTTATGGAGGAGCTTGTTACGCGCGGGCGCATTTACGCATACCGCTTCCGCCCGGAAGGACGCATCTACGGTAAGCCCATAGACGAATACAGGGGCAACTGCATAGAGGGCAAGGCTTTCCAGGTAATGATGGACAATAACCTTGATTTTGAAATAGCCCTTTATCCCTATGAGCTTGTAACATACGGCGAAACGGGCAGCGTTTGCCAGAATTGGCTCCAGTATAGGCTTATAAAGAAATACCTTGAGCAGCTTACCGAAAATCAAACGCTTGTTGTGGAATCCGGCCATCCGCTTGGGCTGTTTCCCTCCCGCCCGGAGGCGCCGCGCGTAATAATAACAAACGCGCTTATGGTGGGCATGTTCGATAACGCGCACGATTGGGAGATTGCCGAGGAAATGGGTGTTGCCAATTACGGGCAGATGACCGCCGGCGGCTGGATGTACATTGGGCCGCAGGGCATAGTTCACGGCACGTTCAATACAATACTCGGCGCGGGGCGCAAATTCCTGGGCATTGCGGAAACGGACGATCTGCACGGGCATATGTTCGTATCCAGCGGCCTTGGCGGCATGAGCGGCGCGCAGCCCAAGGCGGCGAACATAGCAAACGCCGTGGGCGTATTTGCGGAGGTTGATTACAGCCGCATAAAGACAAGGCTTGACCAGGGCTGGGTGGATAAGGTGAGCGGAGATCTTGACGAGGTGTTCGCATGGGCGAAGGCCGCGCTTGAGGCGCAGCAGGGGCTTTCCGTGGCGTATCACGGCAACATAGTGGATTTGCTTGAATACGCCGTGAAGAACGATATACACATTGACCTTTTGAGCGACCAAACCTCCTGCCACAACGCATACGAGGGCGGCTACTGCCCCGTTGCGCTTACGTTTGAGCAGCGCACGGAAATGCTGCATACGGACAGGGAAAGGTTCGTTGAGCTTGTGAACGAATCGCTGCACCGCCATTTCCATGCAATACAGGCGCTCTGCGCGCGCGGAACGTATTTCTTTGACTACGGCAACAGCTTTATGAAGGCCGTGTACGACAGCGGCGTTAAGGAGATATCCAAAAACGGCTACGACGAAAAGGACGGCTTCATATTCCCCTCCTACGTTGAGGATATAATGGGGCCGGAGCTTTTCGATTACGGCTACGGGCCCTTCCGCTGGGTTTGCCTTTCCGGCAAGGCGAGCGACCTTGACAAGACCGATGCCGCTGCGATGAGCTGCATCGACCCCAACCGCCGCTTCCAGGATAGGGACAACTATATTTGGATACGCGATGCAAAGAAGAACAGGCTTGTTGTGGGCACGCAGGCAAGGATACTCTATCAGGATGAGCTGGGCAGGATGCGCATTGCGCTTAAATTCAACGAAATGGTGAGAAACGGCGAAATAGGCCCCGTAATGCTCGGGCGCGACCATCACGACGTTTCCGGCACCGATTCCCCCTTCCGCGAAACCAGCAATATAAAGGACGGTTCAAACGTTATGGCGGATATGGCGGTGCAGTGCTTTGCGGGCAACGCCGCGCGCGGCATGAGCCTTTGCGCGCTGCATAACGGCGGCGGCGTTGGCATAGGCAAGGCCATAAACGGCGGCTTCGGGCTGGTGCTGGACGGCAGCGAAAGGGTGGATGGCATAATCCGCTCCGCCATGAGCTGGGACGTTATGGGCGGCGTTGCAAGGCGGAGCTGGGCGCGCAATGCCCACGGCATGGAAACGGCAATGGATTACAATGCCCGCCGCGCGAACGAAGGCCATATAACAATACCCTATATTGTTAACGACGGCATAATCGAAAAGGCCGTTGCCGATAAAATGAACAAATAAACCCGAAAGGACAGCTAAAACAATGGAAAGAATAGTTGAATGCGTACCCAATATAAGCGAAGGCAGAAGGAAGGACGTTATAGAGGCCGTGGTGAACGAGGTCCGCTCCACGCCCAACGTAATGCTGCTTGATTATTCAAGCGACGAAAGCCACAACCGCTCCGTTATAACCTTCATGGGCGAACCGGCGGCCGTTGTTGACGCGGCGGTGAAGCTTGCCAAAAAGGCGGCGGAGCTTATTGACCTTACAAAGCACACGGGCGAGCATCCCCGCATGGGCGCGGTGGACGTTATTCCGCTTATCCCCATTCGCGGCATCACAAAGGAAGAAACCGTTGAGCTTTCCAAAAAGCTGGGCGAGCGCGTTTGCATTGAGGCGGACATTCCCGTTTTCCTTTATGAGGACAGCGCCTCCGCACCCAACCGCACCAACCTTGCCGCAATACGCAAGGGCCAGTTTGAGGGCATGGCGGAAAAGGTGCAGCAGGACGAATGGGCGCCGGACTTCGGCGGCAGGCGCATTCACCCCACGGCGGGCGTGGTTGCGGTCGGCTGCCGTATGCCGCTTGTTGCGTTCAATATAAACCTTTCAACAAGCGACGTATCCGTTGCAAGCAAAATTGCAAAGATAATCCGCCGCTCCTCCGGCGGGCTTGATTGCGTAAAGGCGCTGGGCATAATGCTTGAGGATAGGAACATTGCCCAGGTTTCAATAAACATGACCGACTTTACCCGCACCCCGCTTTACCGCGTGCTTGAAATGGTCCGCTTTGAGGCGGCGCGCTACGGCGTGCATGTTACAGGCACGGAGATAATCGGCCTTACGCCCATGCGTGCGCTGGTGGACTGCGCGGAATATTATCTGCAAATAGAAAACTTCAATGCGGATAAGCAGGTGCTTGAAAACTACATTCAGTAAAAAAGGAGCGACCATGCCTACACTTATTCATAACATAGGCACGCTGCAAACCCCTTTGGGCAGCTTCCCCCACGCGGGGGCTGCCCAGGGCGAAAACAGGAAATATCATAATGCCGCCGTGCTTTGCGAGGGCGGCGTTATAAAGGCCGTGTACGAAAACGGCGCCATGCCGGAGGTGGGCGCGGATACCGCCGCAATAGACGCGCAGGGCCGCCTTGTTACGCCCGGGCTTATAGACGCGCATACGCACCTGGTTTTCGGCGGCTGGCGGCAGAACGAAATTCCGTTAAAGCTTAAAGGCGCAGGCTATCTTGACATACTGCGCGCCGGCGGCGGCATACTTTCCACCGTGCGCGCAACGCGAAAGGCAAGCGAGGAGGAGCTTTTTGAAAAGAGCCGCGCCTTCCTTGACGAAATGCTTGCGCAGGGCGTTACGACCGCTGAGCTGAAAAGCGGCTACGGGCTTGACATGGAAACGGAGCTGAAGCAGCTTAGGGTCATAAAAAGGCTGAATGAAGCACATCCGATGGATGCTGTGGCTACGTACCTTGGCGCGCACGCCATACCCGAAGAATACAGGGGGAAAAGCGGCGAATATATAGACTTTATAATAAGCGATATGCTGCCCGAAATAAAGCGCCAAGGCTTGGCGGAATTCTGCGACGTGTTCCTTGAAACGGGTGTGTTCGGCGTGGAAGAAAGCCGAAGGCTGCTCACCGCCGCGCGGGAAATGGGCTTTGGGCTGAAGATACATGCGGACGAGATAGACGAGCTTGGCGGCAGTCAGCTTGCGGGCGAGCTTGGCGCGGTGAGCGCGGAGCATCTTATCGCCACGGGCGAGCGCGGCATGGAGGCCTTGGCCCGCGGCGGAGTCATAGCGGCGCTTTTGCCCTGCACCTCGCTTTATCTGAACAAATCCTTTGCACGCGCACGGGATATGATTGCCCGCGGCATACCCGTTGCGGTTGCTACGGACTTCAACCCCGGCAGCTGCCCTTCGCTCAACATCGGCCTTTGCATGACGATGGCGTATCTTAAATACCGCATGACGCCGGAGGAGATACTTTCTTCCGTTACCGTAAACGCCGCGTGCGCCGTGAACCGCGCCGATACGCTCGGCACTATTGAGCCGGGCAAGAAGGCGGATATGGTTATATGGAACGCAGAGGATATGGAGATGCTGTGCTACCGCATGGGCAGCAATCTTGCGGGCACGGTAATTAAGAATGGCGCGATAGTCAAAAATAATATATAATAATCTGATAAGGCTTTGTGCCGAAGGAGAGGACATTTATGCTTAGCGAAATGAAGATTAACGATTATATAGACCTGCTTGCAAGCGACGCGCCCGCGCCCGGCGGCGGCAGCGCAAGCGCCCTTTGCGGCGCGCAGGGAGCGGGGCTGTGCGCAATGGTTGCGGCGCTGACACTCGGCAAAAAGAAATACGAGGAGCATCAGGAGCTGTGCCGCGACGTTTACGAGCAGGCACGGACGCTGTCGGAGCGCATGTGCGCGCTGATAGACGAGGATACGGAGGCGTTCAACCGCGTTTCCGCCGCGTTCAAGCTGCCAAAGGCTACGGATGGGGAAAAGGCCGCGCGGAAGGCCGCCATTGCGGAAGCTACGCTCGGCGCAACGATGGTTCCGCTCGATACGCTGTACCGCGCGCACGACGGGCTGGAGCTTGCGAAGATGCTTATAGGCAAAAGCAACACCAACTGCGCAAGCGATATTGGCGTTGCGGCGCTGAACCTGGTAAGCTGCGCACGCGGCGCATGGCTGAACATACTTATTAACCTTGGCGGCATTGCGGACGCGGAAAAGGCACAGGAGATACGCGCCAAGGGCGAAGGGATACTTGCCGAATGCGAAAGCCTGGGCGGCGATATATATGCGGCCATATTGAAACAGACGGAGGAATAAACCCATGCAGGAGCTTCGCGGCGCAGAAGCGGCAAGCGCGATATGCACAGATGCAATGCGGCAGACAGCCGAGCTTATCGAGCGCGGCATAGCGCCGTGCCTTGGCGTTGTGCGCATAGGCTGCGACGAGGCGGACGCGGCATACGAGCGCGGCATAAGGAAGCGCTTTGACGCGGCGGGCGCAAAGGTGGAAAGCATTTGCCTGAGCGCGGACTGCACGCAGGAAGAAGCCGAAGAAGCCATAGCGAAGCTTGCCGCGGACGATTCCGTGAACGGCATATTGCTATTTATGCCCCTGCCTAAGCACCTTGACGCGGACAGGCTGCGCGCGCTGATACCGGCCGAAAAGGACGCGGACGGCGCAAACCCGCTGAGCGCGGGGCTGCTTATGGGCGGGCGGGACTGCTTCGCCCCATGCACGGCGGAGGCCGTGATAAGGCTTATTGAGCATTATAAAATAGACCTTGGCGGCAAAAACGTATGCATAATAGGCCGCAGCAATGTTGTGGGCAAGCCGCTTGGGATGATGCTGCTCGGCAAAAACGCAACGGTCACCGTTTGCCACACAGCGACGCGCAGCCTTGCCGCGCATACGCTGAATGCGGACATAATTATAGCCAGCGCGGGAAAGCCGGAGATGATAACGGCGGACATGGTTGCGGAGCGCAGCATACTTATTGACGTTGGCATAAACACCGTTGACGGCAAGCTTTGCGGCGACATTGCCGCCGAGGCCTGCCAAAAGGCCGCGGCATATACCCCCGTGCCGGGCGGCGTGGGCGCGCTTACAACCGCCGTGCTGCTGATGCACACCGTGCAGGCGGCAATGCGGGCGCAAAAAGAATAAGGAGGACATTACAGTGAAAAGAACAATATCCGTATTCGCCCTTCTGCTTGCGGCGGCAATGCTGCTTGCGGGATGCAAAAAAGAACCCTTGCCCGCAGTATACACGGTTTATTCATACGGCGCGCCGTATACCATAGATACCCAAAGCCGCACCATATCGGACGGAACGTACACCTACGGCTACGAATACGCCGCGTCGGGCAGCAGAGTGAGCTTCACCTATCCCGACGGGAACGTATACAGCGCGGGCATACAGTCTGCGAACAGCAGCGGTGCCGGCGGCTTGAGCGCGGGATCGGTAAGCGCGGACTATGATTACAGCAGCGGCTATACCGACCCGCTTTCCCTGTGCTATGCGCTCGCCTCCCCGCGCGAGACGAAAAGAGCAGCTTCCTCCGGCAGCAATCATCCGTTTGTGGCGCTGCTGCTTTGCGGCGTTGGCATATTCAATCTTGCCGCGCCCAAGGCGAGCTGGTATCTTAGCTACGGCTGGCGCTTTAAGGACGCCGAGCCGAGCGACGCGGCAATAACCCTCAGCCGCATAGGCGGCGGTATTGCCGTAGTGATAGGCGTTATAATGCTGATAGCTTAAGGAGGTAAATCCACCATGAAACGGACAACGGCAATATTCGCCCTGATATTCGCGGCGATATTGCTTTTTGCGGGGTGCAAAGCCAGTCAGGTATATACCGTTTATTCAAAGGGCGTTACGTACACGGTGGATAAGGCGGAGCAAACCATAACGGACGGCAAGGATATATACAAATACGAATGCGACCCGTCCGACGGCGGCGGGTACACTGTGAAATTCATCTATCCCGACGGCAACGCCTATACCGTTGTCAGCCACGAATTACAGGAGGACTTCGACCCCGGCTGCGGCTATGTTGACCCGCTTGAGCTTGACGATGTGTTTGTAAACAGAGAGTAAAAAACTACCCCGGCAGGGATTCCCGCCGGGGCTTTTTGTTTCGCTAATGGCAAAGCGATTGGTTATCAGTTGAGTTTGTTTTTCTTATTCTTGCGGTTCAGCAGCCAGCCTGCGAACATGAATGCCGCGAATACTATCAAATACCACACGTTCTCCATGCCGTGGCCTACTATGCAGGCATACACCATGAACAGGCTGCATATTATGCCAAGCGCAGGCAGTACGAAGCGACGGAATGCCTTTTCGTCCTTCTCCTTCTTCATCCATGCTATGAAAATGGGGATATAGAGAAGATATATGGTGATTATGGGCAGCTCCGAGGAATCGAACACGAAGGGGCCGCTCCACGTTCCCGCAAGGCAGGCAAGATAGAAATACATGCCCCAGAAGCCGGTAATAAGCAGCGCGAATATGGAAGCGTTGTTAGGCATGTTGGTTTCGGGGTCAACCTGAGCAAACACCTCCGGACGGGGGCCTTCGCCGCGCACAGCCAGCGCGTACATGCCGCGCGTGCAGCCCAGCATAAGGCCGTTCATGGTGCCTATGCAGGAAATGGCTATGAACAGGTTAAGTATGTTGCCAAGCACGTTGCCGAATATGTTGGTGAAGGCGGTGGTTGCGCCGTCCGCCATAAGGGTTTCTACCGTTGCGCCGCCAGCAACGCCCACGTAGTACGCAATGTATACTGAAATTATGATTATGCCGCCTATCACGAGCGCCTTTGGCAGGTTGCGCTTGGCGTCCTTCAGTTCGGAATTTATGCTGGTTGCAATTATCCAGCCTTCGTACGCAAAGGCCGTTGCGCAAACGGCGCTGAGCAGCAGGGAGCTTGTGCTTGCATCGCCGGGGAGAAGATCCTTTGCCGCGGCAAAGTTGTTCACCAGCATGTGCGTGGGGCTGACAAGGCCGACTATTATGCCAACAACAGCCATGAGCCCGAGAGGTATAAGCTTTATCACGGTGGTGGAAGTCTGAATCTTGCCGGCAAGCTTGGGGGAGATTGCGTTCACGAAGTACGCGCAGCACATATAGAACATCATCAGCGCAATGCACTCCGGCCCTATCACGCAGCCGCCTTCGGCCGCGGGGATTATGAGCGGGAAATCGGGCCAGCAGGACGTGATGAAAACGAGGGTATAGCGCGCGCTGAGCCAGCTGAGAACGCTGGTGAGAGTGGGGTAATAAATGGTGCTCATGAACCAGCCCACATAGTAGCCGTACTTGCCGCCTACCGTGGCCTCGGCATAGTCAACTATGCCGTTCACCTTAATGTATTTCTGCGCCATCATGGCGAACGCCAGTATGCACACCAGCATTATTACGCCGCCGATTATCCACGCCAGTATGCCCAGCGGAAGGTCGCCGTCGGTCTTTTGCAATATGGTCTGCGCCTTAAAGAATACGCCCGAGCCTATAACGATGCCTACTACCATGCAGATAGCCGTAAATAGACCGTATTTTTTGCTCAGCTTCGACGTGGATTCCATGCCTGATACCTCCGATATTGTATAATAAAAAATTTATAAGTTGTCCGACAATAAGCTGCACGTTTGACATCTTATCCGACAACTAATTATACAGATTATACATAGTCAATATGTCGATGTCAATATAAAGTTTACATTTACGCCGCAATATTATATATTATATACTTTAACCGGTGAAGGATTGGGTGCAGGTTGGTTCCTTTTAACTCCCTCAGTCTATTCGCTTACGCTCATAGCCAGCTCCCTCGAAGAGGGAGCCTTTGGGATGTGCCTTACAAGCTTACATATAGCCTCCCTGTCGAGGGAGGTGGGTTTTGCGAAGCAAAAGCCGGAGGGAGTTAGCCTGCCCTGAAAGGGGAGGTGGATGCGAGCAAAGCGAGCAGACGGAGGGGTTGCATCGGGGTTGCTGTTATTTACGTCAACCCCTCAGTCTCGCCTACGGCTCGCCAGCTCCCCGTAAAGGGGAGCCTTTTGGATTGAGTTTATACTGCACCAAAAGGCGCCCCCGCAAGCGGGGGAGCTGTCGGCGTAAGCCGACTGAGGGGGAACATCTCGTGCCATTTTGCATTTCCGAGCCGTTCCCCTTTCGGCCACTCACTCCGTTCGTATCCACTTTCCCCGCCTGCGGGGACAGCTTTTGGTCAGAGATTGAACCATAAGAATGAGAGAGTACACAAAAAGGAGCGCATCCACGCTCCTTTCTTTAACTTTGCTATGCTTTTTAGCCCTTCACCGCGCCGGCTGCAACGCCCTTTATTATGTGCCTCTGGCAGGTGAGATAGAATATGATTATGGGCACAATGCTCAGCAGTATCAGCGCCATTGTAACGCCTAAATCCACCGCGCCGTAGCTGCCCTTTTGATACTGTATCAATATGGGTATGGTCATGTACTTCGTGCGGTCAAGCACCAGATACGGCAGCAGATAGTCGTTCCATATCCACATTATTTCAAGCACGCCAACGCTTATCAGCGTGGGCTTGAGCATGGGCAGCACCACCATGAAGAACGTGCGGAACGGGCCGCAGCCGTCTATGGCCGCCGCTTCTTCTATTTCCACCGGCAATGACTTTACGAACCCCGCGAACATGAATACCGCAAGCCCTGCGCCGAAGCCAAGGTAAATTATGGGTATTGTCCAAGGGGTGTTAAGGCCGACCGATTCAAGCGAGCGGCTAAGGAAGCTGTAATACGGTATATGCACGCTGTCCGCAGTTTTGGCGAGCGTGAACATGACCATTTGGAACGGCACAACCATCGAAAACACGCACATGAGATACACCAGCTTGCAGAAGCGGCTGTTCACGCGGGTTATGTACCACGCGGCCATGGACGTGCAGATGAGTATGAGCGCGGTTGAGAATATGGTTATAACAAGGCTGTAGCCAACCGCCTTAAAGAAGGGGTAGTTGCCGTAATTCATGCCCTTGATATAGTTATCAAGCCCAACACAGGATTCCTCCGTTGGCAGGGCAAACGTTTCCGTATTTATGTATGCGTTCGCCTTGAAGGAGTTGATAAGCACGGTAACTATCGGCAGAATGTATATTATGCTTATTACCGCAAACAGTATGGTAAGGAAGGTTTTGCTCTTTTTACTGTTTCTGAATACGGAGCGGTTCATTACTGCTGCACCTCCTTTTTGCGCGTTGCATTAAGCTGAATAAGCCCAAGCGCCGCAACCAGCAGGAAGAATATTACCGCCTTTGCCTGGCCCACGCCGCGGGAGTTGGAGTTTTGATAGAATGTATTGTATATGTTCAGCGCCAGCATTTCCGTGGTCTTTATCACGTTGCCGTCGGCAAGGAACTCAAAGGGCTGGCCGCCGTTTAGCGCCATGTTCTGATCAAACAGCTTGAATCCGTTCGTAAGGGAAAGGAACGTGCATATTGTTATGGAGGGCATAACGCAGGGTATGGTGACATGGAAAAGCGTCTGCCAGCCGTTTGCGCCGTCTATCTTCGCGGCCTCTATCAGCTCCTCCGGCACGCTTTGCAGCCCAGCGATGTATATTATCATCATGTAGCCTATCTGCTGCCAGCACATAAGTATTATCAAGCCCCAGAAGCCAAGCGTGCTATCCAGCAGAATGCTGGTGCCGTAGCGGCTTAGTATGCCATCGAATATCATGGACCAAATATAGCCCAGCACTATGCCGCCGATAAGATTGGGCATGAAGAACACGGTGCGGAATATGTTTGAACCCTTTATGCCGCGGGTAAGCGCATAGGCCACAGCGAAGGCAATAACGTTTATTAGTACAAGCGACACTATTGCGAACAGCGCCGTAAACCAAAACGAGTGCATAAAGGAGGAATCGCTCAGGGCCTTTATATAGTTATTAAGGCCAACGAATTTTGCGTTGCTGGTGGTTTTGAAATTGCAGAAGGAAAGGTATATGCCCTTTATGAACGGATATACGAATCCGATTGCAAACGCGGCCACGGTAGGCAGCAAAAACAGCGGGAACCATTTGCGTATGGTGCCGCTGAGCATATTGCCGTTCACGGCCAGACTGTGCCGCTTTTTCGGCTTTTTTTGTTCCATACAGACCTCCTTTATATTAAGCGAAATAAGGCGAGCCGCCTTATTTTTGATTATACATAATTTTGTGCGCTTTTTCCAGTCCTCAGCCGAAGAAATGAAATTTTCCTCCGGTTCAGGACTGGGCGGGCAAATGCCCGCCCAGAAAGAAGTTGATATGGATTAGATTACTGATTCTGATACTGTACGGCCCAGCCGTTGACGTAGGCGTTTACCAGATCGTCCCAGGAGCCGGTGCCGGCGGAGTACTGGGTCAGAGCGGCAACGATGCCGTCACGCCAGGTTTCCACGTTGGGGGTGTAAGTGAAGTCCCAAGTTACGGTGTAGTTGCCGGCGGCAGCGTAATCCGCAGCGGCCTTGCAGAACACGTTCTCGGGCTCGGCAGCGCTCTTGAACGGGCAGGGGCCGAACTCGTCAGCCATCATCTTGGTGCCGCTCTCGCTGGTTACTACCCAGTACATGAAGTCCAGAGTAGCCTGGATATCATCCTCGCTGGCCTTGCTGTTAACGGCCCAGCAGTTTTCGGTGCCGGAGCACAGGCCGGCCTTTTCTTCACCCTCTACACCGCAGTAGATGGGGATCATGGTCAGATCGTCCTTGTTCATGCCAAGGTCGTTTACCAGGGTGTTGTATTCCCAGGAACCGTTCTGGAAGAACACGGCCTTACCCTGAGCAAATTCAGCCTCGGAATCGCCGGCGGTCTTGCTGGGCAGATCGCTGGGCGCGCAGGTGCTGTTGTTGATGTAAAGATCCCAGATGTTCTTGAAGTTGTCAAGATACTTGCCGGTAACGGTGGCGGGCTGGGAGGTTACGTTGTCGTCACGGAACTCATAGAACAGGGGCAGGTTGGTCAGATGGCCGCTGAAGCGCCAAGAGGAGGAGCTGTCCAGACCTGCGCTGGAGAACGCGGAGAAGCCGAGTTCGTCCTTGCGGGCGGTGATGTCCTCAACAACAGCCTTAAGAGTTTCAAAGTTGGTGATTTCGCTTACCTGATGGCCGGCCTTTTCAAGCAGGGCCTTGTTGACTATAAGACCATAGGACTCATAGCAATAAGCGATGCAGTAAACTTCGCCGTTCTCGCCGAAAAGGTTGAAGTCGTCGGTGTTCATTTCCTTATAAACATCGGTGTCCTTCAGATCCAGGCAATAGTCGCCCCAAGTGGCAAGGCTTGCTTCGTTGCCGCACTGGAACAGGGTAGGCATGCTGCTCTTGTCCATTTCGGCGGTGAGGGTTTCCTCATAGGTGCCGCTTGCGGCGGTAACAACCTGCACGGGTACGCCGGTCAGCTCGGTATATTCCTTAGCCAGCGCCTGCCAGGCCGCATCGGCCTCGGGCTTGAAGTTGAGGTAATACACGGAGCCCTTCGCCTCGGCGGGTTCGGTGGAGTCCACAGGAGCCGCGGTCGGCTCGCTGGTGGCGGGCACGGCGCTCGCCTCGGGAGCCTGAGTGGGCTTAACGTCGTTATTGCCGTTTGCCTGGCAACCCACCACGGAAAGCACCATGGTCAGCATCAATACGATAGCCAGAACCTTCTTCATTGTAGTTTCCTCCTAAAATAAATTTGTTCTTGTTTATGCTAAAGCGCGTTTTGCGCCTTATGCCGTGTTTAACTTATATGCTTTACGCTCGCGCCCTGTATCAGCTCCGTCTCAAGCTGAATATGCTTCGGTGCGCAGTCCGTATCCATGCTTTCAAGCAGCAGCTCAACGCTCCTGTCCGCAAGCTCCTGCTGCGGCTGGCGCATGGTGGCAAGCGCGGGGTGATAATACTGCGCAAGCTCAATTCCATCGTATCCTATCACCGATACGTCCTCCGGCACCCTTTTGCCGGAATCCATAAGCGCCCTTGCCGCGCCTATGGCCATTGTGTCGGACATGGCGAATATCGCCGTATAGTCGGGGCCTGTGTACTCCTTTATCCTTTCATATGCACAGGAGAAGGAGAACGGTGAAACAAGTACGCGGCTGCTTTCAAGCGTTTTGCCGTGCTCCTTAAAGCTGTCCAGCACGCCCAAATACCTTTGATGTGCCATGTTGCAGCCCTGCGTTTCGCCGCTGAGAATCACCATGTTCTCGTGCCCGCAGTCGAAAAGGTAATCAATCGCTTTCTTCGCGCCCTGCCTATCGTCCACGCTCACGCTTGATACGTTGGGCGCGTAGCCTTCCGCCGCGTTAACGGTTGAGTATACGCAGGGGATGGGCAGGCGGCTGAGCATTGCGCCGTTATCCGTATGGCATCCGCCCATGAATATTATCCCGCGCACCTTGCGCTCCGCGTACACGCGAAGGGCAGCAGCGGCTTCGTCATCGTTTTCGTCTATATAATGGGGCAGAAACCTGAGCCCTGCGGCCTCTATCCGCTTTTGCAGCAGCTCCAGTATGCCGGAGAAGAAAAGGTTGTTCCGCCCGCGCACTATTACCGCAACGCAGTCGGTTGAAAGCTGCTTCAGGTGCTTTGCGTTGCTGTTCGGCTCGTAGCCGTAACGCTCTATCACTTCCATAACGCGCCCGCGGGTATCCTCGTTCACGTCCGGCCGCTTGTTCAGTACGCGCGATACGGTGCTGACACCCACGCCTGAAAGCCGGGCTATCTCCTTTATCGTCATGCGCGCAACCATACCTTACATCTCTCTTCCGTGCTTACTGCTCTTCAACCAGTGGAACCGTACCCGGCAACGTTTCCGGTATCGTTTCCGGATTTAATTTTAGCAGTGGTTAAAATTATTGTCAATATATAATCGCATTATTTTTGGCAAAATTTTAGCGGGGGAGGGATTGTTTTTTTGTGTGAGTGCGGATAGTGGCTTTGCTGTTTAACTCAACCCCTCAGTCACGGCTTGCGCCGTGCCAGCTCCCCGTGCGGGGAGCCTT
>ERZ825137.563-NODE-563-length-51514-cov-4.392682_pt1 | contig 51514 bp, 37 predicted proteins | sample MGYA00519873_ERZ825137 | MGnify/ENA primary metagenome ERZ825137 (study PRJEB31778, sample SAMEA3449190) | human gut metagenome | biome: human gut; feature: human-associated habitat; material: faeces | place: United Kingdom | collected 2010/2012 ...
TCCGTTGATATTCCTGCTGTTCCGGTTCCTGTCTGCATTGTTACCGGCGATAACGATTTCTATGTAAATATCGATCGTGTATATTATGCTGCCGAACACTTACCTGAAGGCACAGAATTGCATCACTATCACGGTGCCGGACATTGTATGTATCTTGAAAAAGACTATTACAAACGTTGCCATCAAGACGTACTGGATTTTATCGAAAAAGATTTCGAATAATATATTACCAATTCTTTATCGCCCCAATTCATTGGAACTGGGGCGATTTTCTAAACTAAATTTTAAACTTAAACATAGTTTCCGTATGATAAACTTCACCTGCCTTGCAAACAGGACTTTCAAATGCCGGAATATTGATTGCATTTGGAAAATACTGCGTCTCAAAGCAGATTCCCTGCCGGGGTTCATAAATGACGCCATCTTTTCCGATTTCATTTTCAATATAATTTCCTGCATAAATCTGGACTCCCGGTAAATCCGTGTATACCTCCAGGGTAATTCCACTCCCATCGGAGGATAACTCCCCAATCTTCGCAAATGTTCCATGATTATTCAGTACCCAGTTGTGGTCGTATCCATTTCCCAGAACTAACGGAAGGTAATCTGTTCCGATGTCCTGTCCAACTTTCTTCTTTGTGCGGAAATCCATGGGTGTTCCTTCCACGGAAATCACGTCTCCATTTACAATCTGGTCTGCATCCGTTCCTGTAAATGCATCCGCATCCAGCCATAGATACTGATCCAGCACATTACCGGACTCATGTCCGTTAAGATTAAAATAACTATGGTTTGTCATGTTGATGATAGTGTCTGCTTTCGGAATACCGTAATATGCAATCTTAATTTCATTATCATCTGTCAGTGAATAGGTTACACTCACATCCAGTTCCCCCGGGTATCCCTGGTCCCCATCTGGACTGTGTAGGGAAAAACGAATGGTATTCTTACCAATTTCGTCCACTTTCCACACACGGAAGCTGTAAAAATCCAGACCACTGTGCAGATTATGTACACCCTTGTTCTGGTCTAAATGATAAACTTTCCCGTTTAATTCAAACTGCGCATTTCCAATCCGATTTGCACTTCTTCCAACAGTAGAACCGAAAAATGTTCCTCCCGGGCCTTCATAATCAATGGCTTTGTCATATCCCAGTACAACATCCCGAGGTTTGTTATCCCTATCCGGAACCAGCACTGACTGAAGGGTTGCTCCAAAATCGGATACCGTCATGGTCATTCCGTTTTTATTTTGAAAGGTATAAAGGGTTGCTTTATCTCCCTTGGAATTTTTTCCAAACTCTTTTGTGATACACTTCTTATTTTCCAAAATATGCTCCTATCCGCAATATGCTCTATTGTAATCTGGCTTTCGCAGTATACTCATCCGCAGTAATCTTAATCACACTGACCGCAGAGACCATCTGCTCATTAAATTCAAAATCTTTTCCAGTCTGTGTTTTCATAAGAATGGGCAGAGTTTTCTTTTTCTCTTCCACACCTTGGAAGTCCAAGATGAACAATTTGACTGCGATTTAAAATATCAAGTATCATTTCTTTCTCTGTTATTTCGCGTTCCTGTCTTCTCATCTCTCTCTTCACGTCGCACCGCTTCCTAACATATTATACTATAACATGAATCCAATAAGGAAAGGAACTTTTATTCTTGTGGCAATAGCGGCCTCTGGTCTTCCTGCCCCTGATTTCAAAACACAGCTATCGGGTGATTCCGGCATGAAAATCGCCTGTGGAAAAATCAGGACTTTAGATTTCCCTCAGCCACGTGCTTTTTAATCATTTGTTCCATATAGGTCCAAATCTGCTCAGAACCCGTATATGTCTTGGCATTGCGTTTTCTGACTTGCTGCTCGCAGACCCCGTGATCCTTCCAGTCTCCACCGTCATTGGAGTCATTTAACAACATAGGCTGAAAATTGTCCATGGTATGTGCAAAGCAAGCTTCCGTGGTCTCGTAAGCCTCAAATTCTTCAAACAGCCTTCGTAATTCCTTGCACTGGTCTTCCGGAAGTAGTCCAAAGATTCGTTCCGCAGCCTTCTCTTCCCGCTCTTTCTGTGTTTTCAGACCATTTTCATCGTAAGCGTAAGTATCTCCCGCATCGATTTCCACAATATCATGAATTAATATCATCATCATGGTCTTTGCAATATCAATCTTTTCATTCGCATATTCTTTCAAAAGATAGGCCATCATTGCCATATGCCATGCGTGCTCCGCATCATTTTCTCTTCTTCCATTTCCACTCAGATGGGTCTGTCTCAAAATATTCTTTTCTTTATCTGCTTCCAAAATAAACTGAACCTGTTTATCAAATCGTTCTTTTTTCAATATCGGCTGCCTCTTTCCAAATTCAAATATTTGTTTCCTGTTCCTGTCCCAGTTTCAGTAAAACGCTCCGCATCCGCAAAGCATCTTCTTCAGACACCACAATGTCAATATCATGGAAATCTTCCGTTCCCCCTTGAAAATACAATAGTAAAAAAGCTCCAACTGCCCAGGTAATATCCGCTTCGTTAAAGCTTTTTGCCACTTTACTCAGTACACTTAATTTCGTATCTGTAGATAAGTAATGTTCCATCTTTCCCTCCAGAAATTTCAAAAATTTGTGGAAATTATTAACCATAAATCCAACTTTAATGATATGATGATAGTGAACATGCGAGCATACCAGACAGGGTACCCCGCACGAGCACATATCTTGATATTCTGATATACAAATCATAGGGTTTGCTTATCAGAATGTCAATCTTTCTTTCATGTTCAGGAAACAAAAACACTTAGCAAGGAGATGATATCATGAAATCAAAAGTTTATTTTTCAAGAACAATTACTCCAGAAAAAGTATTGGAACTTTATAAGCTGATTGACAAACCCCTTTCTGGAAATGTAGGAATCAAGGTTCATTCAGGTGAAACGGGAAACCAGAACTTCTTACGTCCCGACTTCTGGGCGCCTCTGATTAACGATGTAAACGGAACCGTGGTTGAATGTAACACCGCTTATGAGGGAAGCCGTAATACATCAGAAAAGCATTGGGAAACAATGAAATCTCATGGATGGTGTGACCATTTTAAAGTAGATATTATGGATGAAGAAGGTCCGGATATGATTCTTCCTATTCCAAACGGAATACAAATTAAAGAAAATTATGTCGGAAAACATTTAAGCAACTATGATTCTTTGTTGGTTCTTTCACATTTTAAAGGTCATCCAATGGGCGGATATGGTGGAGCACTGAAACAGCTTTCTATCGGTGTGGCTTCCTCTTATGGTAAAGCATATATCCACGGAGTTGGTAAACCGGAAAACATTTGGACTGCCGACCATAATTCCTTCTTAGAATCCATGGCAGACGCAGCTTCTTCTGTAGTGAAATACTTCAAAGGAAATGCGGTCTACATCAACGTTATGAAAAATATGTCCGTAGACTGTGACTGCTGTGCCGTAGCAGAAGACCCTTGCATGAAGGACATCGGTATCCTGATTTCTCTGGACCCGATTGCTATCGACCAGGCTTGTCTTGATTTAGTTTACGCAGCAAAAGATGACCCGGGACAAGCACATTTATTAGAACGAATCGAAAGCAGAAACGGCGTTCTTACCGTAAAAGCTTCTGCAAAGCTTGGCTTCGGTTCCCGTGAATATGAATTAATTGAAGTAGAGTAAATATAAAAAAATGATTAAAAAATCGTCTATCACTTAATGATAGACGATTTTTATACCTCGTCGGGTATAATTTAAATTTTAATTCTTGATTTTATACCCTTTCAGGTATCTTTCCCATTGTTTTTACTTCTTTTACCAGCATAACCCCTGAAATTACCGCTGCAAGCAAATCCGCAATCGGACCTGCATACATAATTCCGTCAATTTCGATGATTCTCGGAAGAATCACAATCAGTGGAAGCAGGAAAATAATCTGTCTTGTCAAAGACAGAAATGCTCCTTTCCCCGGCTTTCCAATAGCGGAAAACAAACTTGATGAAAGAGGCTGAATATTATTTGCAAAGGTAAAGAACAAATAAATATGAAAATATCTTACGGCAAATTCAAAATACATATCTGAGCCATTTCCAAACATTCCGATAATCTGTCTTGGGAACACTTGGAACAGGATAAATGCCACAATACATACTACGGTACCAGATATCATACTAAGCGAAATCACATGTTTCACACGGTCATACTTCTTTGCTCCATAATTAAAGCTTGCAATTGGCTGTGTGCCTTGGGAAATGCCAATGCAGACTGCGAAGAAAATAAAGCTTACTTTATTGATGATTCCAGAGCATGCAAGAGGAATCGATTCCCCATAAACAGAACGTGCCCCATAATATGTTAATGAATTATTCATTACAATCTGTACAATCATCATTGCGATCTGGTTAAAGCACTGTGCAGCACCAAGACTCATCTCATAGCCTGCAATATCATGTTTCGGCAGTAAATGTTCTTTTGTAAGTTTTCCTGCTTTGTAATGACTTAAATATCTCACAACCATTATGGCTGAAACAATCTGTCCTAAGATGGTTGCAAGGGCAGCCCCTCTCATTCCCATGTTGAATCCAAAAATCAGAATCGGGTCTAATACCGTATTGATCACTGCCCCCGCAATATTACACATCATAGAATACGTCGGACTTCCATCTGCACGAACCAGATGTGCACCTCCACTTGATAAAATCAAGAAAGGAAAACCAATTGCCGTAATTCTTACATATTCTTTAGCCAGTTCAAGTACATTTTCCGGAGAGCCAAAGAAAACAAGCATTGGTTCCAGAAAAATTTCTGTTACAATAGCTAGTAATAAACCACCAAAAAATAAGAAAAAGACAGCATTTCCAATATAATGAAGTGCTTTCTCCGGCTCACCCCGGCCCATAGACAAATTAAAGGCAGCCGATGCACCTATTCCAAACAACAGGGCGATTGCCACACAGCTTGTGGATAACGGAAAAGCAACATTTGTTGCTGCATTTCCGAGCTCTCCGATACTCTGACCAATAAATAACTGGTCTACCAGATTATAAAGCGCACTGACCAACATGGCAACAATACTCGGTACCGCAAACTGTCGAAGCAGTTTCCCTACCGGTTCTGTCCCTAATGGATTAACCCCAATCGCTTCACTTTGACTTTTTTCATTTTCATTTATTACACTCATCTTCTCTTGACTCCTACTTTTGTGCCTCTGCAATTTTATTTCTTGTCCACTCATCAATTACAGACTTCAGATTTTTAAAATAGGGAGAAAACTTTACCTGTTCTTTCCCATATTCCAATTGTAAATCATATTCCAACGGAATCCAGGTAGCGATATCTGATTCATCATGCTGAATTACCGCCTCCAGCTTGTCCAGTGCCTTGTAAATCTTCGCCTCTTTCGTTTCTAAAGCTTCCATTTCTTTCAAAAGCTCCTGAAACTGTGTGCGCTGTGGCTCCGGAAAACCTGCAACCCAGTTTTCATAAATTTCTTCTTCCTTTTGAGCGTCAGACTCTACTTTTGCAAAAGCCGGAATATCTCCCGTAAATGCCTCTCCCAAATCGTGGATCAGACACATCTGGATTACCTTGTTCATATCCGCATCTTGAAATTCTGCTTCACCTGCAATCAGCATCGCCATCAGTCCAAGCCGCCAGCTATGCTCTGCCACACTCTCTTTTCTCCCACTGGAAGTATAACAATGTCTGGTATTACATTTTAACTTTTCTGCTACACTTAATATATCTAATAACTTTTGTGCTTCCATATTTTACCTCCCATCTTTCCCGCATAATTATAGCGTATTCTGGCTGAAATAACCAGCCCCTGAAAAAATATCCAGGACAACTTACCAAATAGTAAATCGTCCTGGACATTCGTCACTTTATTTTATTTTAACTTTTTATTTTAACTCTTTTTTTCATTGCAAGTATGATGGCTAATGCAGCGACTTCCAAGCACAAATATAATACAATTGGATTGTCATCGCCTGTTTGTACATTTTTTGTTCCTTTTGTATCATCTTTACCAGAACCAGATTCTTTATTTGTATCCTTTCCAGATTCGATACCCGATTCCTCTTTTCCAGTATAAACTAGTTTTGCACCATCAAATTCCTTGCCTTCATATTTATCTACCAGTTCCTTACTTGCACTAAGCAACCTTACAACAGCCTCATTGTCAGAAAATGCATCTAATGAAATTTCAGTAATCGTCATTGGAAGATTTACTTCCGTTAGCTTATTTTTTGAAAAAGCATTCTCTTCAATAGATTTAATTCCTTCTGGAATCATTACACTTGTAATTCCACTTTCTTTCAATGCCTCTTTACCAATAGTACGGATTTTAGTTCCATCAGACTTTTCAGAAGGAATAACCATTTCCGGTTGTTTCTCTGCACAGCGTTTTCCAAATTCGGTTAATCCGGTAATTTTATCTCCATCAAATGTAAAACACTCTTCGGACCACTGATAAATATAGTTAATAGTATGTGATGCTGAATCACCAAATTGAAGGTGTGCTTCATTTTCAGTATTACATATCACAATATTACTTTCATTTGCTCCCACATTATTCTTAAATGGTTCTTCTCCCATTTCTTCCAGACTATATGGAAGAGTTACTTCTTGTAAGAGTCCTTCCTTAAACGCATATTTTCCAATGCTGCGGATTCCTTCTTCCAGTGTCAGTTTCTTAAGAGTCTGTGCTTTATAAGTTCCCTCAAAAGCAGACTCTCCGATTTCTTTTACATTTCCAGGAATCACCAGTTCCTCAATGTGATGTAAGTGGAATGCTTTTCTTCCAATCTTCTCTACCGAAGTTGGAATTTCCAATGAAGTTAATCTTGCACCCGCAAAAGCCATCTCCTGAATTTCTGTCACTCCATCTGGCAGTTCAATCTGACTTAAGCGAATATTCATCGAGAACGCTCCATTTGGAATAATCTTTAATCCTTTGGAAAGCTTCAGTTCTGTAATATCATTCATCGAGAATGCCCCACTTCCCATCTCTGTAACACTGTCAGGAAGACTTACCTTTGTAAGTTTATTACCCTTGAATGCGCATTCACCTATAAAAGATACTGTTTCTGGAATTTCAAGCTGTTCAAAGTTATTGTATTCGAATGCCTGTTTCCCAATTGTCTGCAAATGCTCTGGAAAATGCACCATCTTCATTCCATTTGGTGAATTAACACTGTCTTTCAACTGCTCGATCTCGTCATCTGGAATCTTAAATGCTTCATCCCCAATCTCCGTGATTGCAGTTCCATCTGGTGCATTATCTGGAAGCACAAGATTCTTCAATGTTGTTCTCTTAGCCTGTCCAGATTCTGACCATCCGACTAATTTACTTCCATCGTAAACGAAATCCTCAGCAGTCCATCCACTTCCTGCAAGCACATCATATACAACTTCATGATTGGTTCCATTTGGTATAAAAGTCTTTGTTTCTACCAACTGAGTCTTTGATGCAGTACGTAATTTTACTTTTGATGTACCGCCTTTAAATGCGTCTTTGTTTAATGTAATAACCGTAGTTGGCAATTCTACATCTTTAAGACCACTTCCTCCAAATGCTTCCTTATTAATTGTCGTAAGTCCTTCATGAAGGATAAGTTTTTCTGGATAAGCTTTCATTCCCTCCTGCGTCACGATAAAAGCAGACTGGTCAATCTTTGTAACGGAAGCAGGAATTTCAATACTCTGTAGCTGATGGTTCATGAATGCCTGTCGTCCAATTTCTGTAAGTGTAGATGGCAAACTGAGTTCTGTCAAATGTGCACCGGAAAATGCCAGTCTTCCAATTGTAGTTACTCCTTCAGGAATCTCTACTTTCGTCAGTGCAGTCATCGTAAATGCAGACTGTGGAATTGTGGTTAGTTTATTCGATAATACCACACTTGCCAATGCTGTACTATTAGAAAAGGCTCCTGTTCCAAGAGAAGTCACACTGTTAGGAATTACAATGGATGTCAGTTTCGAATTGTTGAATGCTGCATTTCCAATGGATTCCAAAGTTTCCGGTAAAATAATGGATGTAAGCTTACTTCCGGCAAATGCCATATTTCCAATTCCTGTAATAACTGCCCCCTTAGGACTTACTGATGGTAAAATCATTGCCGTATTGAGTTCCAGTTTTTTCTTACCATTATCACTTAAGCCAGTAATTGTAGATTCATCATCACTATAAGTAAAGTCACTACTATTCCATGCAGTATCTTCATCCGGAATTGTTCCAATAATTAATTTTTGTACGTTTGATTGCTTGTTATTTACTGTATGAATGAGACTTTCAGCCTCAACTGCCTCATTTTCACAGTACATATAGACAATACCGCCCTTTTTCTCGTTTGCAGTGCCTGAAGTTACAGGTTCTTTTCCAGTGTTCCGGAAAAAGGCCTGCTTATGTATCTTCTCAACTTTATTCGGAAGCTGTACAGCCTGAATTTTGTTTATTGCAAATGCCATATTATCAATCTGCAACTTAAAATCGTTGTCTTTTACGAAAGATAGCGTTGTAATCGTTCCACTTCCACCAAAAGCCTGTGAACCAATATACATAATAGTCGCTGGGAACTCTACACTTATAATTGGGTTATTTTTAAAGGCATTGCCTTTTACCATAATCACGCCTTCTGGAAGAACCACTTTCTTTAAGTTATTTCCGAGAAATGCACTGGCACCAATCACAAAGTTTCCGCGTTCTGTCAGTTCAGAATTCCATTTTCCGTCATATGCCGTCTTTACATTCTCAGGGAATACAACAGACTCTATTTCCTGTTTTTGAAATGCACTGTCTGCAATTCCCGTAACTGCTTTTCCATTGGAATCTACAGTAGGAATAATAAGGTTCTTATTGACTTTGATTTTTTCCAGACCCTGTTCGCTGAATCCCGTAACAGCCCAACTGGTAACTGTCAGGGTATCTTTCGTATTATTGGCTGGATACAGGTCATTTGTAATCTCACCATATGTAAAATCTTCTGCAGTCCACTCATCTGTAGCTTTCAGGTAAAGCTTATGATAACCAGATGCAGGGAAATTCTTAGTATCGTGATACTGTGATGAACTTGTCACATAAACCTTTGTAACAACTGCTTCTGTAGTATCTGAATATTCCTTCGTAAATACATTAGCCGGTAACTTTGTCACAGTTGTAGGAAGCTCCACGCTTTCGATAATCTTGTTTCGGAAAGCGAAAGTTCCTATGGTTTCCAGGCCTTCTGACAGTTCCAATGTGCACGCTGTCTTTAAGTAGTTCTTGGTTGAGAATGCATACCTGCCAATTTTCTTAACACTTGCTGGAATCACAATCTTGGAAAAATTATTTCCGGCAAACGCATTATCTCCAATAGATTCAACACCTTCCGGAATATCTATCGATGTAAGATTTGCCATCCAGTGCTGAGCATCACTACAACCAAACGCTCCGCTTTTAATCTCCGTCATATTCTTAGACAGGCTGATTTTTTCCAACAATATGTTAGTTGCGAAAGCTCCACCTTCTACATTTACCACTGAATCCGGAAGAATAATACTTGTCAGATTATTGCCTGCAAATGCACGTACTCCTATTTCCCTCAACATTTCCGGGAAAGAAACATCTTTTAATCCGGTATTTGCAAAAGCACGCACACCAATTTTCTCAAGCCGACTTGGCAACTGTACCGTATCAAAGCCTTCCTCTGCTGTACCAAAAAGGCCTCCGTTATCGTTTTCTGTTCCCGCAATTTCTGTAATATATTCTCCACTTGCATTTTTGCTAGGCAACACAAGGTTTTTATTTTCACTTCTTTTTGCAATACCGCTTTCGCTTAAACCTGTGATTGCTGTGCCCTCAATTGTAAAATCACCCAAGGACCAACTGGAACTATTTTCGTATTCCGTTGATACAATCACTTTCTGGTGCCATGATTTCTGTGACTCAGTTGTCTTGTCCACTGTATGAATACGATCTAAATTCGCTAAATTCGGGTTCTCCGTATACATATAGACAACTCCGCCCATATTCTTATGCTTGTCTGGGGCATCTGCAGGACAGTCTTCCATTCCCGGATTCCATGTAAACGCATCTTTGTTCACAACCGCTGTAAAATCCGGTAATCGCACGGATTTGATGTTATTCTGTGCAAACACCATCCCATGCATTTCCATCTGAAAATCACAAGTAATCGGGAAATTTACAGTACTAATCTGATTATTAGCAAAAGATAATGTTTCAATCCACCAGATGGAACGTGGAAATGTAACTGTCTTCAGTTTGTTATACCGGAATGCAGAAGACATTACTGCAATTACACCATCTGGAAGATATACACTTGTCAGTTCGTTCTTTGCGAACGCAGACTGTCCGATAATAAAGTTTCCTCGTCTGGTAACGGCATGGGTAACCGTATCGTCATAGTCTACTTTCATTCCTGTTGGAAATGTAACTGAAGTGATTCCATACCCACTAAATGCATTATCAGCTACTCCAACCAAAGCTTCTCCTTTATCATCCGTTGACGGAATTACCAAATCCTTATTCACCTTGATTTTTTCTTCACCGGATTCGGAAAATCCTGCAATGGCAGTACCCTGTACTACAAACTCACGGGTATAATCACAACCATTCAAGGTTCTTTCCATTGTCGTATACGTAAAATCCGCAGTTGTCCATTTCGAAGTATCTAGCACCTCTGCGTTATTTGCCGCAACAACTGCTTCTGTCTCAGAATCTTCTGCCTGCTGCACTTCGGCCTGGCTCTCCTCTGCTTCCTGTATACTGTTTTCCGTTGCTTCTTCCAAGTCTGTCCCTGCTGAATCCTCACCCTCAGCTTCTGCTTTGTCAAACTCAGATTCTTCAGCATTGTTCTCCTGATTTTCTTGCTCTTCGTCCGTTTGTTCTTCGCCATTTACTGGTTCGCTTTCTATAGATGCAGCTTCGCCAGACTGTTCTACACCGACATTACTATCATAGTTCGCATTCGGTGCAGCCACAGCCGTCACAGACATAGAAAGCGACAGCAAGATTGCCAGAAAAATGGAGCCCATTTTCTTCTTTTTCATAGTACCTTCCTTTCATATATTGATACATTCATCTTACCATTTCTGCTCGCCATCATTAAATAGATTTTTATTATAATAGTCTCTATTTATAGATTTCATCTATATCATATATTACTTCTAGATATGAATAAAATTGTCTTTTATTTACAAAAAAGAGTGTCCAACGACACTCTCCTCTTCACAAAAATTTACTTACACAATTTTTTCCATATTCCTGTCTTTCCCGAAATCCAGTAACACACTTCCGCCAGGACTACTCCTGCAATCGCACCCACAAATACATGTTGTTTGGTCGTAAGTGTGGAAACACACACTGCCAGCGCCATCAACACGGAAAACAGCTTATATCCCCATGGAATTTTTTCCTGCTTTCGAATACCTATCACACAAAACCAACTTACCAGGCAATGAATGGATGGAAACAGGTTGCTTGCAGAATCTATTTCATAGAGCATTTTCATGATGATTTCCCATATGGAATTTCCATCAATTACAGGTCTTACGTTCGTTGTTGGCAACACTAGAAAACAAATCAGACAGATGGCCTTTGCCATCACTTCTGCGCAGAAGAAACGGTACACTTCTTCTTTCTCCTGCCTTGCTGTCAATATATAATTGACAATCCAGAACAGATAACATCCCAGATAAATGCATACTGTCCAAGGCACAAACGGAATCTTCTCATCGATTCCCAACTCAAAATTATAATGAGGCCAGTTTCTTGCCAGGAACATGGCTCCACTGTAAACAAGCTGATTCCATACTACAATTGCAATCAGTGGAGCAACTGCGTAAACCGGAACCAGCGAAATTTTCTTTTTTCCCTTCATATGTCTATCCTTGTCTATCCTTTTTTCTTTCTCCAATCCACATTCCCTGCTTTACACGGAATTCCTTATCCTGTCTCAATACGCTAATCACTTCAGAACGAAGCTGAATTTTGTCCTTCTGGAACAACATCACGATGGAGGACCCTGCCAGTTCAAAATGTCCTTTTTCCATCCCCTTCATAAAGCGTTCATTGTCATGGTCATTTACAATGCCGCCTACCACAAAAGCACCAACTTCCGTCTGAACAACCGTGCCAAAATGGTCTGTTTCCAACACCGTCCACACACGACGGTTCAGTGTATACACCGGATACACCTGACAAGCCGACGGCTGTACGCTATGAAGCATTCCCGGAATATAATGGCTTGCGCCCTGCCGTCCGTCATCAATATAAGAATAGTGATGATAATCCGATGCACACAAGCGGAAAATCAGACAATCCCCGCCATAAAATTTCTCAGCCAATTCTTTGTCATGCAACAGATCATTTAATTGATATTGGGAGCCCTTTACCCAGAAGCTGCTGTCCTCTTCGATTGGAAATGCACTCAGCCATCCATCACATGGACTGACTAAATGTGCCGGATTCAAATCCACTTCCACCGATTCCCTCTCCCGGATAAAAAACTCCCGGAAGCTGCCATACTTCTGTCCTTCAAACTCTTTCATCGAAATATGATTCAGCTTGATATACAATGGAATTACCGGTTTGGATAACGGTGACCACAGGAATCTGACCATCATTTTATCCACTCTGCTGTGTAACAGATGTCCCATAATCATACGTCCTGCCCTTGTTCCATACAAAAAGCGTACTGCTAAACTATCTTTTCCCATTCTTTTACCCCTTCATTATTACTTTGCGAAATATCCAAAGAAAATACTATAAAACAAAATGCACCACGGTTTGGCAAGTATAATAATCCAGACAAATTTCCTGGTTGACATTCCACCTAAGCCAGAAAAATAACAAAGGAAATCATCTGGCGCCAGTGGTAGCAAAATTGCTAGAAACAACAACCACGTAAAATATCTGCTTCCATTCAGCCTGTCCACCCAGGACTGGTACTTTCCCACAGGAACCATCACATTTACTATCTTTTCACCAAACCATTTTGCCAGTAAAAATGCAACAACAGAACCTACACTAATCCCGATATAGTTACACCAAAATCCCTGCACCGCTCCAAACATACCTGCTCCTGTCGCACAGCCAACCATCCCCGGAATCACCGGCACTACCACCTGAAGCATTTGAATACAGCCCAGAACCGCCGGGGCAAACATGCCATATCTTCCCACATACTCACGAAATGCTTCTACCGAGTGAAACGAACCTGCAAAATATCCATTTATCATAAATACACCGGAAATAATCAAAAGTCCCAACAAAATCATCATCAATGTTCTTTTTATCCATATTTCTTTTGCAACCATTATGAACTCCTCCTCATAATTTCTATAAAACCTAGTGTAAAGAGGATTTCTAAAAAAACTATGTGTATTTTTCTAAACAATTCTTAAGATTCGCTATCTATTACCGCTCATTATAGCATACTCATCAAAAAAGTGTAAAATGATTTTTCTGATTGTCAATGATGCCTTCTTTGCGAAGTTTGCTGATTTCCATGGAAAGACCACTCCGCTCTACCTGAAGAAAATCCGCCAGTTCCTGTCGATTATAAGGAATGGTAAATTGATTACTTCCCACACGCTTTGCCTGAAGCTGCAAATAGGCCATCAGTTTCTCCCGTGTAGTCCGTTTGGAAGTAATCTCTATTTTCTGATTAAAGAACAAGTTTTTCGATGCAGTGATTTTCAGCAGATTAAAAACAATCTGTCCATATGCCCCGCCTGATTTTGCAAAGTTCTGTTTCATTTTCATACAGTCGATAAGAAGTACATCCGCCTGTTCCGAACAAAGCACATCCACCGGCATCCGTTCGACCCCAGCCCACACAAAGGACTCACCAAATATCTCCGACGGAGCAATATGGGTCACAATACTCCGGTTTCCCCAGAAATCATTGCGCACCACCTGCACCTGACCCGTAAGGACAACTCCCATAAATCTGGCATTCTCTCCTTCCCGCAGCACACTTTCATTTTTCCGGAAATGAACGACTTTGGCATCAAAATATTTCATCATCTGTAAAATCTGCTCCTCCTTCATTTCCAGAAATAAAGGGCAGTTTTTCAGTACATTCCTATATTTTTCCATTTTCTCTCCTTTGTTGAAATTTCAACATACATTTTCTGTTTAACATATTATTATATGGTAGTCAAGAAATATTATGATGCCGAATCAAGAAATGAATGCAACACATGAAACAATCCTCAGGCATCTTAAATATAATGTATTTATCAGGAGGTTATTATGCTCAGAAGAATTATAAAAATTGATGAAGAGAAATGTAATGGATGTGGTGCCTGTGCGTCAGCCTGTCATGAAGGTGCCATTGAGATGGTAAATGGAAAAGCAAAGCTTACCAGAGAAGATTATTGTGACGGTCTTGGCGACTGTCTGCCAGCCTGTCCAGCCGATGCCATTTCTTTTGAAGAAAGAGAAGCTCCGGCTTATGATGAAGCCGCAGTACGCCAGGCTCAAGCAAAAAAGGCTGCTGCCAACACCCCGCACCGCTGTCCGGGTGCGCAGGCAATGTTGTTAAACCGGAAAACTGTCGCTTCCCCATCCGGTGAAAATGCAGTAGAGAGCCAGCTCCGTCAGTGGCCAATCAAAATCAGCCTTGTGCCAATCGGTGCCCCATATTTTGATAATGCAAACTTATTGATTGCCGCAGACTGTACAGCTTATGCTTACGGCAATTTCCATCAGGATTTCATCCGCGACCACATTACCCTGATTTCCTGTCCAAAACAAGATACAAGCAAGTATGCAGAAAAACTGACGGAAATCATTTCCCGTAATAATATCAAGAGTATTACCATCGCCCGCATGGAAGTTCCTTGCTGCGGTGCACTGGAAAATGCTGCAAAGCTGGCATTAAAAGCAAGTGGAAAAGATATTCCATGTAAAGTAGTGACAATTACAGCAAGCGGTAAAATCCTCGCATAAATGCGGCTGACACATCGGCCGCCTGCTATATGCTGCCTGCTATATAATGAGCAAACTGCATTTTCACGCCTGCCAGCTGCTCATTATACAATAGCCGCCTTCTTCCACCCACCCTGGAAATAGCGGATACCAAAGAAAATCACACGGAATACCCAGTCAATAATCATGGCTACCCATACACCGAATACGCCCATTCCGCAATTGCGGGCGAGAATGTAACTGCAGCCTACACGGAATACCCACATAGAAAATGTGGATATTATCATACAGGTTCGTGCATCCCCGCAGGCGCGGAAGGTACTCGGCAGTGCAAAAGACTCCGGCCATATAAGAAATGCACAAATGCCATGGAACCATAAAATATGTCTTGCTGCTTCAGAAGCTGCTTCTGACAGATTATAAATTTTCAACACAAATGGAAGCACGGTAAATACAATTGCTACTGCGATTCCAATTCCGGCATGCACAATCAGTAATAATTTCTTATTGTAATATTTCACCTGCTCATAATCTCCATACCCCACACATCGGGCAATCACACTGGTAATGCCAAAATTAATTGCCATTCCCGGCAGAATCGAAAACAGGAAAATCGTATTTGCCACTGCATTTGCCGCAATCGCAACTGCCATCATTCCCATAAACCAAATGAGCTGCGTGGTAGATTTCCGTGCCTTCTGCCGGTTACCCTGTCCCAGATACTGACCCGCAACCACAGCACCACCAATGCATGATTATCAAACAAATAAGTACTGGTATCTATTTCAGCCTTCCTTTTTACTCTCATTGTCATTCTTCCTTTTCTCTATCGTACATTTCCAAATATGTTTCTTATCATACACCTTCAAAGGTTACTCCTTTCCAGTGCGGCTTGCAATAAAATAATAAGATGCATAATAAGTTCCGATAAATATGCATTACTATTGTCTGAAAACTCGACGCTTTGTATTGTTGTTTTTGTAACAATTCACAATTGACTATTTACCTGCTTCTGGGTGTATACTGTAATTAGCAAAAGAAACACTTTCATTTTAAGGAGGCATGCTTTATGGATAGAAAAATCAGAATTGCACAGTATGGATGTGGAAAAATGAGTTTATATTTAATGCGATACGTGTTAGAAAAAGGTGGCGAACTTGTTGCTGCATTTGATGTAAATCCAGCAATTATCGGGAAAGATATCGGAATCCACCTTGGAATGGAAGAACTCGGTGTAAAAATCAGTCACATTGATGATGCAGATACTATTTTAAAAGATACAAAGCCGGATGTATGTATGATTGCTACCCGTTCAACTATGGCAGAATTAAAAGACGCATTTTCCGTATGTGCGAAAAACGGAATCAATGCAATTTCTACATGCGAAGAAGCATTATACCCTTGGAATTCTTCTTACGATATTACAGCTGAGCTTGATGCCCTCGCAAAAGAAGGAAACTGTACCTTATGCGGAAGTGGTTATCCAGATATGTATTGGGGTTCACTTATTACAACGCTTGCCGGCTCTATGCATAAAATTACCAAAATCAGTGGAAGCAGCAGCTACAATGTAGAAGATTATGGAATCGCACTGGCAGAAGGACATGGTGCCGGACTTGATATTGAAACTTTTGAGAAACAGATTGGAAAATACAATTCCTTGAATTATGAAGAAACCGTAAAAGCAATCAAAGATGGTCTGGTTGTTCCATCTTATATGTGGAATCAGAACGGTTGGCTCTGCAGTCAGCTCGGACTTCATATTACATCACAGACTCAGAAATGTGTTCCAGTAACACACCCAACAGATTTACAATCCAGTACATTGGGAATGACGGTAAAAGCTGGCGATGCTACTGGAATGTCTGCAATCGTCACTACCGAAACAGAAGAAGGCATTACCTTAGAAACACAATGCCTCGGATATGTATATGGTCCAGAAGACTTTGACCGGAATGAATGGACCTTCTACGGTGAACCAGAAACTACAATTACTGTTGACCGGCCGGCTACTGTAGAACTGACCTGCGCTACACTGGTAAATCGTATTCCTATGCTGATTGACGCACAGCCCGGATATATCACTACCGAAAAAATGCCAGTAAACCATTATCTGACTGAAGAAATGCATAAATATGTGAAAACCAAATAAACAAAGACGTTTATCAAATAACAGCCTAATATAAGAAGAGCTATGACCAACAGATATCGTGAAACTTCCTTTCACAAATCTCTTGTCATGGCTCTTCTCGTTGAAAAGGGTGCTAAACCACTCCGCATTTCATTACAAATATAATCTATTTTGTTCCAAAAATTCTGTCTCCGGCATCCCCAAGCCCCGGACAGATATATGCATCCTTATTTAGCTCACGATCCAGATTTCCTACATAGAGCTGAACATCAGGATGTGCTTCGTGGAACTTTTCAATTCCTTCCGGTGCTGCAATAATGCATAAGAACTTGATGTTTTTGCCTACACGCTGCTTGATAAAATCAACTGCTGCAATCGCAGAACCGCCTGTGGCAAGCATTGGGTCTGTTACCACGATTAAACGCTCATCAATTCTGTCCGGAAGCTTACAATAATATTCGTGTGGCACATGTGTCACTTCATCACGATACATACCGATATGTCCAATCTTTGCGGTTGGAACCAATGCGGTAATTCCGCTGACCATCCCAAGACCGGCACGTAAGATTGGCACAATTGCAAGCTTTCTTCCTGCAATCTGTGGTGTCATACAAGTCTCGATTGGTGTTTCCACTTCTACCTCTTCTGTCGGGAGGTCACTTAATGCCTCGTATCCCATAAGCATTGCAATCTCTTCAACTAATGCACGAAACTCATTCGTCCCCGTTTTCTTATCACGCAGGCGTGAAATTTTATGCTTAATCAGTGGATGTTCCATAATAAATACGTTTTCCATGTTCGTCCTCTTTTCTTTGCATTTTACTATGACCATTGTACATCGGATTGATGCTTTTGTCGATACTTGTTATGCTAACTTACTCGCATCTGAAAAAGCTTTTCCGGCTTTTGTACCAAGTTTGTAAATAATTATATTTTTGTAAAGAATTATATTGGAAATGCCTTATCTTTTTTTGTCATCAGGACCACAGTCTCTAAATGTTCTGTAAACGCAAACATTTCCACCGGCTGTATTTTCTTTACTTCATATTTATGTTTTGTCATGTATTTTAAATCACGTTCCAACGTTTCTGGATTGCAGGAAATATATACTACTTTTTTGGGTGACAACTTCACTACAGATGAAAGGAATCTTTCATCACTTCCTGCTCTTGGCGGGTCCATAAATACGACATCTGCTTTCGCATCTCGTGCAGCCATCGCTACCATTGCTTCGCCAGCATCGCCTTGGAGAAATTCGATGTTCTTGATTCCATTGGCTTTTGCATTCACTCTGGCATCCCGCACAGCATCTTTATTAAGTTCAATCCCAAGCACTTTCCCTGCCTGCTTTGCTGCCACAATTCCAATCGTTCCTGTTCCACAATAAGCGTCTATGACCTGCTCTTTTCCTGTCAATCCTGCAAAATGAATTGCTGTCTGATACAGTTTTTCCGTCTGTACCGGATTTACTTGATAAAAGGATTTTGGTGAAATACGGAAAGTACAGCCACATAACGTATCTGTGATATAGCCTTTTCCGTAAAGTAAAATTTCACGTTCTCCTAAAATCATGCTTGTTTTCTTGTCATTTACATTTAGAATGACTGTAGTAATCTCCGGGTGCGCTTTGCGAAGGGTTTTCACAAACTGATTCTTCGAAGGAAGAATCGGAGAACCCAGAACCAACACTACCATAATCTCATTCGTATGAAATCCACGACGCACCAATACATGCCGCAGTAACCCAAATCCTGTATCTTCATCATACGTCTTGATTTTAAAGGACTTTAGCATTCCCTGAATGGTCCGAATGACCTCCTGACATTTTTTGTCTTCTATCAGACATTCTTCCACTGGGACAATCTGATGTGTACCAGCCTGGTAAGTGCCTGAAATAATAGTTCCTTTTCTGTCTCTTCCAAATGTTCTGTGGATTTTATTCCGATAATAATAAGGATATTCCATTCCAAGAATCGGAGCTGGTTTTCCAAATTTGCACAACAGTTGATTTATCATCTTCTGTTTTTTCTTTAACTGTTCTTCATATGCAATGCCCTGATACTGACAGCCTCCACATTTCTTAGCAACGGAACATTTTTTATTTTCTGCTTTTTTTGTATTATTCTTTTGTCTCATATTATAAATACTGTGTAATCTCCGCTTTATTGTTGGTAAATGCGATTGCATTTTCCCGGGAAATATATCCCTGCTTTACCAGTCTTGCCAAATCCATACTTAAGGTATGCATCGCCGCATTTCCGCTTGCCTGCATAATATTAGCAATCTGATATGTCTTTCCTTCGCGCACCAGATTCAATACTGCGTCTGTTCCGGTTAGCACTTCGGTTGCAGGCACACGTGCCATGCCGCCTTCGCACGGAATCAGACACTGACTGATAATTCCTTTTAAGGTTCCGGCAAGCTGAATACGCACCTGATTCTGTCCATTGGTCGGGCAGGCATCAATAATACGTTCTACCGTTGCTGCTGCTCCTGTAGTATGAAGCGTAGACAATACAAGATGTCCTGTTTCTGCGGCAAGAAGTGCTGCTGAAATCGTTTCATAATCACGCATTTCTCCTACAAGAATTACATCCGGATCTTCGCGCAGTGCACTGCGAAGGGCCGCTGCATAATTTCCTACATCATCCCCGATTTCTCTTTGGTGGATCAAGGATTTCTTACATTCATACACATACTCCACCGGATCTTCAATGGTAATAATATGGCGGTCACTATTTTGATTCACATGTTCAATCAGTGCAGCAAGTGTGGTGGATTTACCACTTCCTGTAGGTCCCGTCACCAGAATCAGTCCTCGCGGTTCCACTGCCAATTCATAAAGATTGGTCGGCATTTTCAGTTCTTCCAAGGTTGGAAGCGAGGAATTTAAGAGCCGGATAGTCGCTGCCAGTTTTCCTTGCTGCCGGAAAACATTTATCCTCTGTCGGCATCCATCCGAGGTCTGGATAGAAAAATCCACATCCTCGCCTTGTTCAAACCTCTGCCTTTGCTCTTCATTCATCAGTGCAATAACCAGGCTTGCTGTCTCTGATGGAGCCACCCCGGTTTCTGCGGGATTCAGTCGTCCCTGAATGCGATACCAGACGGGCATTCCTTCTGAAATATGTACATCAGAAGCTCTGTTTTCTCTGGCATTTCTTATCACTTCATCCACTCTGGAATCTAAAATATTTCCGTCTGACATCTTCCTTCTCCTTCTTATGCTTCTTATCTTTCTTCTCCATTTTACTCGTAACTAATCTTCATCAGTTCTTCCGGTGTTGTCACACCTTCTTTGACAAGCTTTAATCCACTTGCTTTCAAGGTGCGCATACCTTGATGTTCAATCGCATATCTGGTAATATTTTCTGCCGGCTCATGGTCCACAATCATTTTCCGAATCGTATGATCCATAGCAAGAACCTCATGCACTGCAATTCTTCCTTTATATCCTGTATTATTACAATGTGAGCAGCCCATTCCTCTGCGAATCCGTTTTACATCTTCCCCAAGGAAGATCCGTTCCTGTTCTGTTGTATCAACTTCTCTGGCACAATGTGGACATACCTTACGGAGCAGACGCTGTGCCACGAGCCCTACAAGAGAGTTCGCAACCAGATAGGTTTCCACTCCCATATCCTCCAGACGCACAATACTGGATGCTGCGTCATTGGTATGTAAGGTACTCAGCACCACATGACCTGTAATTGCCGCACGGACAGAAGTTCCTGCCGTCTCACCGTCACGGGTTTCTCCAAGCATGATGATATCCGGGTCCTGACGCATAAGTGCGCGCAGCCCCACATCAAAGGTAAGACCTGCCACCGGATTTACCTGTGTCTGGTTAATGCCCGGAAGATTCTTTTCGACCGGGTCCTCAATAGTCGATATATTTACGTTACGCTTTGATAAATACTCCAGAACCATATACAGTGTCGTTGATTTTCCACTTCCCGTAGGTCCTGTGATGTAAATAATTCCATTTGGATAATTCAACATTGGCAGAAAACGTTCATAGCTATCATTATCCATGCCAAAATGGTCTGCATGCTCCAGTTCCCCATTGGTAGACATGATACGCATAACTGCCTTTTCCCCAAATACTGTCGGCAAAATGGAGACACGGATATTGATATATCCTTCTTCCAGTCCCGCGCGGAAATGTCCATCCTGCGGAAGACGTTTCTCTGCAATATCCAGATTTGCTAAAATTTTAATACGGGCAATCAATGGGGAATGAATGTTTCTTTGAATAGTAACATACTCCATGATTACACCATCCACACGCATACGCACCTTGGTTTCTTTCTCAAAAGGCTCTATATGAATATCACTGGCATTTGTCTTGATTGCACGCTCTAACAAACTGTTCAGCAGACGAACAATCGGAGCTTCATCGTCACTGTCTGTCAGATTCTCAATCTCCAGCTCATTCTCCTCGACGGTAAATCCGACATGTGCCTGTTTTGCTGCTTTTCGCGCACTTACCTCTGCATAATAGTAGGAAATCGCCTGACGAAGCGGTGCTTCTTCACTCAACAGTATTTCCAGATGACACCCTGTCTGCTGACGCACTTCCTCCAAGGCAAAATAGTTTAATGGATCATTGGTTACAATGATCATAGTATGATTCTTTTCCTGAATCGGCAGAATCAGATTTTTCTCTGCCAGACTCTTCTCAACCATGGTAACTGCGCGGATATCTACAGACAGCTGCGCTACCTCTACAATATTCAGCTGCAGTCTGTCAGCCAAAGCTTCCAGCACCTGCATTTCTGTGACAAAGCCAAGCTCCATCAGAATCTGTCCCACACGCATATCACGGTGCTCCTTCTGATAAGCAAGTGCCTGTCCTATCTGTGCTTCCGTTACATATCCCTTTTCTGTAAGAATTTCTCCAATCCTCAGATTACTTTTCACTGCCATTTCCCTCCTCGGATGTATCTTCTTTCTGGTACATATAAACAGCAAATTCGCAACTACAATTCATCTGCTCTACTGCCTGAAGGTTCGCATTTACATAGGTTGCCTTCTGCATATCCAGGCTGCGAATCTGAATTCCCGGATAATTCTTGGCAACATCATCAATTAGTTCACAAATTTGTGTCTCTGTTCCCTGTAAAGTGACAGACACGGTTACAGTTGACAAATATTGAATAAAGCTATTACTTTCCGTATTTGCACTATCACTGCTTATTGTTCCCGACTGATATGCTCCCGGAACTCCCGCAACCGCTTGTGAAATATTCAGAGAAACCGGAAACAGATTATGCTGAAGGGCAAGTCCGGTAAGCAGTTCGTCTAACTGCTGATTTTCCATCACTTCATAAAATCCCTCCGCACTTTCTGACAGGTTGTCCTTCTGCTTCTCTATAAGCTGCTCTGTAGCCGCTTTTGAGGAAATCGTCTGCTGCATTTCCTCTTTCTGATAAGTAAGCGTATCCTTCTGTGAAGTCAGGTTCTGATGTTTCTCGATTCCCGGAAAAACGAAGAATCGGAATGCGAAGAAAATAATGAGAACACATGCCAGTAATTTCAATAAAATAACATCACTTGGTTTTAATTCTAATTCCAGTTTCATTACTTATTTCCCCCTGTCTCCTCGCCTTTCAATATACAAGATAATTCCAGCGAATATTCTTCATTTCCATATTGATAACCAGTGTAATCTACTGATGAAAAAAGCCCTGTTTTCTGCAGTTTACTGATATAACCCGGTATATCAATAACCTGTCTGCTGATTGCATTAAAGGTCAGTACTCCGCTTTCTGCGTCAAGAGATTTAATCTGAACACTCATATCACTGCCACCAACATCCACAATCTTTGCGATCTTTTCCTCGGTCAAATCAGGATAAGTTGCAAGGTTATTTTTCATCTGTGTTACCTGGCTAAGCTCTGAAGCCAGCTGTTCGCTCTGTTCCTTAACCGCATTTGCTTCCTGATATTCCTGCTGAATCTGGTCATCATCTATCCAATCCTCAATATCATTAATCTGCCCACCGGTTCTTAAGTTCCATATCATAACCACCACGATAAATGCCAGACAGATTACTAAGGTAATCCCGGGATACATCAAATGCTTTCCAATATTGATCTGTGCTTTTCCGCTTTCCTTTTCTTCACTTGCCAATACTTTCAGCAGATTCACTTCTTTATTCTTCCCGGTAATCATTGCACCGATACCGGCAAGTGCATATTCTGCCCCGCCTTCTACGTTGAGCCGCAGGTTATCCCGCATTGGATGAATAGCAAGTCCAAGGTTTTGAATTCCATTTTCACACACTTCAAAATCATCATTTGAGCAGCCCGCATAATAGATATCTGTGATTGGATCTCCTGCTTTGGTAGTCGCATAGAACTGCAAAATACCAGAAATACTCCGCACGATTTCTGTTCCAAAATTGATGGTTCCACGTTCACTGAAAATACGGCTTCTGGTTGAATAATGATAACTCCCCTCTTTGTAGAGAATACTTGTTACACTGCTTTCCTCAAAAAACAGGAAAATAGCAGTCTTGTTTTTATATTCCTTTACGGACTCCAGCACATTCAAAAGTCCTTCCATCGGAATCGTTATTTCTGCAATCGAAAGTCCAATTTCCTTTCCTATATCACGGAACTGCCGAAGCACTTCTTTTTCTGCCCCTCCGCCACAGAGAATGATCCCTTTCTTTTTATCTGCCTGAATAACACCATAGTCTGCAATTTCATTTTCAAAATGTTCTTTCAGCACCTGCTGTGCCATCTTATCAAGCTGTTTTCCCTTAGCATACGGAATCCGTGTAATTCTGCCGGAAGAGTATGCGGTTGGTAATACCAGCTTCACTGAACCCGGATGGTATTGATGAACATATTTCCGTAATGCTTCTTTCCAAAGTGCAACAGGTTCTCCATATCCTTCGGTATCTATCCGTGTTACTTGCTCAATCTTCGGGCTGTCTCCCGTCTTCCCGGTGACCGCAAGAATCCCTTCGTCCTGCAAAACAATCACTGTCTCGCTCATGTTGTTCCTCCTTCGTGTACCTACGATTTTATGCGTTTTCAATTGCGGAATAAGACTGGTAAATCGGAAGCATAACCGCAATCATAATGAATCCAACTATCACCGCCATAAAAATAATCAAGATAGGCTCTAATAATGTTACCATTCTCTTGGTTGCTTCCTCTGCATCATTTTCCAAAGCAACCGCAGTCGCATCCAGCATGCTTTCCAGGCTGCCGCTTTCTTCTCCAATCAGAATCGTACTGGCAAGCTTCTTCTGCAAACCATCTACATCTTTTAACGCCCTTGACAGTGGAACACCGCTTCGTACCAGCATGGTAACCTGTTCAAACTGGTCTTCTATGTAACTATTCCCAATCGTCTTTGCCGCAACTCCAATGGATGTTGCAATCGGCATACCACTGGAATACAGACTACTTAAGGTTCTGGCAAATCTCGCTGTGTAAATGACACTAAATAACTTTCCAAATCCCCACACACGCACTTTCCAATAATCCACCTGTCTGTGAACCGCAGGAATACTTGCAATCACACGTATTGCCATCACAAGGGCAAATACAATCACAAGGGCAAGATACCATTTCTGTACCAGAAAATCTGAAAAGTCTATCAGTACATTGGTTATCCATGGCAAAGATTCCATCTGGTCAAATAAAGACTGGAACTGTGGCAAAATAAAAGTTACTATCAAAATAACAATTACCACACAAAGCGCCAGTAAAATGCAAGGATACGTCATAGCTGAGCGCACTTGCTGATTCAACTTATAATCCTTCTCATACTGAGTTGCCAGACGTGCTGTCACATGATCCAGATTACCGCTCCCCTCACCTGAACGAATCATTCCAACCATTAATTCCGGAAAACATTTTTTCGATTCCATTGCATTCGACAACGGAATCCCCTTCTTCACATCCTGAAGTACTGCCTGGTAAATTTCCCGCTCCTTCGCGCTCAAATCCTCCTGTTCGGAAATAATATCCAGCGCACGCACCAGGCTGACGCCAGATGACAATAAGGTAGATAATTCTTTGTTAAAAGCATTTAACTGTTTTGCTTTTAGCTTGGTGTAGCCTTCTGCAACAGTCAGATTCTTCACATCCACCGGAAACAAATCCTGCTCTTTGAGCTGCTGCACAAGAGCATTTTCTGTCACTGCTTCCATGGTGCCACGATGTGTTTTTCCACCCATATCCTTTGCCACATATCGAAAACGTGCCATATCTTCTTTCTTCCTTTCCCTGATTTTCAGGCTTTCTATTTTATAAAAAGCGCAGATACCACGCCACTATTCTATCTCCCCACAATGCTGCCACTGCAAGTCCTAAGGCAAGAAATGGTCCAAATGCAAAATGGTCCTTCTTGTCCAATTTCCCACTCTTTAACATCCATGCTCCGTAAGCTCCTCCTGTGAGAAGTCCGAAAAACATGGCACATACCGTAGCTGCTGTTCCAAGTAATAATCCGCTTGCAGCCATTAATTTGATATCCCCTCCGCCAAACGCACCGGGAATAATAAGTGCAAGCACCAGCATCGGCACCGAAATAATCAATGCACCGATCAATCTATTCACAATTCCATGCTCCGGAAACAACCAGATACTACCAATTCCCAAAAGCAAAATCATCACGTGAAATCTATCGTAAATGAACTGTGTGTCCCAATCAATCAGGGCAATCACAAATAATATTCCAAGATAAATAAATACAATCACACCCCGTAAGGACAAAAGTCCGAGGTTTCCACATCCATAACAAATCCCACAGACTACAAATGCAAGTCCTCCTGCGAGTTCTCCAAATAAGCATCTCCGTGGAATCTTCGTTCCACACCCCTTACATTTCCCATGCAAGGCTAAATAACTTACACACGGAATCAGTTCCCAGCCTGTGAGAATCCGACCACACTGTGTACAATGGCTCCGCCCATGCACCACGCTTTCTTCCCGTGGAATCCGGTCTGCCACTACTGTCAAAAAACTAAAAATGCAGGCTCCGAATAAAAATCGAATTATCCACAATATACTTTCCAGTATTCCAATCATTTTCTATCTTCTGTCTCCTATTCGTCCTGCTCTGCATCCGGTTCTATCATTGTTTCATTATGATATACCGTATAAGAAACCGGATTCGATTGATACCATACGGTAAATTCTCCCTCTTGGTATACAAACTGCTTCACGGTATATCCATCTTCTTCTACCTGAAGTACCCAAAAATCTCCAGGAGCTTTACTAAGTGTAAGAACATCCTTCCAAACACTTTCCGTGACGCCTCCCTCATGGGAAGTATCACAAAAAGCGCTGTTCCTGCCATAGCCTTCTGCGCCTGTTATCTGGAGTGCCAGCCGCACCGATTTTGCATGACCCAGAGCTACCTGAGCGTCCGCCCGATATAAAATCCGGAGCACCCCAGGTATAATAGCCACAGCAAGCAGCAGGATAAAAGTCAGAACGACTACTCCCGTTCGAATCAGACGATATTTAGTTTGGGTCAATTTCTTGTTTTGGTCCTTTTCTCGAATCATGGGAGTGGGTCCTTTCTTGATAAATTGTGTACTTACATTTAAAATGTTTGTTATTTAGCAGTTACTTTATAATCTCCATCTGTATTGTCTGTAGCCGCTGGATTATAAACACAAACATTTGTGCCGTCATCATATGTCAATGTACCAATTTTGTTACCAACAAGTGTAACATCCGTAACTGTTCCTTTTACTTCAGACAAGCTCTTAATTTTTTCTTTCGTAAATTCACCAGTTTCAATTGTCACCGCTGTATTTGTCTTAGACTTTGCATATTCTTCATCATATAGTGTCTGAGCTGCCATTACAGCCTGACGTGTTTCTGCTACAATACTCTTTCTCTTTGCTCTGTCAATGTATCCTGTCAATGCTGGAATTAATAATGCAGCAAGAATTGCCAGGATAACAAGTACAACGATAAGTTCTACAAGTGTGAACCCTTTTTTCTTATTTTCTTTCAGTTTCTTAAACATTTTTCTCTCTCCTCTTTCTTAAATATGTATCTATATAAGCGCCTCGGTGCAAGCGTTTATACCAAGTTAATTATTTTGATTTTTCAACATTATAGGCTCCATCTGTTCCTGTTTGAGTTGGACTATAAGTACACTTCATACCTGATTTTTGATATATAAGTAACGAAACCTTGCCGGATGTGACATACATGTCTATAATATCGCCATCTACCTCTGCTAAGTCTTTAATTGTTTTTTCAGCAATCAGTACTTTTTTCCCTGTTTGACCATCTATTACGCTATCTTCCGTTGCATTATCATCAAACTGGATACCAGTTGCCTCTAAGTCATCGATGGTCCCATACTTTTCATCCACAATTGCTTGTGCTGCCGTCACTGCCTGCCGGGTCTCTGCAATGATAGATTTTTCTTTTGCTCTGTCAATATACTTTGTCAATGCCGGAATCAACAGTGCAGCAAGAATCGCCAGAATCACAAGTACCACGATGAGCTCTACCAGGGTAAACCCCTTTCCCTTGTTTTCTTTCATTTTTTTAATCATACCTCTCACTCCTTTTTAAGAAGATTATTTATATAAGCGCTTTTACTCAGCGTGTATATTCCGTCATTTTATACCATTCATTTTTCTAGTTTACAACGGCTGTTTTATCTGTCTTGCATTTTATATCATAGCGAAAGTCTAAGACGGTTGTATCTTCTGCGACTTTATTCTGATATGCAGAATCGCTGTAAAGCTCTACCGTTGCCAAAATGCCGGAAACTTTCTCTCCGTTCATTGTACCATCTGAAAATGAAAAGGTCACTTTCAAATAATTCCCCATATAAAATCCATTCCCATAAACCTCCGCCACTGCTCTGGCTATAGGCTGTGTTCCATGAGAATAGATATATGTTCCTGTGCTGCTATCCCGGAAATAATACCTGGTCAGAAGTCTTCCTTTGGGAATCGCCTCAACATTTCCCGACCTTTCATCACCAATGAAAAGCTGGGTAGCTTCACAGCCATTGGCCGAAACCAGTTCTGTGTATCCTTCCGGTGTCAGAAACTCCAAGGTCGTACCACTTGCGGTTGTTCCTGTAGATTCTGAAATACAGCTATTCTCTTCGTATATTTTTACATAACCGGTTGCATCCTTCGTGATTCCGCGAAGTTCTGTCATTACTGTGTCTAAAATGGACTGTGCATACTGTTCTTTCTGAAGCTTCACAAAAATTCTTGATGCGGAGCTTAATGACGCAACAGCAATCGTCATCATAATACTGATGAGCATAAGCGTCACAATCATTTCTACCAAGGTTGTACCTCGTTTGCTTTGCTCCTTAGATACCTGTTCTTGTTTTTTATGCACATTTCTTCTGATTTTTTTTAATTGAATCGGGTAAAATATCAAGGAGTATCACCTCCTTGAGGTGCTCCATACAAATAGAAAGTGGTACTCTGCGCGTATCCTTCTGCATCCTGATAATTTACCAGCTTACTGCAAAGATTTACCTCCATCTGAAAAACCGGATTTCCCTTGGTAGTCATGCCGGAATTCACTGCAACAAATTGAAGTGATTGACTGTTCCCCACCGTAGTTTCTGCAGTCTGAAAGTTTTGCAGAATTTCCGCATTTTCCTTGCGGATTTCTTTATTCTTTTTCATGGAAGCACTGCTATAAGAAATTGCGCCCTGCAAGATTCCTATCATAATCAGGAAAATGAAAATGCTTGCCACAACTTCTACCAGTGTTTCTCCTGACTTTGGCTTGATTTTCTTATTCACTTTTACCTGCATCTCCTTCTTCTTTGTAGGTATTTTCAATGAATTTACAAGATGTCGTGTTGTTTTTCTGATACTCATACAAGATTGGGCTACCGCTTGGAGTATATATCTCTCCTCCCGTATTATCCCTTCTCCAATTATTGTTATCCCACACAATAGCAATTCCATTATGTGTAAAACTTATCCCGTATTTTTCCTCTCGGACAAATTCGGTACTATATGTATACGTCACATCATCATAGTAAGCGGTTACTTTCAGCGTCATCAAATACTGACGCACCGTTGTATTCTTAATTTCATTGATGATGGTATCGTAGTTTGCTTCTCCATTTGTTATTGCAATTTCCCCTCCGTGGAGGTTGTTAATATTTTCGTCTCCGTTCTGCTCTTTTGCAAGAGTAACGGTAATATTTCCATACCCTTCCGGTAAAATATTTGACTCGTTCAGATTTCCCAAATCTGCTCTATCAATTACATAACGATAACTTGTTACATCTGGCTGTTTTGCATCATATTCCAGATACTGTTCTCCATCTAAAAATTTATTTGCATAGGCATAAATTGTATTTGCCGCATTCGAATCATCTTTCTGTTCGTATTTCACAAGCTGCTGCGTCAGAGCTTCAGAGAAGCTTTTCGCAAGCTGATAACATCTTTCTTCTTTCAGTCTCTGGGTGGACTGCGCAGTGAGAAGACCTGTGGTGTACAGAATGGCAGCTGAAAATGCTGTGAAAAACGCAGCCACACATATAACCAGCGCCATCGATATTCCATTTTTCTTATTTGTCTTCAACTGTTTCCAGCCTCTGTACTCCATGGTCTTCTTCACTCCACTATTAATTCCACTTAATTTCTGTTTCCTCGGAAGGCACATAAGCCGTGCTTACTCCCGTCAGATTTTCTATTACATCTGCTATAAATTTAGCATTTGTTGTGATGGCAAAGTTCGTATGTTTAACGGTACTGCCATCGTGCGCATACATTTCGGTTACATCAGGAAGTTTTAAGGTGTATGCAAATCCTCCATCTTCCTGTAATACAACCTCAAGCTGTGCCTGAAGTTCCAAGTTGTAATACATTCTCGCACCGGTATAGCTTCCATAACCGGAATCAATCTGTACACTGTAATTGTCCAGATTAAAGGTATGTGTCTTTGCCGTTTCTGGCGTTCCTATCGGATAGTCAACTTCATTTTCATCTATCTGCTCCCATACCCATTTCCACTCTTTGGTCTGCTCATCCTGCCTTTGCACGTATTTCTCAACCTTGACCGTCTTATCTGCCTGTTCAGAAACACGTATCTGTGCATTCAGCTTCTTCGTGCTATCCTGTGAGCTTCCGTCTGTGATGCTTCCATCCAGATTCATCCTATATAAGGTAACTCCATTTACACTCTCCCAGTTCAGAACAGTATGAGATGCTTTCCAGGTCTTTTCCTCTCCCGGCACTTCCGGTGTATCGGTTACCTTTACTGTCAAATCATAATTCTTAGTGTCTGAGGTAACCTCAGGTGCATCCAGTTTGACATAAGGAAGTCTTACTGCGCTTTCCATCCTGGTCCATTCTGAACTCACATTACCGCCACCGGAAGAAATTCTTGCATAGAACACAATCCATTTTCCGGCATAAGTAATGGAAAGATTTTCCATATCATGGTAATACTCCTGTGAATTTTTCACACTCATCTGTACCGGTGTATCTCCCTTCGGGTACGCTTCAATATAATTACCCGCATTGGTATCGGTTGCTTTATTTGCCTCTTCTTCACTGTTATATACATAAGCTTTCAACAAATAAGCACTTCCTCCCGGTGGAATACTTTCTTTATCTGCTACCAGACTTACACGAAGACCTCCTGATTGGAACTTCTCAGCCTCCACCGGATTTGTTCTATTATAGGTCCAGTTTTCAGACCAGCTTACTGTTGGTTTTGCCAGGCGCTTCGGAATCTGAAGCTCGTAGGTTACTCCTTCTGTACTGTCCAGGTATTCTCCGTTTTTCTCCGCTTTCGCAATCAGATAAACCAGCACTCTCTTTCCAGCATACGCTTCCAGATTTACCGATTCTTCGTAGATACCATCCTTCTGCTTGTCCGGTGTGACAATAGATCCGATTGCTTCTTCCTGACCTAATTTTCCGTCCTCATACGGTTGTACATAAATCTGATATCCTGCGCATCCATCTTCTGAAGAAATTGCAGACCAAGTAATCTGATAATTCAGTTCATTCTCATCCGCGTTCACAACTACTGGCTGTGATGGTTTCTCCAGGCGCTGTTTCGTCTTATAAGTACCTGTACTTGATAAACCAATCTTCTTCTGAGAAGCATCACCAATCCTTGTAACCTTCAGTTTCACTTCTTTGTAATCCCAGTCTGTTCCATCCACTCTCAAGGTTCTTCCACCCTTGTATGCATCCCCGATATCAATGGTAACCTCTCGGTCCTTTCCGTTGCTGTCTTCGTCAATTCCTACCAGTGACACCTTGTATGACGGATTGCCGGTCGTCGAAAGATTTGTATCCCACTGAAACTGATAATACAACTCACCGTTTTTACCAATTTCAGGTTTCAATGTTGTTCCCACATCTTCTAGCGTCGGAGCATCAAGCCAACTCCATAATTCGTCTGTGTGATAAATATAATTTTCAAAATAATATTCCCCTCCCAGGAAAATATTTTCCAACACGGTACTATGCTTGTATTGCCATGTTTCTTGTCCATTTTTGTCTACACCGACCAGTTCTTTCACATTGGCATTCGTCAAATCCGATGCATCTACGTCATAATAAGTATATACCGGTCCAAGTCCTGATGCCGCATACCATATACGCACCTTCAAGTCTTCCGCTTCTCCTACATATTCCGGCAAATTGGTAAATGTGGCTGTTGCCTTACCTGCAGATACCGTCAGAATGTCTTCTTTCGCAAATACTACATCTGACTGATTCTTCCAGGTTCCAATCAATTCTGCCCGGTAAATCGGCGGTGTGTTCAAGGTATGATTGCCTGCATCCAGCTCTACCTTTACAGATAAGTCATCCAGGGTATTGCCACTAATACTGATAGTCTTTGTAAGCTGCGGAGTCCATCCTTTCAATGTAATAGGCGGTCTGTAATATGGCAGGCTTAACGGAACAGATATCTCCTTCGATGCTTCTGCCATTGATGATGAAGTCTCTTTCAATGTTGCCTGTGCAACCATCTGATAAGTCAGATTATCTTCGTCGCCTACCCGCATAATCGCTTCCGGATTCTGTGTATCCAATGTGATATTTCCCACTCGTTGAATAGTAATCTTAACCTGCCAATCCTGATAAAGCAGATTGCCACTTGCATCTACTGCATTATACTCATCCAGATTTGCCAATCGGTACCGATATGCATGTCCTCTGGTATTGCTGTTTCCATCCTTATCAACTACAAGTTCTACACGTATATCAGGGTCAGGTAATACCTTATTAATATTCCTTGTGTCAACAGGCAGCCAATCGGATGGTTCTACATCTTCATACATGCTAATGGCACGAACCTGAATACTGGATATCTTATCCAATCCCGATGGGATATCAAAGCTTCCATTTTCCATATATATCTTATGAGTCACGTTATTTATTCCGTCAGAGATTTTTATTTCGTAGGCAAATGGGTCGCACTTTTCTGTTGCATCTGTCAGATTTCTATGCAAAACATCCGGTACTATATTCATAGTAATCTTTCCATCTGCAATCGTAGCCTCTGCATTTGCCGGCTTAAGAATCTGTTCCCTTCCTGCTTCATTCTCCACAATGCCTTCCAGCCGCTTCCAGCTGGTGCGTGCATTTACAAAGAGCGGATTGGATGCATCTTTAAGAGCATACTCATATAAGCGTGTATTATCATAGGCTTTTTCATCTACATAATAGAGAACCTCTCCTGTCTTTGTACCATCTGCTTTTTTAATATATCCATCCCTATCGATATACTGGTTCTGTCCGTCTACACGGGTCATTCCTGCTGTTGTTCTTGCATTGATATTGGCAACAAAATATTTTCCTGCTGTTATGTCATACATGAAAAATACATTCATGGTATATTTGCCTTTATCTCTAATAGAGTCAGCACTTTGATTTTGGGCATTTAAACCATTCTCGTAATTTCTATTTTGTGCGCTTCCAGAACCACGTCCCAGCGAATCTATCCCTTCGCCAATCTGAACATTTGTATAGCCCCACTTTTCCATTCCTTCGATATAATAGTTATGGATTCGATTTTCAGGAAGCATGTCAACAGAGGTTCCATGCCCATTTCCTTTTGCATAAATCGGATAATAGGTATCCGTTGTTTTTCCCCCACGGATTCCCCTGACTGAATAGCAATCCTTTACAATAGTATATTTTCCCCAGGCAGCTGTTCCGTAACGGTCTCCAAAGATTCCCGCATAATAATTGTAACCCTTTAATTCCTCTGCAAAATTACGGCATCTCTCAATCCGCAGGGTCACTTTGGCCGTAGAATTAGTCAGTTCTTTTACTGCTGTACTGTAGTTTTTATTCGGATTATCGCAGGACAAGAATCCGAAAATTCCCGATGCCATAGAGCCGGAGTATATCTTTACTCCCGGTGCATTAAAGCAATCTAAAATCTGAACAGTAAAATTCTGTGCCTGTTCCGTATTATTCGCACGATAGGTGGTAATATTTCCTAAAATGCCTGCACTGTCATTGGCACCGCACATATTATCCCACTTTTGACCTTGTTTTGTGTAAATGCTTCCGTAATTCCCACTGCTGATGATGTTATACTCCTGATTTTCATACGCATGGTAGAGTTGTGCCACAATACCACCACTGGCACCTACCCAATCTGTTCCATAAGTCGTCTGAAGCGTTCCATAATTTACACAATTCTGAATCGTTCCTCCTGAACCGGTCCACTGCCCCATAATACCACCGGAATAATGGGTATTATAACAATAAACCGTACCATAGTTAATACAATCTGTAATTGTCCAGTCTGAGCTTGTGGTATTATTCTGATTTCCGATAATGCCGCCCGCAAAACGGTTTGTATCTGCATTGGAAATCTGTCTTCCTACAAAGGCTCCATTTACCAGACGACTCATATCCTTCTCAGATTCATTCATTCCAATAATGCCGCCGGTACCCACTCCGATAGCATTGGATTTATTGACTAAGAACCAGTTACCTGATACACAGTCCTTAATCTCTCCGCTTGTTGCATTATAAGCAGAGATTCCACCTAGGTTGCCGTTCTCAACCATATGCATCTGAAGTCTGTCATCCGATGTTTTCTTACTGGAGCCATTGTATGTAACATTTTCTACCTGTGCATTTGCTGAACCGTTCCAGCTTAAATAAGTAGAATCCGCTGTCAGTCCCGCATCTTTTGCCTGTGTGTTCATCTGCTGCAACGCTTGTTCTGCATTTGCATTTTTCTCCACAGTAACAATTTGAGAAGTCAGATTACTGCCTGACATTTGAATCGTTCCTTTATTGAAACCGGCAATTCCTCCCAACATACCGTATTGAGCTTTTAGCACACTGTCTTTGTTGTCTCTCAGTATACAATTGATAATTTCCCCGGTTTCTTCATTCTTCCCGGCAATTCCGCCTGCATGGGAAGATAAACTTTCTTTCTGAACGGTTGTGCTTGTACTGGTCGCAGTATAAATGCCTCGAATTTCCATTCGGATTTCATTTATTGCACAGGCATTCAGCGTACCACTGTTATCTCCGGTAATTCCGCCATAACAGTTTCCTGCCATACCCATCTTCTCGGTAATCGTTCCTGTATAAGTACTATTCTGAACAGTTGCGCCTCTTTCATTTTGTCCGACAATTCCACCAAGGTATTTGTAATTATCAAAGTTCTCAAAATCAACACTTACTTGTATATCTGCAGAAGTTTCTTTCTCCTGTCCTATAATTCCTGCATTCTGTCCGGCAACTCCACCGACTGTAAGCTTCCCTGCCACACGATTGATTTTCGGCATGACGGTAAGATTAATATTCTGCACAGTTTTGTTGTTTCTTCCGGTAACACCGCCAAATGTGGATGCATTTCCTTCCAAAACAACCTGGGTTCCCACCGGTTTGCTGGCATCAATGATGCCATTATTTACCGCACAGACAGTTCCGCTTTCTTCTTCGCCAAGACTGTAAATGGTAAGCTTCTGATTTTCTTCTCCTACCACGCAGTCTTGAATGCGCCCTGCATTTACAGAAACAATCCCTGCTGCATAACCATCACTGCTGCTTACATTTCCATAACCTTTACAGTTCTTTACCGTACTTTTTACACCGGATACCGCTGCAATTCCACCTGCTGCACCGGCATATGCGGTTACATTTGTCGAACGGTTAATGGCATAACCGATGTCTCCTGTGGTTTCTCCGACAATTCCGCCAACCGTTCCGCGCGAAGCACGAACCAACTGTGCTCTGCACACTAACCAAGGATTTTCCTGCGCACCGGTCATTTGACCTGTTCCAAGAATTCCCTGGTTGATTCCCACAATTCCACCAACCTTAAGTGCTCCGGTTACAGATACGCCATTGCCTACCGCTACAACTTCCTGACCGGAATTTCCTTTTATCTGAATAATTCCGTCTTTCTCATTAATACCGACAATTCCACCGATTCCTTCACCACTCGTACCGGTAATAGCCCTTACTGATTTCTCGCTGTCATTTGATACCTGAACAGTTCCGCTGTTTTTACCGGCAAGTCCACCAATGTAATCTCCAAAGGCTACGACATTGGCATAACTACTATCTGATACAAGTGTGCCACCTTGCAAATTCCATCCGACAATTCCACCGACTGTATTTCTTCCGGTAATTGTTTTACCCTGCTTTGTACTGCAATTCTGAATCGTACCTGCTGTGTAATTTCTGCTGTCATATGTATGCTCTGTTCCACTTTCGCCATTTACTCCCACATTCACTCCGGCAATCCCACCGAGATAAGAAAGGGCCGCATTTCCGAAATGTTCATCAAGCCGGCAGTTCACAATCAGCCCTGCATTCAGTCCGACGATTCCACCCGTTCCGGAGTAGCCGGACAAGCTGCCCGTGTTCGTGCAATGTTCGATTACATGATTTTGAAGGTTGACTCCAATAATTCCACCCACCAAATGCATATTAACATTCTTTGCTTCTGTTGGTAAGCTCTGCTGCCCAACTTCGGTGCTCTTGATATAAACTCCCAGATTTACTTCTTTCTCACCGCTATTCTGCGAAATATTTCCTTCATTCTTGCAATTCTGAATCACAAGCTTACTGTTCTTCTCACAATAACCCAGGATTCCGCCTGCATAAATATCTGCACGAATCGGTGCATTGTTTGTCTCTACCGACAGCGACTCCGCACTATTTCCTGCTGTTGTAATCGTGAGGGTATATGAATTTGTTGTTGTCTCACTGGCTACCGGCAGATTACTTGTGGACAAGCTTGGAAGCAGACTCTCTGCTGATATAAGAAGCTTCCCGCTTAAAGCTGCATAGGTTCTCTGGTATCCGATTAAGCCACCACAGAATGCCTCACCGGTAATCACTCCCAGACTATTATTTGTCCGGAAGTTTGCAATGGTGGTATCCTTTTCAAGTGCAACTATATTTGCACCGATACAACCACCTACACAGTATCTTCCCTGAATGCTTCTTGGCTTAATTACCAGTTCCTTATCCAGAATCTTTGTAGAAGCATTCAGGCCAAATCCGCCACCGGCACAGTCGCCATAAGCATATACACGCCCTCCGATAAGTTCATAGCTCACATCTAAAGTTCCGTCTACATCATTGAATCCTGCAAGACCTCCCACATAATTATTTCCGACCACGATACTGGAAACGGACTTAACGGTAACTGCCTGACTCGCATTTGTAAAGGTAATGCTACCATCATTATATCCGGCAAGACCTCCTACATAATCGGCCTTAGCTTCCCATTCGTTCACAATCATGTTAAACACAGAATTATCATAATCGGAAAGATAACTTGCACAATCTGCAAGCTTGGCATCTTCAGCATTGTAACCAACAATTCCGCCTACATAGTTTCCATACCCTGCTGCCACACCATTATTAACACAATTTTCTATCGTTACGTTATTTTCATTCTGCCCGACAATTCCACCTACATAGTTATTTCCTATTACATAACTTCTGTTAGTTGTAACAGCCACTCCATTATCTGCCTGAATTGCATTGGCACCGCCCTTCATCTCACCGGCAATTCCACCTACATAATCAGAGCCAAGGATATATCCACCTTTTTCTGTAGAACAGTTATTTAATAAGGAAGCATTTCCATATCCGACAATTCCGCCTACATAGTTTCCAAGTAATAATTTCTTCTTATTAGAATCAAACGAAAAGCTCTGGGAGCGCCCTGATGCACTGCTGGAAGCATAAATTAATCCACGATTGGTATAACCTGCAATTCCGCCAAAGTACATTCCTTTCAATGAACCGTCTTGCGCTATATTCGAACAAAGAATCAATCCATCGCTACTGCATTCTCTAATATTAGCTAATGTTGAAGCCTGTTCAGAAGATATGCGTTCTAAGGTTCCTTCCAGTTTCCCGGCAATTCCACCGGTAAACATATTTCCTGTAATTTCTGCATGGTTTTCGCAATTACTAATCTTGGCTGACCCGGTCGTATTTTTCAGACTGGCATAGCCGACAATTCCACCGATTCCATAAGAAACCTCTTCCGCATCACTTGTATTGGCTGTTGGTAGTTTTGCTTCTATCTTTCCTTCCATAGCGGAGGCTTCTATCTGCCCGGCAGAAGAACTGCTCCGGCTGTCTGCCTCTATGATTCCAACCAGGCCTCCAATTCCAATGGAGCTGTTTGTACTATTCTCCATGGATACCTGTACCGTATTTCCATTCTGTGCTTTCGTAACCTTTATCGTCACTCCATTAAGAGAGCCTGCATTTTGCCCTGCCAGAATTCCTACACCTTTCAGTAACTGATAAAAGCTATCGTTCTCTCCATTTACCAGATAGAGAACAGGATTCTGCAAAGTTACATTCTGAATGTTTCCTGATACTTTTCCGAAAAGACCGATAAGTTCTGTCTTGGAACTCTTAAGCTGTTCTGCTGTTTCATCATTGATAGCAGAACCTTTACCCAAGTGTAAATTAGAAATTAGCGTCTTCTGCCCGTTTCCCTTGAGGGTATAATTACTTGATAATTCCGCAATCGTCGGAAAATCTGTAATACTGTCCTTATCATTTTCTACCCACGATAATGTCTCAACGCTTCTACTCTTAGATAATGACAAATCATAAAGACCCGTCCTCACTGCTGACCAATCCATATTTTTGCCGGTAAGAGTAAATGTTGTCTCTTGTTTCTTCGTATAATATCTGATGTTAGACAAATGACGGAATGTGGCAAGCTTTACATTACTGCCTGATGTTGCATCTGCGTACATTGTATTTGCAGTGTTGGAAGAAACTGGTTCGCTGTCTCTATATTCTGTAGTAGAAGACAATTTTGAAGTGCCCGCATAAGAAGTTGCTTTTACCGTTGCGTAAATATTCTGTTCTTCTTTTAAGTCTGCGGCCACTGTCCCAAGACGGCAGATACTGACACTTGAGGTTTTCTCTAATTCTGTCTTATCCATGTCACTCTGTGCATCCAGAACTGCCTGCACCTTTGCTGACATCATTGCATCCAATACAAGAGAATACCGGTTATCACTATAAGATATTGGGAATGCCCAGTTGCCCTGCTCAACTCCACTACTGTCCTTTAATGCTATCATTGCCAGACTTTCCGAGTCATTTTCCGCATTCGCCCATCCACCGGCGCGCATATCATATGGAGATACGGTCATCGTAAACAGCTTGGATTTATCCCCATCTTTATAAAAGGAAATCTCATAACTCACATCCAGCGCTTCTCCTGCATTGGTAGACCAGTTAAGAGAAAGCTTCTCACTGTTCTGCAAACTAATGGTCGTAATACGAAGTCTTGTAGGCTTTAAACTGACAGTATTTACCATATCTTCAGCGGAATAATAACCAAGCAGTCGTTTTCTTCTGCTTTCATAATCCCGCTTCGTCATGGTCAGATAACCATTTTCATCATCCGAAGCATAATTCAAGCCCTTGCACTTAGTCGCATAAAATGCAGAATAGACTTCGCCTGAATTGATATCAATTTCTAGGGAAATCGCCCCTTTCAATATTTCTTTGTCATAGGTATAATCATCTAAGAGTGTAAGCACTGCATTGGACGATTTTGTTTCCTTATTATAAGAGTCCGCATCCAGCGTAATGGCATAGATATTAGCGTTTTTATTTCCACTGCTGCTCTTATCCACGATTCCTTCAGCTTTTACCTGTTTTTGGAATGCTTCCCACTGACCGGATGAGCGATAATAGGTCAGCTTCGACTCTGCTGCCAAATATATTGTTTTTGCATTTGATTCATTTTTACGAAATTCTGCCCGCCGCCAATAATTAACGAAAAACGGGACTGCAATTGCCGTTATAATCGCAAGAATTACGAGCACTACGATTAATTCCGTTAACGTGAATCCTTTCTTTTTCATCTTTTTCATATATGTTCTACCTGCAATAGCCTAAATTTTCCTTTTTACAAGTGATTATAGCACTTTTTCATTACATGTCACACCTTTTTTTCTTCAGTTTTCCCCACTTTTTAAGAGTTTTGTGTGGAGAATTGTAAATTATTCACAAACTGCCAATTTGGAAAGGCAATTGCAAATGCTTCCTCTAAATAGTATAATATTACCATATTTCAGATAAAATGAAATAGGTAACATAAAGGAGAACTTATGACAACACAAGACAATTATGAGATTAATAAAAAAAGAACTCTTCTTTTTTACATATTAATGTTGGCAATACTGACTGGTTTTCTTATCGCCACTTTCGTAGTTCCCAGCGAAAGAGATAAGGACATTTTGCCCAAGGACATTATTTATAAGGGAACTTTTACCTGGGAAAAAACAGATGGGACAAAAGAAGTAATTACTGTTCCCGGAAACTATGATCTTCCGGCGAAGGAAACCATGGTAATTACCACACAGCTTCCAACAGATTATGCCGAAAGTAATCTGGCAATCCGCTCTTCTCTGCAAGATGTACGCTTTTACATTGATGGAATCCTACGAGCCGAATACGACACCAGCGACACCCGGATATTCGGTAAAAACTCTGCCAGCCACTATATCTTCTGTCCAACCTCTTATGAAGATGCCGGAAAAGAAGTCCGTATTGAGTTAAAAACCAACACCAAGCACTATTCCGGTATCGTAAATGAAGTATATTGCGGTGACAAAACGGACATCTGGGAATATGTATTTTCCAAGTACGGTGCAGCAACAATTATTGCATTCTTTTTCTTATTTGTCGGAATTGTGACTGTCATTTTCAGTATTGCTCTCGGCATTGTATATAAGACCAAATTTGATATGGAATATCTCGGATGGTGCATAGTAATGGGTGCTATCTGGATGCTTGGAGAATCCAACTTCCGTCAGCTTCTTGTGCCAAATGCCTCTGCCCTTGGCAGTTTATGTTTTGTAATGATTATGCTCTGTCCACTGCCGATTTTGTTTTATGCAGACAGTATTCAGCATGGCAGGCACAATAAATTGTATCATTTTATTGAAATAATCGCCCTCACAAATCTTTTCGTCTGTTCTTTCCTGCATTTTTTTGGAATTGCAGACTTCATCGAAACACTCCCTGTAGGGCAGATTATTCTTATTATTACGTTTATCACTATTTTTATAGCCTTTGCTACTGATATGCGCAAATCTTCATCAAAACCGGACCACCTGGTTATATTCGGTCTGCTGGTTGCAATGATATCGATTCTTATAGAATCCATCTCCGTATACTTTGTGGTCTCGATTTCCGGTATTTTTATCGGAATTGGTATGTTGATTCTGTTTTTTGTAAACATACTCCGTACTATAAAGCATGTCCGTTCACTGGAAGAAAAGCATCAGGAGGATGAGATGAACCGCCGCAAACAGCAGATAGAACTAATGTCTCTGCAGATTATGCAGACACTTTCTATGGCCATCGAGTCCAAGGATGAGTATACCCGCGGGCACTCTCATCGCGTTGCGGAATACTCCGCAATCCTTGCAGCCGAATTAGGCTGGAGTCAAAAAGAGATTACAAATCTCAAGTATGCCGCATATCTCCATGATATCGGCAAAGTCAGCGTACCGGATACGATTTTAAATAAACCTACACGACTTACAGAAGAAGAATATGCCATCGTCAAAAATCATACCGTGATTGGCGCTGAAATTTTGAAAAACATTACTTTGATTGACCATGTGGTCGAAGTCGCACGGAATCACCACGAACGTTATGATGGTCTCGGCTATCCGGACGGACTAAAGGGCAGGGCAATTCCGCTTCATGCCCGCATTGTAACCCTCGCTGACAGCTATGATGCCATGCGTTCCAAACGTATTTACCGTAATGCGTTACCTCCACAGACAATTTATGAGGAAATAAAGAAAAACCGTGGAACTCAGTTTGATCCTGAATTGACCGACATTTTCCTTCGGTTGCTTGCTGAAAACCGCATGGTAATTTCAAATGATATGCAAGATATAGATACCATTCAGATAACCACTGACTTTGAAACCGAAATCGGTAAATTTATTTCTGATGTCATGAATACCATAAAATCTCAAGAAGACAGCAACAACTTTGATTTTCTTACAGGACTTCCTGTAAGAAATATCGGTGAAAAACTGACGGCACAATTTATGCAGGAGCACAGTGGTTGTCTGGCATTTATGGACATGGATAATTTAAAACAGATTAACGATATTTACGGGCACAAAGCCGGTGACCGTGCGTTAAAATCACTCGGCAATCTTCTTGCAGAATATTCGCAAAATGCTGCTGTCTGCCGACTTGGTGGAGATGAATTTCTGTTATTTATACCAAATGTAACACATGAAGCTATGGTACGGCAGATGGAGGAAATTGTTGCGAAATTCCGCGCCATGCAAGAAAATGATGTAGAAATCCGGTGTGCCTCTATCTCAGCCGGTCTCTGTATGTGTGAAAAAGGCGCTTCCTTTGAGGATTGCTATCAAAAGGCAGACAAAGCCTTGTACTATGTAAAGCAGAACGGAAAAGACAATTTCTTCTTCTATCAACAGATGGAACAGGAGCATCTACTCGACCCCGGTGCAGTACGAGATTTATCTCTTGTTGCAAAAGCCCTGCAGGAAAGTGGCAATTATACCGGAGCACTGGATTTGGACTACCGCGAATTTGCCAAGATATATGAATACATGAACAGTCTTGAGGTTCGTTATAACCATCACAGTTATCTTGTCATGGTAACCATGAGCACACAGCCGAATTCAGTAATGTATATTGAACACATTGAGCAGGCTCTGGAATGTATGGAACAGGCAATCCGTCAGAAGATACGAAAAGTAGATGTCTGCACACGATATAGTTCTTTACAATACCTCATTATTTTATCTGAGCCTGATGAAGATCAGATTTCCAAAGTAATGAACCGTATTTTTATACAGTACTATAAATTATATAATAAGCATGACTTCACTCCGAAATATGAGTACATCCCAATGTCAAAAACGAAAAACAGCGTAAAGGAATAATAAGACATCTACATTATAAGGATTCATAACTTTGAGGTGCCGGGATTTCTCCCGGCACCTCAGCAAGCACAATACCTTTACTTTTCATTAAATCTGTCCATTATAAATATTTCATCATTGTCGGGATAAGGATGTTCATATCAACAGGTTTGGCAACATGAGCATTCATTCCAACAGAAAGAACCTTTTGTATATCTTCTGCAAAAGCATTGGCAGTCATCGCAATAATTGGGATCCTGGCTTTTCTCATATCTTTCATCTTTCGGATAATTAATGTAGCTTCATATCCATTCATAACCGGCATCTGAATATCCATAAGGATCATTTTATAATAACCAGCATCAGCTTTTTCTATCATATCAATGCATGCAACACCATCATTGGCAGTCTCAACAATACATCCTTCCTCCATCAGTAGTTCTGTTGCTATTTCAGTGTTGAGCTCATTATCTTCGACCAATAAAATTCGAACACCGTTCAAGCATTTTTTATTGCTCAGATTACTATTTTTCTTTACCAGAGAATCGTCTTCTGACGCTTTTCTGCAAGGAATAGTTACCGTAAATTGGGACCCCTTACCCTGCCTGCTTTTCACTTCTATTGTACCACCCATGAGCTCTACAAGCTTTTTCGTAATGCCCATTCCGATGCCGCTACCCTCGATATGACTGGATGTAGTGTTCCGTTCTCTTTCAAAAGTTTCAAAAATATGCTTTTGGAATTCTTCAGACATACCAATTCCATTATCGGTAATGGTAATGACCATATTGCACCAGTCTTCTTTTTCACAAGATGTCTGTACAACATTACAGGATATAGCACCTCCTGAATTTGTATACTTTATTGCATTACTTATAAGATTAAGACAGACTTCTGACAGGTGCGGTACATCCATATATACATACGGATACATGATTTGTTCTGTCAAAGAGAGCGTCTGATTTTTACTGTCTACCTGTTGTTGGAACATAATGACACAATTTTCAAAGCACTCATGGACATTTGAAACGGTGCATTCCATTTCGACCTTATCATTTTCAATTCTTGCAAGATCCAGAACATTACCAAGCATCGACAAAAGTCCTTTTCCGCATATTTGAATTTTTTCAAGATACCTGCCAAGTTTTTCTGTTTCTTGCAAATGTCTGGTCGCCAAATCTGCATAACCAATGATTGCATTCATAGGAGTCCTGATGTCATGGGACATATTGAACAGAAATGACGATTTTGCTTTATTTGCGCACTCTGCTTTTAATTCCGCTTCCCGCAATTCTTCCTCTTGTCTTAATTCCCGCATTTTTTCATCTGTCACATCTCGATTCGCAATCAACACGGATGTAATATTTCCATTTTTATCATAACTCTGAGGAACGACCATGGAAAGAAACCATGAACCATTCTTCCTTTTGAATTCAGAAGACATAGATTCTTTATTATGAAGCCGTGCCGCCATTGTTTCTATATCAAAAAATTCTATATACTTCTGTACAAATGGTTCCGCTATAATACCTTCGATAATCTCAAACTGAGAATCCCAATCTGCAGTGTCAGCTTTAATATCCATATCCCTTTTTCGGGATCTTTTGACAAGTTCGATCTTCTTTGTTTTCAAGTTCAGCCTTGAGATATGATAATAGGCAGTGCCTAATGCATGGAGCGCCTGCCGGGTTTTTTCCACTTGCTTTCCCAATGTAACAGGAAACTCTTCACCGTCCATCTGCTCCAAATCCGGTGTTGACTGATGCAGATGCTGAACCAGCCATTTCCCATTCGTCCACTTATAGATAATCGTAAATCTTGTCTCCATTTTAAAACAGATGGAATCATCTTTAAACAGACCAATAAAATCTACTGTTCCGTGTGCAAGAACATGGTCATCATCAAGTCGTTCTTCTTCCTGATGTAAATTTTGTACTTCAATTCTGATTTTACCTCTTCGTTTTACATCAAATTCAAATGATTCTAAAAACTCATGTAGATTCGTGAATAACTCATGTTTCCCAGTTCCAATCAGACTAATATTTTCATCAAAATAATTCTCTATGCCAAAATCATTTACGGATTCTGCATTAACATATATTTTCAAAAGTTGTTCTGTGAGTTTTTTAAAATCATCCATACGGTTCCCTTTCTCTAAAAAACATTTAAATAATTTTACGTTTTCTGGTTTATTTCCAAAGTTTATCCTCTTTTCATTCTCTTTCCAAAATTTCGAACTTACATATAAAATCATTTATTCTATTATATCACAGCGAAACATTGTTCTGCCATCATTTTTCAAGATATGTGTCCATAACACTATTCCAATACCATACCTTCAACATAAATTTATCCGATATGTAAGAAGAACACTGACTGCAAAATCAGTGTCCTTCTTTCTTCCTTAAAATCTTTCTGCACATCAATCCTGTAGATAGAACAGTAACTCTTAGCAATTGCTGAAATTATTTCATTACTCAGCCGTGCTTCATCCAGTACCTGCTTTAAGTGATTCTGGATCGTAGTTTCTTTTTCCATGATATCATCAATATGCCGGAAACCCACCAGTGCGAAAAAATGTTTCTCATCCTCGTATATTTTGACTGCCTGTGCCTCAAAAAATTCATGCTGGTTCGGATTCGGTTTACTTCTATAATGGTATGTAATACGCTCATTCCGGGAAAGCTGTTCCTTTAGATGCCCTGTCGAAATCCAGTCCTTAAATTCCTGTCTTTCTTTATCATACAGATATTGAACCGCATATTGGTCAGCAGAAGAATTGAAATTATCACCCTGTTTCAGATTCATTTTTTTTACGTTGGTTCCATCGTTTATATGGAGAATTTCAAAGGAACCGGTATTTAATTCAACATAATAGACAGCCGTAAAATCTGCACATATCTTATCCAAAAGCCGTCTTTCCGCCATCTGTTCTTCCAACGTACTTTTCAGTTTTCTGTTCCTCATATGTACCATTACAGTCAGGATAAGAAGCAGAACGATCAGCACAGTTATAAAAACCAAAGCAGTCACAGACTGCGGTTGCTTCGGAAATAAATTAATTTCTGTCATAACAAAATCCTCTCTCTATGTTTCCTGTCTGCTTTTCCCATGCATCTGGAAGGCTCCTGATTGCCTGATTTCCATTTCCCTCTTCTACCTTGTGGGTTTTATGATGTTCCAGGCACCTAATCCAGATTCTTTTGTAACGTATCAATCAATTCTTCAATAATTATTGGCTTGGATAAGAATCCATCCATACCGCATTCCAGAACTTTCTTTCTGTCCTCATCAAAAGCATTAGCAGTCATGGCAAGAATGGTAATTCCCGACAGTGCCGGATCAGTAAGCGCACGGATCTGCCTGGTAGCCTCATATCCGTTCATTACCGGCATCTGCACATCCATCAGTACCAGATCATAATCCTCCGGTGTTGAATTTTTAATTTTCTCCACTGCCTCTGCTCCATTTTCTGCTGTATCAACCAGGAATCCATATTCTTTCAGAATTTCCACTGCAATTTCACTGTTCAGCTCATTATCTTCCACAAGAAGTATACGCCTGCCTCTGAAATCTAAATCTGCTTCCGAAAGAATCTTATCCTCTGCCCGGGCCTGTTTCTGACCGATGGCGGCCATCAGAGTTTCCCTGATATCTGACATAAACAGAGGTTTCGCGCAGAATGTAGTCACCCCGGCAGCTCTGGCTTCTACCTCGATATCTGACCAGTCGTATGCAGTCAGAATAATGATCGGCGTATTGTCATCAAGACTGCGGATCTGACGTGTGACTTCAATTCCATTCATATCCGGCAGACGCCAATCGATGATATAAGCATGAAATGCATCCCCCAGTTCCATTGACTGTCGTGCACGGAGAACAGCCTCTTTACCTGAGACTGTCCATTCCGAACGCATTCCAACCTTTACAAGCATCTTTGTTACACTGTCACAGGTGTTAAAATCGTCATCTACAACAAGCGCCTTAAAACCTTCCAGCTCTGCAATCTTCTCTGTATGGTGATGCTCAGGCTGAGTCCGAAATGGCAGACGGACTATAAATTCGGTGCCTTTGTCCTGCTCTGTCTGAACCTCAATAGTACCGCCCATCATATCCACAATGTTCTTGGTAATGGCCATTCCAAGTCCTGTACCCTGAGTTCTGCTGACTGTAGAAGTCCGCTCCCGCTCAAAAGGAGAAAAGATCTTTTGTACAAATTCCTGGCTCATTCCAATTCCGTTATCCTTTACCCGAAATTCATACAGTTCACTGCCTTTTACTTTTCCCGGGTACTGTCTGAGACGGACAGAAACGGTTCCGCCTGCCGGAGTAAACTTAACCGCATTTGACAAAAGATTCAGTAGTATCTGGTTCAGCCGCAGTTTGTCACAATAGACATCCTCATTCGTAACATCCATGGCATCCATATAAAGCTCCAGCTGCTTCGCATGAATCTGTCCACTGATGATCGTCTTCAGATCATGAAGCACATCCGACAGACAGACTTCTGTTTCTTCCAGATGGATTTTTCCGCTCTCAATCCGGCTCATATCCAATATATCATTGATCAATGAAAGCAAATGCTTACTGGAAGAAAGAATTTTGCCCAGATAATCCTGAACCCTATTTTTGTCATCAATATTACTTACAGCCAGTGTCGTAAATCCAATAATCGCATTCATTGGTGTCCGGATATCATGAGACATATTGGAAAGAAAAATACTCTTCGCCCTATTTGCAGTCTCTGCCACATGGACTGCCTCAGAAAGAGCCTGGTTCATTTTCCAGTCAGAGGTACGGTCTGACATAACCAGAATATATTTCTTTTCCCCGTTTACCTCACTTCCCATTGTAATATTATGAAACCAGCGTTTTTCCCCGGTTTTCTGATGAACATATTCGAAATCCCATTCCCTCTGCTCATGAACCCGGATCCCCTCCAGATAATTCTTCTCCGAATCTTCAACATTCTCTGGCTGCAGTTTTCCCAGGGCACAAACATCTTTGCATATCTGTTCTACCGTAACACCCAACAGTTTTTCCGCATTTGGGCTGACGTAATCTGCCTGATATGTTTTTGCATCCAGCATCAGGAAAACGTCATCCACATTCATTGAAAGCTTTTGAAACAGTTCGTCACGATACAGGATCTCCGCATCCTTTCTTCTGAGAATTGTCCTGTTTTTCTGGATAATAAGACTGATAAAAAAGGCAGCAATGCAAAGTACAACAGCTCCAACAAGAAGCATCGTGGTAAACTGCAGATTGTTCATACTGGCATTGACAATATCTGCCTGAACAAGTCCCAGAAACATCCAGTCCTGAATATCTGATTTTTCATAGACCAGATAATAATTTCTTCCATCCAGATTCAGCAACATCGCATCAGTATGTCCCGCTTTAAACTTCTCCAAAAGGACATTGATCTCTTTTTCAGACATATCAGAATGCCTTCTCAGAAAACCGAAGAAATTATACACGTTCCCCCATGACTCGGAAGAATGATCAATCACAACACGACCATCCGGATGAACAATAAAACTCTGGGCATTTCCATCAAAAGCAAAAATATCCAGTACATCTACGATATCAGAATTTTCATAAGCAATGGCAATCGCATCATATTCAAATCCCTGATAAATTCCATGCGCCTTAGGTGTGGCAAAAACAAGCAGCTGGGATTTTCCGGGAACTGCTGCATTCGCTATCACATCATTTCCCTGCCGGATCTCCTCTTCAATATTTTCCTGTAATCCAAGGTACCCCGTTTCTCCTGTTACCCTCTTATAGTCTCCTACCGCTGATAGAAAATAGAAATCTAAAAAACCTGCATCTTCCTGTGCTTGCTCTATATAATCAAGGATTTCGCTTTCACCAGAGATATTCTGCAGATTCTCACTCCAAATATGGAGGTAAGTCAGGTTCTTATTTGTCAGTTCTCTCAGCATCTGATCAGACTGATGAAGAACTTCCGTCAGATGAGAAACACTTTCCTCGTAAATAGATTTCGACATAAACTTATAATATCGGAAAACAGCCAGAACAACTCCTATAAAGAGAAGAAGAAAAGCAACTATTCTTAATCCTTTTTTCCTGACAGGTTTCTTTCTATTTCTATTATAATTCTTAACATCCATTTTTCTCACCTCAGGGTTATGTAATCTTCAGGTTCTGCAAGAACGGCATTACCACCTGAAACATATGCTGTCCAGATATCTTTCACAGATGTAGCTCCTCCATCAAATATCATATTTTCATCTACAGGATAAGTTTCCATATGCTGCGGTGTGGCAAGACAGGTCACCGTGAAAGTATCCTCATCCCGAACTGCCTTTCCATCCTTTATAACTTTACTTAATGTATAGCCATCTTCCGTTTCATTAATTTCCACAGAAATACCACTAACCACTGGCAAAGAACCACGGTTAAACGGAATAAATCCTCCCTCATAGCCTTCTACAAAGTTTTTGATCATTTCTTTCAGCTCAGCCCCATTCATCTTGCTGCTGTAAGCCGCCAGACCATTTGGCATGATCATGTCACCTGCCATTTTTTCTGTGTAACCGGCTTTCAGCACATTTCCCGTAAAGCTGTTTCCGGTTGCGATCAGCACATCTGACCCATAGATGCCACGTAGCGTGTTTGCCATAACAGAATATGCTGCATTTCCTCCACTGCTGTGGAAACGGTTGGAATACGACTTCTGTGAATCCAGCACGATATCCTCAGAAGCAGTTTCTTCCTCAAGAAGCTGAGAATTAAATGACTGGTATGCCTGCCCTGCATCGTATTCTCCTGAGATCATCTTCGAAACCACATCCTTGGAAACAGAGAAAAAGTCATTTGACGCAATACGGATATACATATGGTTTTCTTCGATCACAGGTTTTATATCTTTCAGATATTCCGTAAGCTGCATATCCACCTCCTGACTGTAGCTTAACAGATCCTGTCCATCACTAATAATCCTGTTCTGCGCATCCGCTGAAAACATTGTATCCAGTACCTCCATTGCTTTCTTTCTGCGTGTTTCATCCTTTGTCAGATCACGGTTTAAGGCCACCTGGAAATATGGCGTAGTCATAATCCACTTTTCACCGTTCTTCTGAAAGAATGGAAGAAATGTTGTGTTAATGCCCTGATCCTGGAACATTTTCACACCGAAAGAACTGCCAAAGTACATGGCAAGCTTGCCACTTTTGTACATCTCAACAACATCATCATAATTCATATTCAAATCTTCCTGACTAAGCCCTGTATCCTGAATAAACTGTTCCATACGTTCAAAAGCCTCTGGCCAGACGGTATCGTCCAGACCTTCTCTCTTTGCATTTTCCGGGTCACTGTAGACCGTCCGCCACTTGCGTCCTTCCACAGAAGACAACTCTGATATAGATAGACCCTGCAGTGTTTCCATACAGGTATAATCATAAGAATAGTCTGCCGTAAATCCACGAACACCCACTTTGTCAAATGCCTGGCAGGCGGAAACAAAACTCTCGTAATCTGTTGGCAACGGGATATCATATTTTTCAAAAAGGTCTTTGTTCACTACAAAACCATGTGCATCCGCACACACCGGAAGCCAGTTTACGCTTCCATCCTCGTTCATAAAATTGCTGAGGTATGTATCATAGACAGCACCTGCCTCATTGGTTGTGGAAAGATCCATCAGACTGTCTTTCAGGGGACTTGCATCATGCTGGGAAAATCTGCAGCAGGTTATAATATCCGGCAATCCACCGTTTTCATCAAGGAACTTGTAGAAATCCAAATCATTATTCCCTACAACAAACTCGACATTGATATCCGGAAGCTGTTCCTGGATATATGGTGCATATTTTTCATACAGGTTTGTGCTCCATAAATATACTGTGATTGTTTCTGCATCTTCTTTTTCCGCACTCTTCTCGCCACATCCTGACAAAAGTGATAAAGCTGTCACCATTGACAAAAATACAACCAGTATCTTATTCCATTTTTTCTTTTTCATTATGACCTCTCATCGTTTTCTACAAATTTATGAATTACTTTTATCAGTAATTCCACATCAACAGGCTTAGCAATATGTTCATCCATCCCTGCTTTTTTTGCCCTTATTCTGTCCTCCGTAAACGCATTTGCTGTCATTGCAATAATCGGTATTTTCTTTGCATCCTCTCTGTCCAGAGAACGGATCATCTTTGTAGCTTCATAACCATTCACGACCGGCATCATAATATCCATAAGAATGACATTAAATTCACCAGGCTTACTATTTCTGAACAGCTCAACAGCTTCCTGGCCATTCCATGCTTTTGTCACATCGGCGCCCTCATTCTGAAGCACAAATTCAGCGATTTCCATGTTCAGCTCATTATCCTCTGCCAGAAGAATGTGCAGCCCCTTTATAGAGTTTTCAGATACATCCGTCTGTTCTTCACGTTTATCCGCATCCATATCTATTTTGAACGGAACCTGGATCACAAATGTGGTTCCTACGCCTTTTTCACTTTCAAAAGTAATGGTTCCACCCATTTTTTCAACCAGTTTTTTGGTAATTGGCATTCCCAGGCCTGTTCCTGTAAATTTTGTGCGGCTTCCTGTGTGTTCCTGTGCAAAGGGTTCAAACACATATTTCTGGAACTCCTCAGTCATTCCAATTCCTGTATCGCGGCAGACAAATTCCATTGTCGTCGTTTCTGGCTGTTCGGATGGAATCTCCCGGCAGCTGATATGGATCTGTCCGTTTTCTCTGTTATATTTCACTGCATTGGACAGAATATTCATCATCACGCGTTTCACATACCTCGGGCTTCCAATAAAATCACGGTGTTTGATTTCTTTTTTCTCCCATACAATTCGGATATTCTGTTCTGCAGCAATCTGTTCAATCACAACAAGCACTTCCTCAAAAATTTTGCTCAGATTAAATGGACTCTCTTCCAAAACAACTTCACCAGACTCCAGCTTACTCATGTCCAGGACATCATTTACCAGTTCCAGCAACAGATTGGATGCCTCTTTCACCTTTGTCCTGTATTCCGTCTGCTTCTCCATATCA
>ERZ825137.569-NODE-569-length-51379-cov-4.386330_pt1 | contig 51379 bp, 45 predicted proteins | sample MGYA00519873_ERZ825137 | MGnify/ENA primary metagenome ERZ825137 (study PRJEB31778, sample SAMEA3449190) | human gut metagenome | biome: human gut; feature: human-associated habitat; material: faeces | place: United Kingdom | collected 2010/2012 ...
AGGGATATAAGATTGTTCTATAATCTCTTGGAATTGTTTTCTAAAATCCAACATCAGCAAATCATGAATTTGTTATTTCTTTATTTCATTAACCCGACAATATCCCCAGGCAACATGGCATTTCCTGCATCATCTTTCGGAGTATTCTTAAGAAACAGCACTGGAACGATAGTGTAGTTCTTGGCAAACGGAAGCAGATTAACTTTGCGGAGAAGTTCAGCTGTGAGCTGTTTAGCATTCTCCTGAGTTGTCCATTTACATTCCCCAACCAGCAGATACTTTTTATCAAACGATTCTGCCATTACATCAAATTCGACCTGTTCAGGCTTCTTATCCTCATTGAGGACAGAACCCCACCAGCGTTTTGCCTTACCATAAACTACTCCACCTACAAGATTACCTGTTACAGCATCCCGGCACAGTTTTTCCCATTGCATACTCACATATTCCGAGAAATGGGCGTTCAAAGCCTGTTCTATGGGCAAGCGACGACCAAGTTCAATGAACGAGCGATTCGAAACAACAAACTGGTAATAGAATGCCATAAACGGATCGGCTATCTTATAAAGGCTCTTTTTCGCATTCTTTTCATCAATACCAAACGGAACATCTTTTTCCAAGAATCCAAGATCGATAAGTTTCTTTAATGGTCGTGACAGATTAGTTGCCGGCTCATTACATCGTGCTGCTATCTCAGAGAGACGATTTGCACCAGTTCCGATATAAGACATTATTGTCGAAGTCTTGACAATATCCTTGACATCATCTTGAAACAGTTTGATAGGCTCCTCATAAAGCGTTCCATTCACAGAAAGGATATTGTGCCACAATGCATCATCAAGCGAACTTCTGTTTTCCCGTAGTTCCCAATAACGTGGTACACCTCCCCATACGGCGTACTCTTCAATGGCATCCATCGCATCAAGGCTCAAAGCCTCTTGAATATACGGCAAACGTATCGGCGCAAGCCTCATTATCTCATCAGCACGGCCATAGAGAGGTGCAGTAGAATCAAGAAACAATCCATACATCATATTTTGTGATGAACCGCAAAGCACAAGATTATACTTCAGTTGTTTCTCGTCAACCAGTTTCTGCAAAACAGACGGCAGCTCTGGAGATTGTTCCACAAGATATGGAAATTCATCCAAGCATAGAGTAAAACGCTTGTCTGTTCGATAATTGACCGCACGAAACATAGATTCCCAGTCCGGATATGTCAATTTATCGAAATCTGGAAACACTTGTGCTATCACTTTGGCAAGCAATGTTCTCTGATGTTGGCCTTCAGAACGATCGGCAAGGAAATAAATATCATTGTCCGACAACACTCTTTTGATAAGCGTTGACTTACCCAATCGTCTGCGACCGTACATTACGACTAACGAGGACTTCTCTCTCGCAAGAGCATCCTTCAAACGAGCTGCTTCATCTATTCTATCAACGAATTTCATACGTCTTATTTATTATGCAATGCAAACATAATGATTTTATTGCATAATACAAAATTTCAAACCCTGTTTTTATTCTCATAAAAACATTTTAACTTACAAATAGAAGAATATGTACTCTATTCCTTTTTTGAAGCTCGTTTCCTTGTCTTCAAACTCAAATTCTGTAATGCTTTCCCCAATTTATCTTCTTTGGCCAACCATAGAATATTATCGTCAAGTTGCAAGGTATACAAAACATGCAAGTAAATACCGATTGCCACAGTCGGTGCGCCTTTCTCTATTCGGGATACGGTAAACGGAAAACAGGTGCACGTTCAGCCACCTGAGCCATGCTCAAATTTCTGCGTAAGCGAGCCAGTTTAATCTGTTCCCACACGACCGCCATCTTCTGCTCCAGTTTTCGGGGCAATTTAGTCCCCATTGTATTCTTTGTCATATTCAATACATCATGTAATATGCAAACATAGCGTTTTTATTTATTTAATGATGTATTAATAATAAAGATAAGAGTATTCCATAAATACAGATTCTTAAATCTCAAACATAACAGCACATTATTCCTCATCATAATCTTCTGATGCTTCCTTAAATAATTCTAAAAAATCTGCATCAGACATTTCATTCTCTAATATTGCCTGTTCAGCCTCTTCATTTGATGTCAATCCATCCTCATCATTTTTCTTTTTCAGTGCAGTTATCCGTGTTGAATTCACTTCGGGTAATTCTCTTTCTATTACTCTCATAGGCTGTATAACTGTTACTTCATTTTCAGACCGATACAGGTATGATGCAGAAAGCTCTTTAATAATAGATTTCATTTCATCTATTCTGAGAAGTTTTTCACCTAGCACATAGTAGAACATCACATAACCATTTCGCTTCAGATAATCATTCAAAATATCTCTTCGTACAAAAAGTCCACGAATATAATTATTGTGATCTGTATTTAAAGCCGCAACGCTACCATCTATAGCCTTTATCACGCCTCTTATCTCTGAACAATAAAGTCCCATCTGTTCCATCACTTCTACACAAGGCATATATGCCGTACTGAAAAATTCATTTTCTTCATCAATTCCTTCCCAATCTTCTTGCAGTTGTGCTTCATACGACAATTGTATATTGCAAGGACAATCATACGGACGAGACCAAACCTCATGTTCGATTGATGATTTATACACATCAGCCCAAGGATAATCATTCCAAAGAAACTCTATCATTCCCCGACGCTCAGGCATCCATCGCCCATAGAAATTTTTATTTTTCAACCAATTAGCGAACTTTTCAGCATCTTCTTGTTTCACGAAACATGCATTACTGAACAAAAATATCTCTTTTTCCTTTTCCTTAGAAGTATCATACCCCATAAGCATAACGTATTCTACCCCTTGAAGTTTTGCCAGATATCTAAAGTCCGGCAAGTACTCGTCCATATTTATCCAATTTTCTTTTTCTTTACCTTTAATTAGCTGTATTTCTATTCCAGTAAATCCTGTTTGGGGTTTATACTTATATTCCACATCAAGCGTCGGGTCAAAACGAGATATTTCTGCACTATTCCACGGATATGGATTAGGTATCAAGTCTTTCTCTTCGGCTTTGTCGCTGTAGTAGTATTGATCTTTCGAAGTACGACAGGCATCCATCAGATGAGCATTCATTCTATGCCATGCTAACCATTGAAACTTCTTTCCTATTCTTTCTTGGTCATTATGCGATCTATCAGGTGAGTATTTCCCATTGTCCAAATAACCTAACTTGTCATTCCAGCCCAACACCTTCACAATATAATAGGCCATTTTTGCCATAATATCATGAAGAGAAACACCTTGGTACTTTCCGTCTTCTGTTGGTAGAAAATAATCATTGCTGGAGTGTCTGTTGTTAGTCCCAATAATATAACGGTTAAAGTCCTCAAAACCGAATAGAGAGTGATACATCCTAATTGACCCCTGTTGCAGACCAAAATAATCTTGCGCTATATGATGGTATTCAGGAATGGTACTTTCATCTATAGGTTGTGGTTTGAATGGTGTCCTGATACGTTTCCAATAGTCACATGCTTCATCCAAATAGTATGCTCGCTCTATGATTTTCAGTGTCCATTGGCGAACGATTAAATCTTGTGGCACTGTCTCCTCACGCTCATAATAGAGATAGAATATGCAACATGCAATAGCAGCGGTCAGTTCTTTATCCCGAGAAGGTAGCACTACGCCGCAGACAGCACAATATAGTCCACCTAACACATATGGGTCATTGACATTCTCAAACAATCTTATCAACCATAAAATTAGCGTCTGATGTATCTGGAGTATCTTTCTAAGCTTCCTGATGATAATCGCTCTGAACTTGGGGTGAGAAGAACTGAGCATCCATGTAATACATATCAGATATTCCCTCTCGCCATCACTCACCTCTAATGTACAATCTTGTTCCAGAGGCACCTCTCCTATATAATTATCACCATACATTTCGTACATCCGGTTGACATAGCGTGTCCATATCAGGTCTCTGCACCCCACCGTTGGGTAGGTTTTCAACTTCTCGTGTATCTGTAAAGCCTCATCCAATGTCACCTCATCGAATTTTTGTACAAGACGCAAGGGGTTGACCTTATCGTTGTCAAGCCGCAGTAGAATTGATATAAGCTGCTGATCGGTTATATCCGACTCCATTAGGAAGTCATAATAGAGTTCATACAACGAACCTCCTTTCTGTATCAGCCTCTCGTCATAAACTTCCAGTCCTTTATGATACCAGCAGTCAAACAGAGCTTTGACTGCTGTCCTGAATTTCTCGGACGGCACTGTAATATTCCGCTCCAAATACTTTCTCTCGTCATCTATCCACCGCAATAGTCCCTTCACATCCATCTTCGACTGCAACAACTCACCTGCCTTGTAGTAGTCACCCAAGTTTTCATATTCAAACATCACTGCGGGTTCACCTGTGTGTGAACGGTCGTCTAAAAGCAGATTAGCTGTCAGGCACGCATGCAGCAGGTCTTTCTCCCACAGCCTGTATGGAGCCATGCGTTGTCCGTATAGGCGAGCCTTGTGCCGCGTTATAGGGTTAAAATGATCATTAAAAACGCTATAGTTAGCCAACTTTGACAAATATTTATCTGCAATATTTAGTTCCGGGTCTTCATCCACCATATCCGTCACCTTTTCATTCTTTTTGGCCACATATCTTTTGTACAGCATCTGCTTGTTGACGTGGCGTCTTTCATCTTCTGTTAGTGAATGGAAGGTCTCACAGAATATCTTCAGGAACAGTGGGTTCTTGAACGCTTCTATCCGATGGTTTCGGTAACGTTGATCAATACCATACTCTTCAAAGTAATCATCAATAGCTTTAGCCTTATTTACAAATCCCTCTATTATTTGTATGTGCCACTTCTTACTTTCCAAAAGGTCATTCACCTCTTTGTCGAAAGGTATCCTAACGGAAATAATGAGCCGAATATGGTCATAGTTTTCCAGTTCCACGCGTAATGCACCAAGATGATTATTCCAGTAGCTACATCCCAAACCTTCATTGATAGCATCTATCACTATCACAGCATAGCGACCACGGTTTTTCAACTCTTGATTGAAATCCACAAAACTCATCTCCTGACAAACCACGTCTCGAATATAGCTGATAGCAGACTGGTAAGCATTGAAGTCCGTTCCAAAGAAAAGATATATATTTGTCTTGGTTTGATTCTTTAGGGCATATTCACATAAACTATGTGTCTTGCCGGAACCTGCTTTCCCTATCAAACAAAGGTTCTTTGTTTCAGTAAAATTAAGTCGTTCAAAATCTTCTTCTTTCAGTTCATAGACAATTTCATTCAGTTTCCTCAGTTTGTCACTGTATCCTCCAGACCTGAAAGGACGCTCTCTTTCTATATAATCATAGCAGCGTTTCAGAATGCTACAACCATCGGCCATCAATATATCAATATCCAGATCTTGCCATATTTTCAGCTTGTTTTGAATCATCTCCTTCATATGGTCAGGAAGTTTACTGATACATTCTGACAACGTCGCTGCCTTCTTGGCACTTTCTTCTAATTGTTGCTTATCCGAAATATTTTCAAGTATCTTTTCTAAGTCCCTATTCTCTTGATGCAACTTGGGCATATATCTGCCATGAACCATAGCCACGGCATCTTTGCAAAGCTGATAGCTACGGCCAGTACCCATAGTGGTAATATCGTCTGTAGCCCAGTCGGTATCATAACAAATGCCTTTATTGTCAAGATGTTCTTTAGCCTTTGATACCGATAGGTAGCTCAGGGTCTCATTTATCTGAAGGACAATGATACCTGTCACCCTGCCAGACATACTGACCACGGGTGAACCAGACAAACCATCGAAATTGTGTAGAGCCAATTTATCATCACGTATCAGGGTGCGGTTGTTCCATACACCCCCTTCTATCTCAAGTCGGTTTCTCACCTCCAAATCCACGAGATTACACCCCATGGCCATTTCTTGTGGATAGCCATATACACGAAGGGGCATGTTCTTCACATACACGTCACACAATAAGGTCATATACTCCGTTGCATGATAATCTGCTTCTGATACTACGGTCAGCAATGCCAAATCAATAGCATTTCCCGGAATTGACAGCTCTTCTCCCTTACACAACAGGGATTGTCCAGCCACATCAATATAAATAGCGGCAGGTGCCGCCACACTTTGGAAATGGGCTTTCACCACATGGCGAGCTGTTAGCAACTGTGTGTCGCTGATAAAAAAGGCCGTTCCCTGCTCCGATTCGCAGTGTACAGGCACCACTAATGTTTCTACTGTTTTACCATTCAAATAACTCATACTCTTGTTCAGTAATGATAGTTTTTACACCTAATTCGCGTTTTACTTCCTCGTTTAACTCATTCATCTTTTCCGTGATTGTACACTGGCGGCTGAAAACTATCAGTTTTGCTTGATCGTCTTTATGTTTTTCTGCTATTCTTCCAAACGTTCCCCATGCAGGATACTTTTCCCCCTTTCCTCCGGGTATGAAATATATATGTGAATTGATGCGATTAAGCAAAGTTTTGCTGCTATTTCCATTACTTCCATGGTGTGACACTTTAATGGCATCACACTCCATAGGTTTTGCTTGGTCCTTGTATTTGTTGTCAATAGTTTCCTCAATAATATCGGCAAAAGCATCACCAAGCATCGCTATCTTATGTTCACCACATTCCAGCATAAATGCTATAGACGAACAGTTGGTGTCAGAGTCATCGGCGCCCTCTTCCTTGGCTTGCTTCCTTACAAATGCCGCATTATAGACAGGTGTATTTTGGGCGGAAATCTGCTTAACACCAAACTGTTCCTGATAGGCATCTACTAACCTTATCAGCAATTCTTGTAATTCTTCAACATTTTCTATACTTTCACTCCATGTTTGCATGAAATATTTGTCAAAAGCCTCTTTGAATTTATTTTCAATAGCTTTTAGTGCATCTTGTTTGGGTGCAAGAAAAACAATCTTACCATAATCTCCGGGTATATAAAAGTCTTCTGTATTACACATAATATATTCTGTTCTCCACACTTTTTCAAGTTTATTATTGCAAAGGATAGTCTGAGCAAGTGTTTTTCCTTGTATTGCAGTGATTTCTCGGTAATTGATAGCATCAAACTCTACGGGCAATGCCTTTTGTATTTGTTTTAGGATTGTTTTCTGCTGATCATTAAGTGCTACATATTCTGCATCTTCTGTCCGTCTATAACAGTTATACCATATTTCCCCGACGGTTAGACCTTCGTGTTTTTTTAGCATAGTGGCTATTCCCTGTATGTGATCACCATCTATGTGAGTGGCTATCAATAAATCTATATGATTATGTAGTGTGTTTTGCAAGTATTCTCTCAAGGATTCAGTGTAGCTACCACAATCTACCATAATCACATATTGCTCCCCTTCATCCTTTACAAGACGAATAATGTTACAATCACCAATACCAGCATCAAATGAACGAAAATAACATTTCATAATTTATCCGGAATTTTATATTTACCAATCTATTTAATTTATGCAAATTGAAACGATAGACAATATTTACTCTTCTTAAAATGTCCAAATATGATCATTGCCACGAATATATTTCTCTATTCTTGCAAACTCAACAATTGTTTTTTTTCTGTCCATCCCAGCCTTTACCGCCACAGCAAATAAATCCTCCTTTGTAGGTTCGATACTATCATTGATTGAAGTGGTGCGGAATCCGTTTATTCCATCGCTTGGCAACAGGTCGTATGCCGGTGCAAAATGCCAGTCGCCATCACAATAGATAAATGCAAAGTTTTTCGCATGGTCATCTTTATTGTCATTCAGATAATTGAACACCATAAGACGATACACTTTCCACATTTCAGCTACATTATGTGTCAATGCTGCACATACTTTAAAGATATGTAAGTAGTCGATACTTGGCAGCCGGTAATCAGCACCTATCAGCCCGGCAACACTTACCACATGTAATTTTCATTCGGTATACGGTCAAATCGCTCCACACCGAAATACTTATTCTCAAAAAGTCGTGTTTCCGGCATCTCAATTCCACACTCTTTAGCAAGAAGCGAATAACGGTATTCATCCTCACCAATCTGTTTGGAATCTCTCTTTGCTCGGAATTTTACCAACCATTCTTTCCCATCATAACGAGTAAAGATTTTGGGACGAGCACCACCCGGAGAACCACCTCTATATTGAAACTCCTCAATTCCCTCTCCGTTATAATTGTCGCTATCAAGAATCTGTTCCGCCTCTAATGCCAATTTTTCAAAATCTGCGTACTCTTGCTTTGATACAACACTCTTGTCTGGACGAAATTCCAATGCACCGCGTCCAGTAGAACCGACCAACGCAAGACGGTCAAGTAGTGACAATGTTCGTGGATTAATTCCGTTCCGCTGCAAGTATCTATCAAGAATTAGCAATCCCCACCCATCAGGCAAACAATCATCAAAAACACCGAATCCACCATCAAACGGACGAGGTTTTGCTATAAATACCCCTCTGCGCAATGGCAACTCAAACGGAGATATGGAAAAACCAAAATTGAGCCACTCTGCCGAATATTCAAACGCACATAAACTCTCTTTGGTCAAAGCCACTCTGCCAACCAGTCTATTATCATATATTACCTCTATTTGTTTTATACTATTCATTTTTCTTCCCTCTTTTACGAGTAACACTTTGCTCATTCAATACATCATCTAATGACTGATATTGCTTCTGCGCAAAAAGAGCGTCAAATTCAGAGAGTGCATTCAAGGCAAATCCAACTTGAAGCAATCCCCTCAGCGAAATTTCTCCTGTCTGCTCAAATCTACGATATGTGGCAAACTTGACCCCTGCTCTTGTAGCCAACCCCTCTTGTGTCAAATCCAGTTCAAGCCGCCTTGCTTTAACCCTTGATGCTATCTGCAATGCAACCTCGCTCGGACTGGCAATATTAAACGCTAATATATTATTCATATTACTATAATAATCAAATCTACAACCAAAATATTGTTCATTACAAAGATACAAACAAATCCTCATTCACACATCATATCAGAGAATGAATTTTGCTTGCCAAAAGAAAAAACGACTTTACTTTATCCTCGTATTCGTATATACGCACATTAAAGTAAAGCTAAAAAAAGGGAAAGAAAGAGATGGCTGCGCCAGAGTTGAACTATACTTGCCAATTTTTTCTTTTGGCTGCAATAACAAGTTAAAATATCCGTGAACCCATCTACGATTTTGCAGCCACAACCAGCGAAATAATCACCGATATGCTTTATCTTTGCGAACCGGATATTACAAGGGCTAAAAGGGCGATTTCCCTCTTTTTTCCCTCCGTTTGAAGACAAACTAAGGTTAAAAACGTTAAATCTTCGATTTTCGGCGAAAAAACAAGTAAATTTTTGAGGCTTCTATCTTTTAAGCTATAAACTATTGATAATCAATTAGCATAATATGCTGTATCGAAAGGTTAGCTAAAACGTTATGTAGCTTGGCAAAAATACTTTCCTCTTTAGAGAACAGGGCAGAAGAGGCGGAACAATTGTTTTTAGAGTCGATTGCTATATGGGAGGAGCATTTACAAGATAATCCGGATATCTATTATCCTTATTATGCGGATACGTTGCTTTACTATGCTAATTTTTTGGCCAATAAGGATCCGATTGCTGCTGAGGAGCATTACTTAAAAGCTTTGAAGATTTTTCGCAATCGGGTTCTGAACTATAGAATAATTTTTAAGCCGGTTCTATCTCAGATACTCTTATCTTTAAGCATGCTGTATTCAGCTATGAGGCGAGATGCGGATGCCGTCAGTCTTCTGAAAGAGTGTGTAGAGCTCATGGAAACACTTGTTTCCGGAAATCCGGATTTTTATTTGTATAAATTGTGTTATGCTTATTTTCAGTTAGGCCTATTAGTTAAGGATGATTGTGAAAGGGAACGTTATTTCATTGCATGTCTTGATTCTGTAAATAGAATGAGCATTGCTCAGCGGACAAAAAGTCTCAAGTGGGAAGTTCAGGCCAATTATAATCTGGGCATTTTATGTTGCAAGGAAGATTTTAATAAAGCTTTTTCTTATTTTGATGAGAGCATACGGGTGCAAAGATTGCAAGTTGCTGAAGAGCCTGGAAATGAGAAAGAACAGCAAACTTTAGCTGATATCCTGAAAGAGGTAGGGAATTTCTATTTTAGTATTCACAAAGAGCTTGGTTGGGAATATTTGCAGGAATCCAACCGGCTTTATCAGTCATTAGGTATTCGGAAAGAGGAGTATTGTAATGAGGAACCTTTGGATGAAGAGCTAGTGGATGAAAGATATTTTGATGAAGAACCTTGCAAACAGGAGAGGATAAATGCTGACGATCGGTTGGAAGCTATTGATTCTCCGGAAAGTCCTGATTTAGAAGTAGCTTCTATTTTAAAGGCAAATATGCTAAATGAAGACCGATGAAATTAGTAGAATTATATTTTTAGTATCCGAGACGGGTGTAAGTCTTTCCTTTATACCAATATTTATGGATTATATGTACGGTGGAGGATGATGTGAATGGAATCATATTCGAAGAAAAGGTTGTCCCTCCATAAAATGTACAGTCTACCTGTCTTATATGGAGAGATACAATCTCTTTTCTTCTCACACACCAGAGATTAGTAAATTGGAGATATGATTGTTAGTCTTCTATGGCTACGAATGCATTTTTGTACAGTCCGCAAAGCGGGCAAGTCCAGCCGTCCGGTATATCCTCGAATGCCGTACCGGGATGAATGCCGGTTTCGGGAGAACCTTTTTCCGGATCGTATATATAGTCGCAGGCAGTGCAACTATACTTTTTGGGAACACAACGGTCTGCTACGATATCCCAGTTTACTATGTCCCAGAATGCGTTGATATAATCGGCACGGCGGTTGCGATAGTCAATATAGTAAGCATGTTCCCACACATCAATCACTAATATAGGTTTCAAGTCTTCTTTTATAGGAGTTCCGGCATTCGATTCGGATAAAATGGAAAGCTTATTTTGTTTGTCTTTTACAAGCCATACCCATCCGGCTCCGAATAAATTTGTTGCGGCTCTGGTAAATTCTTCTTTAAAAGATTCTACGGAACCAAATTCACGAGTTAACGCTGTTATTAATTTCGGTTTCATGGTTTTCCTTTCGGGAGTCAGATTATTAAAGAAGAATGTATGATTCCATGTTTGAGCCGCATTGTTAAAGATGTCTCCATTGGCTTGACGAACAATTTTTTCCAGATTCATCGACTCATAAGGTGTGCCTTGAATTTGTTTATTCAGATTGTCAATGTACGTTCTCAAATGTTTACCGTAATGGTATTCCAGTGTTTCTTTACTCATGTTAGGAGTTAAGGCTTCCATTGCATAAGGAAGTTCGGGCATCTCATGAATCATTGCTTTGGTATTTTGAATGCTCTTATTTTTATTCTAAAGAGACTGTTGAATAATTAGGTTTTCTTGTATAGTTAACAAAATGCTTCATGTAAAGGTTTAGACCTATTAGATAAATGAATAGAAGAGTGACTGTCTTTTTAGGTGTACTTAGGAATACAAAAAGCTCAATCAGAGTTTAAGTGTACATTTATACAATCTTATTTGGTTTCATAGGGTATGAAGATTTATATTTGTACAATTATTGGTTAAATATTGAATATTTTGCTCTAACCTTTTATAATATGACGATTGAGAAGTTGGGTTCAGGTTACGATGAGTTAGTTCCTTTATGGGAAGCTTCTGTGCGAAGTTCGCATTCTTTCTTGTCGGAAAAAGATATTCGGTTTTATAAAGCATTATTGTCTAAAGAATATTTTCCGGCCGTTCGGCTGTATGTGATTCGGAATAATGACGGATTGGTTTTAGCGTTTATGGGCGTCAGCGATGAACTTATCGAGATGCTTTTCGTACATCCTGACGCGCAAGGAAAGGGATATGGAAAAGCTTTGATAGACTATGCCGTTTGGAAGAAGCATATATATAAGGTAGATGTGAATGAGCAAAATACATCAGCTTTTAATTTTTATCGCAGACAGGGATTCAAGGTCATCGGACGTGATGATACAGATGCTTATGGAAAACCTTTCCCTATATTGCATATGCAAATCAACATGAATCGTTTTCAATTCTATCGGGATGTATACGATATTGTGAAAGAAATTCCATCCGGTTATGTTATGACCTATGGGCAGATTGCCACCCTGACAGGGAAGCCTCAATGTTCGCGGATGGTAGGAAAAGCTATGTTTCACGTACCCGAAGAACTTCATATCCCGAGTCATCGTGTGGTAAACAGTCTGGGACGATTGGTTCCTTCGTGGCCGGAACAGGAGCGGCTCTTGGAGCAAGAAGGAATTTCTTTTAAGAAGAACAAATGCGTAGATATGAAAAAGCATCAGTGGAAACCGGAGGAGTATTGGAAGTAAAGAGAATATCCTTTTGATGGAAAAAATAGAATGTATGAATATAATCCCTGTTTTGGAAAATAAGAAGCAGTATATGGACCTGTTGCTGATAGGTGATGAGCAGGAATCTATGATAAATCAGTATTTGGAAAAGGGTGAGATGTATATTTTATACGATGAAGAGATTAAAGCGGTATGTGTTGTCACCGATGAAGGCAAAGGCATTTGCGAACTGAAAAACCTCGCTGTATATCCAAAGTTTCAACGAAAAGGATATGGTAAGCATTTACTTCGGTTTTTGTTTGAACATTACAAGAATAAATTTTCCGTGATGCAGGTTGGTACGGGAGATAGTCCGTTGACAATTCGTTTTTATGAGTCATGTGGCTTTTGTCGTTCTCATTGCATACCGAAGTTTTTTATAACCAATTATGACCATCCTATTTATGAAGAAGGAAAACAATTGGTAGATATGATTTATTTGAGACGGGATTTATGATAAATTTTAGATGAAATGGATATAGAAATTAGAGAAGCTACAGAGGCTGACATACCTCTGTTGCATCTTGTTTTTGAATTGAGCGTAACGGGTTTATGCAGTCGGGATTATAAACCGGAGCAAATTCATGCATGGGTGGCTCGTGCTGATATGAATCGTTGGCGTGAATTAGTAGAAAGTGATTTGCAGTTTTGGGTGGCTTTAGAATCGAAATCCGGATTTCCGGCGGGCTTTACGTCTATTAATAAGGAAGGATATTTGCATAGCATGTTCATTCATCCGGATTTTAAACGGCAAGGAATAGCTACGATGTTGCTGTCTCAGGCTGAGGCTTTCGCTTGTCATTCTGATATACCGTCAATTTATGCGGAAGTGAGCCTTACTGCCAGACCTTTCTTTGAAAAGCAGGGTTATAAGGTAGAACGAGAGCAAACCATTATCGTGAATGGAGTAGGAATGCGTAACTTCGTTATGCGAAAATTAGTGGGATGCGGTAATTCTCTTTAATCTTTTATATACATAAATGAATGCCGGAACAAGGAATAAATCTGCCGCAATCCATGCTGCCGGATCTCCAAAACATACGGCAATGTAACCGAAAGCCGGAACCGCATACAAGCTAATCAAGGTACGAGCTATCATTTCCGATACACCGGACAGCATAGCCAGATTGGTATAACCTGCCCCTTGAATGGTGTAGCGGAGAATACAGAGAAGTCCTAATATAGGGAAGAAGCTTGCAGAAATGTTCAGAAACAATTCCGTGTCATCCAAAATTTCTATTTCAGAAGGGTCGATAAAGAGTAATGCCAGAAAACGGGAACCTATTATTAATATGATGAAAGTAAAAGCTGCGTATATAAGCATCATCCACGTACTTGCTTTGATGCCTTCCCAGATACGTCCCGGTTTACCGGCTCCATAGTTTTGTCCGGTGTATGTAGCCATGGCAATACCTAAACTTTCAAACGGACATAAGAAAAACATTTTAATACGCATGGCAGATGTAAAGGCAGCCACACAAGCCGTTCCTAAAGCATTGTTGGCGCTTTGAAGCATAATGCTGCCTATTGCGGTAATAGAAAATTGCAGCCCCATGGGAACACCGATATATAATAAGGTCTTAGCTAGTTTCGACTGGAATTTCCGTTCATTGGGAGTACCCTTTAGTATTTGGAAATGTCGGTACATATAAATGTAACACAATATGGCGGATACACCTTGCGAAACAACTGTCGCGATTGCTGCGCCCATTACTCCCCATTCAAGAACAAGGATGCAAAAGAAATCGAGGAGAATATTCAGAATAGTAGAAAGGAACAGAAACCAGAACGGGGTTTTGCTATCGCCCAAGGCACGGATAATGCTGGATAATAGGTTATAAAAGAATGTAAAAGGGATGCCGATAAAAGTTATCAGCAGGTAATCGTATGCTCCGTGGAAAATGTTTTCCGGAGTTCGTATCATTCTTAAGATGTCGGCACATAAAAGGCTGGTTATAAATGCAATGGTTATCGACATGATAATAGCTAGCTGTATGCTCACTGATACATAACGACGCATAGTGCTGTAATCTCGTGCTCCGAATTTTTGCGCTACCGGAATGCCAAATCCGCCGCAACATCCATTGCAAAAACCAAGAATAAGAAAGATAACAGACGTGCTGGCTCCGACGGACGCTAATGAATTGATTCCTAAGAATTTTCCGACAATAGCCGCATCGATAAGAGAATACGTTTGTTGGAGTACGTTGCCTAATAATAACGGTACGGTAAACTTGAATATGAGTGGCCATGCTGCCCCTTCGGTCATTTCTTTGGAAGTTGCCATATTGATATCCTAAAAACAAATAACTTCTAATACCTAAATTCGGATGCAAAGATATATCATTTCGTATTTATGAGAAACTGTCTGCTATTATATCATTTATTCTTTTATAAATAATTTCAGATTTTGTATAATTCCCTCCTGACAGGGGCTAAAGTGAAGGCTTGAACCTTATTTGGCTCAGTAAAGACGATACGGGTAATAGGCTGGATGGCGATCTTGTTTTTTAGGTTCGATTCCGTTAAGATCTCCTCATATCATTGGATAGTGAAATAGCTAATCATGTTCACAGGGTTAGAGTGTAACAAGCCGGCCGTTTGGCTGTTTCCCATTTTCTTGTCACAACTTGTGGAAAGAAACGAGAGGATGCAGATGCCGATATCATAATTTTGTTTATCCTAATTGGGAAAAGTATGATTAGGAAGCCTTATCTTTACAAGCTGAATTTTAAAGTTAAGAGAATGGAACGGATAATGAAAGTATTTTGTTTGTTTTTGATAATCTCTCATCTTTTTGTAGCACAAGCGCAAACCATAAAAGTCGCTCTCGTACAACCTCATTTGGTGTGGGGAGATGTGGATGCTAATTTAAAAGCTTTCGATAAAAGGGTGGAGGCATGCGAACCGTGCGATTTAATAGTTTTTCCGGAATTGTTTGTTTCCGGGTGTGAGATGAAGAAAGCAGAAAAAAAGAATAAGTACTCCGTGGCCGGTCGTTTTGAAGATGTCGAAGTAGCCTTGCGCAACTGGGCCGTTCAAAAGCGGGCAGTGGTAATAGGCTCTACTGTATATGCTCTGGAAGGGAAGTTTTATAACCGGTTGATAGCTGCTTTCCCCGATAGTACCATACTTTATTATGATAAGCATAATTGTTTTAAGAAAGGCTCTTTCTCTCCCGGAAAGGAACCACTGATTTTTGTATATAAAGGAGTAAGGTTCGCTACCTATATTTGCTATGATCTGCGTTTCCCGGAGTGGAGCCGTAGCGGCGGGTTGTATGACGCCGCCATCTATATCGCTAACTGGCCCGCTTCCCGACGGGAAGATTGGAACCGCCTGTTGAGAGAACGTGCTATAGAAAACCATGTACATGTTGTGGCAGTGAATTGTGCCGGCACTGATCCGTATGGGCTTTATTATGCCGGAGACTCCCAATTGTTGGATCCGGAAGGGGAGGTAATGACCCAATGCGGAGAAGGATTGGATGAGATACAATATGGAGTCATTCTTTTATCGGAAAAGAAGTAATTTTCCTTTCTTCCAAGTGTACGTTAAAGAATAGGCCCGAAATTAATCATTGTTTGCTTTAGAACTAACTTCCGATCCCTTTCAAACTAATCTGTGTGTAAGTATAAGTTAGTCTTACCACGAGCGAGGTAAGTACATATCCCGTACTTGGTATGTATATACCCCGAGCGAGGTATATGCTTCTCTCGTTCGGGATAAATGTAGAATTAGCTTGTTTGTTACTTAATTGTACGTTTAAAACGTATTAGTTATAGGAAGAATTTCAATTAATTTTCTTTCTGTTTACAGACTATAATTTTGTTGCCTTTCCTAAACGCCAGACTTCTCGAGACATAATTGGTATGGAAGATTCTGTCAGAATGCAAAGCTGCTCAATAGTATTATGAGTCAAACTTTTTAGAGCTCACTTTGAAACTAAACGTTCAACAAGTTTACAACCGTATAAACCATCCGGATTTCAGCTTCAAGTGTAAATGGATGGAACTGATCGCATTATTCGAAATACCGCAATGCGCCTGCCATAATATGTGCCCGGTCTTTTGCTTCTTGGACACTTTCCAGCGGAAAACCTAATACAAATGTCCGGTAGTTTCCTTTGTATGCGATACCGGCGCCGGTGTTGCCGTCAGTGTATATAAAAGAAGATATGGCCGGATGAATAGGTAGAATACACGCCGGTGCCGGTACGGCATAATTCTTCTCGTTCGGAGCCCGATAGATGTGAAACTGAATGCCAGTTCCCATTATTTCGTCGGACGAAGAATATAACATTAAACCTCCGGATTTATATTTTAAGACGCTTGAAGTGAAGTCCGTTGTTTGCTCATCGTTTATGTGCGAACCGCTGATGATAAGTTTGCCTCCTTGTTCGCAATAACGGGTAATCCAGTTTTGGACAGTTGGTGTAAAGGGATGTTGTTGTACTCCAAGTATATAGTCTACTATCGGATAGTCGGCAGGACGAATGATTCCGTTTTCTATCGCTTCGTTACTGCATGAAACAAAGGAATAACCGCCAACCGATTGAATTGCTTTTCCATGAATAAAGGGGTAATCGAACGTATTTCCGGCTATTAACTTGCCTTCCAGTTCGTTGCTGCTATAACCCAACCCGCCTTCCGTTTCAATACCTATTTTCTTACGGTCGAGCCCCGTTTGTTCTCCACAGTATTCGGGTGTTCTTAAGTAGGGAACCCCTATGTCTTTACGAAGGTTGAAACCTTGCAGGTTCGTGGTTTCAATGGTCTCGGGGCCACTCAACCGATCGAATCCATTGATTATTAATATGGTTCCTTTACTACGTTTGGTGTAGTATGCCGAAAGGGTTTCCGAGGGGAAACTCTCTCCTCCCTTATTTACTGCAGTAACTTTAAAACTGTAAACTAATTCGGGTTCTAATTCTTTTATAAAAGAAGTTCCTTTTACCAGTTCTCCATTATCGAACCCTCCGAACCCTATACGTGTGTATACGATGTATTCGCGTGGGGAAGCGGTAGGTTCTAAAGGGTCTTCTACCGGTTGCCAAGATAGTTTTACTTTATTTTTCTTTCCTGTAAATTGAATGGCAAAATGATCTACCGGAAGAGGTTGCACCACATAATCTTTCTGGTGCATGGTAGCAACATATTTAAGGATAGACTTATAAACAGAACGTCCCAATGTAAATTTGAAGTGGGGATTATGTCCCAGTTTCATATCTTCAAAGTTTTGGTGGGAAAGGGTTTCTAGAATCATGGATGGAATGGCCGGTAAACGGCTCTCGCTATAGTTCCGGTTCCACATTCCCCGACGGGCCCAATCAATGCCGAATTCAGCACTTAGATCCCGTTTTAGTCCCGTTAATACCATATCGTTTAAATCTCTTGAAGTATAACGGGAGAGTCCTGCTTCGAGCAAGCCATTATTAAAATCGGTTGTATAAATCCCCAATGAACCGATCAGTCCGTCGTTTTCTGAGAATCCTGCATCACTGTGAATGCTGACAGATAACTCAAACGGCACTTTCAATCCTTTTTGTATAGGGTTGAAGGGAGAGCCTCCCGACAGATAATTAACCATGTTTGAGCGAGTGTTAATATCGTCTGCGTAATCATTTATTCCCTGTTTGCCGCCGTACACTGTATAAGGCATTCCGCTCCATTGTGCATTGTAGCGTGCGCCTTCCAAATAACGGGGTAGTCCGCTGGTTGTTGCAGGAGTGGCGTCGGAAGAACTTCGGGCAATATTTCCCATACCGCCCCCGAAGCGAACCGCATCTGCACAGACTACGCCTTTTTGCTTGCTTTCATTGCTGAGAACCACCATACCGTAATCATTGTTTCCTTTGTCGAATTCGAAACTTCCTAAATAGACCCAGGTTCCTCCGCCTATTTTTTGATTAACTGCAAATTCGGTTGTTCCGCCTTTATGGAAAACAATGTATTTGACATCAGAAACGCTATTAGGAAGGGTTTGATATGAAACATATACGGCATATGTGCCTGTTTCCGGAATATCGGGTATCCATTCGGCAAATGTCCGGCTTTTTTTCTTAGTGGCAGTAACCGTGAAACGGGCGCTGCCGTCCATAAAAGGATTTTCTCCGTCTAGATACGTACTTTTAAGTCGGGCAAATCCTCTGGTAGGCGTTATTTGCCATTTACTCCGTCTGTTTTTGTCCTCGTAATATATATTTCCGTGTTGATTTATATCATTATCCACAATTGCTTCATTAGGCTGCCAGTCCCGTTCGCGCGCGGTAAATATAATAGCGCCTGCATTTTCAAGCATGGGGATGATATAAGGTACTACAAAAGATTGGGTGAATAAATCTTCGGTAGTGCAAAACAGACGAGGGCGTTGCCACATCCATTCACCTTTCTCATTCTTAAAATACTTTCCGTGACTTTGATGTATTGCGATGTGTCTGCCTTCGAGTCCGGATATCGCTTCATAAGGCTTTGATAAGTTCTTAACCCAAGCATCACCTTTATAGTCTATAGAATTCCAAAGCCTTGATTTGTCTCGGTGATTTTTCTTTCGTAAAGCATTAGGTACTAAATCCTCAATGGGTTTTCCGTCTGCGTAAATGGTTATATTGTAATAGTTGACCGGTCCGGGGAGAGATTGTTTTACGGAGCGATAAATTGCTTCAACCGTTTCGTTGGTGAAAGGTTGGTATCCGAAGTTTGTTTCCGGATAAATATCAAGTTTGCGTTGTTCGTTATCCAAGCGGATGGATTTGAGTCGAGTGGTTCCGATGTTTGCATAAGAGGTTGTGTAGTTTCGAAAGAATTCTTTCAATCGTTCTTCTACCGTGTTGTTAAGTTTCTGCGCCTGAATGAACAGGGTGAAAATAAATAGCGGAATGAAAAAATATATGCGTTTCATACGTACACTTTGTTTAAGTTTTATATTAACTTAGGAGGAATTATCCTTGCGCTGAAACTACGTCGTGTAAATAGACAATCTCTTTTTTACTTTGTGCCACAGATTGATACCGATTTGGATAACCGCTATATTTCTTTTCATCCCGGATTATTGGGGACTACAAAAACCTTTATGTAAAAATGATGAATGAAGAATAAACCATCCGGACAGTAATTTTTCATTGTTCATTTTTAGTTGTTTATTTAATAAATCATACGGGCTTTGGCATCGAAATATATAAAGCTGATAATTCCTTCTTAATTTCTTTATGTTTGTTTCGAATACAAAAGTATATGTCAAAAAGAAAAGAAGAATTGAAAATTAGAATTAATTAGGGAATCCTTATCTAATTTTCAATTCTTAAAGAGGTTATCAGATATCTCCTATGGAGAATCTTTCGGGATGTTTACCTTTAAAGTTTGTATAATACAGTTTTATTTCACGCATATCCTTTTCAATATCTCCGCTTGGAAAAAGCTCTTTTTCCATAGTAATACATTTCTTTGGGTAGTCAATAGCCACCAATACAATAGGAATCTGCGCTGCTAAGGCAATATAATAAAATCCTTTTTTCCAGTCCGGATTAGCCGATCGTGTACCTTCGGGTGTGATAGCCAGATGAAACGTTTTCCTTAATTTCGCTTCATTTGCCATTTGGTCAACTAAGGACATTTTCTTTTTTCTATTAACCGGGATACCTCCCATGCTGCGGAATAGAATTCCAAGCGGCCATACAAACCATTCCTTTTTCATCATGAAGGCGGTTTTGCGACCTATAGCTCCGTAAAATAATTTTCCGATAAGCAAATCCCAATTTGTAGTATGCGGAGCGGCACATAGGATGTATTTATCATAGTCGGGCACAGTTACTTTCGTTTTCCATCCCAACAACTTATAATAAATAAAACCGCAGATTGCTTTTTTCATAATTAACTCAGTTTTCCTATTTCTTCGATGAGCTCGTTTACTTGTTTATTAAAATCTGAATGGAATTTTTGGTAAAACCCTTTGATATTACCTGGTTGAGGATGACTGATACGGGATATAAAATCGTTGTGTATGGTTAATATTTTGGTCATGAGGTTTTTTGCTTCTTCTTTATTTGTTCCGGATACATACTTATACTGTACCCAGCATTCGGTAAATAGTTCACCAATAATGTAATTCACATTCTTCTTTAAATTCTTTTTACTTGCCATATTAATTAAGATATTAAGTTAATACTTGTTGTATTCAGGTGTAAAGGTACTCAATTTATTTTTATATATCAGAAAAATAGACGAAATTTGCTCGCGTTAAACGTATTTCCATATAAAATTAATAAAATTATGACAAAGAGTGCACTACAAATCGCAAGAGCAGCTTATAAACCAAAACTTCCTAAAGCTTTGAAAGGAGGAGCGGTAAAAGCAGAAATGGGGCAACCAACCGAATCTGTAGCCGATCAAGAGATGATTAAGAAGTTGTTTCCTAATACATACGGTATGCCTTTAATTCGTTTTACGGAAGGACAGCAGGGAGAGCATCCGGCAATTAACGTCGGAGTGATTCTTTCCGGTGGACAGGCTCCCGGTGGACATAATGTGATTTCTGGTTTGTTTGATGGTATAAAGACTTTGAATAAGAATAGCCGTTTGTTCGGATTTATTTTAGGACCTGGCGGACTGGTTGAGCATCAGTACATGGAACTTACTTCGGAAATTATTGATGAGTACCGCAATACAGGAGGGTTTGATATTATCGGATCTGGCCGTACCAAACTTGAAAAAGAAGAGCAGTTTGAGAAAGGTTTGGAAATTTTGAAGGAATTGAACATATCTGCGTTAGTGATTATTGGCGGTGATGATTCGAATACAAATGCTTGCGTGCTTGCTGAATATTATGCAGCTAAAAATGCCGGCGTACAGGTAATCGGTTGTCCGAAAACGATTGATGGAGATTTAAAGAATGAGATGATTGAGACTTCCTTTGGTTTTGATACGGCTTGTAAAGTATATTCAGAGGTAATCGGAAATATCCAGCGCGATTGTAATTCGGCTCGTAAATATTGGCACTTTATCAAATTAATGGGACGTTCCGCTTCTCATATTGCTCTGGAATGTGCTTTGCAGACGCAACCGAATGTATGTTTGGTTTCAGAAGAAATTGAGGCAAAGAAAATGTCATTAGATGATGTAGTGACATATATTGCTCAGATTGTAGCCAACCGTGCAGCGGCAGGTCATAACTTCGGTACAGTTCTGATTCCCGAAGGTGTGATTGAATTTATTCCCGCTATTCGTGATTTGATTGCCGAATTGAACGAATTATTGGCGAAGAATAAAGATTTTGCTATGATTAAGAAGTCGGCGCAACGGGAATGGATTATCTCTAAATTATCCGAAGTAAATGCGAGAATTTATGAAAGTCTTCCCGAAGGTGTGGCAAAACAGTTGACGCTCGATCGCGATCCACATGGAAACGTACAAGTGTCACAAATTGAAACAGAAAAGCTACTGTCCGATATGGTGGGTAAGAAGCTGGCTGGATGGAAAGAAGAAGGCAAGTATGTAGGAAAGTTTGCTACACAACATCATTTCTTCGGGTACGAAGGACGTTGTGCGGCTCCTTCTAATTACGATGCCGATTATTGCTACTCTTTAGGATTTACCGCATCAATGCTTATTGCCGAAGGTAAAACCGGATATATGTCGTCAGTTCGTAATACCACAGCTCCGGCGGATGAATGGATTGCAGGTGGAGTGCCTATTACCATGATGATGAACATGGAACGTCGTAACGGAGAAATGAAGCCGGTTATACAGAAAGCTTTGGTGAAGTTGGATGGAGCTCCGTTTAAGGCGTTTGCTGCGCAGCGCGATCGTTGGGCTATTGAAACAGATTATGTTTATCCGGGTCCGATACAGTATTTTGGTCCTACAGAAGTCTGTGATCGGCCGACTAAGACTTTGCAGTTAGAAAACGCTAAATGATTTAGATTAATAGTTGTTTAGAACGTTGGTAAGCATGGAATATTTGTTTTGATACAAATTATTTTCTCTTGTTTCAACGGAATATTAATAGAGGATTATACAGGTTTTGAATACGAAGCGGCGATGGCTTGTATGCTTAACCTGTATAATCCATATAATTTGTGTCAGAAAGCATATCTGCTTTAATCTGCATCTTGAATTATGGTTAAGAGAAATCCCCTCGATACGGTAAATAAACCGGCACATAAACCTCGTAAAGCTACCGTCACAACGAAACGACCTATATCACGTACACCTCGCCGGAAGAAAAAGAAGAAAAACGTTATCCGTGAATGGTATGCTAATAAGCCTCGATGGGTGATTGGATTAATCTCGGGAATCATTGCTATCGCTTATGCCATTGCACTTTATTTATTTTTTATTCGTCCTTATTTGTATCGATGGAATACGGAAGATATCTATTTTTATCGGCCGGCAGTGCATGGTATTGATATCTCCCATTATCAGGGAGAGATTGATTGGGTGAAGTTGGGGGATGACAGATATAAGGGGAATCCGCTTCATTTTATTATAATGAAAGCTACGGAAGGATCTGATATGTTGGACGATAACTTTCAACAAAACTTTGCTAACGCACGGGAAAACGGATTTATTCGTGGCGCATACCATTTCTTTAGTCCGCTTTCTCCGGCTTATAAACAAGCAGACTTTTATATTAAGAATGTAAAGCTTGAAGCTCATGATTTGCCACCGGTACTGGATGTGGAACGCCGTGGTAGCTACGGGGATGATTCGTTACGTATCGAGGTGAAGAATTGGCTTCGCATTATAGAGACGCATTATGGGGTAAAACCTATTATTTATGCTTCTTATCGTTTTAAAGAGAATTACCTTTCTGATTCTTTATTGAATACCTATCCCTATTGGATAGCTCATTATGAAGTAGACAGCCTTGAGTATAAAGGGAAATGGGCATTCTGGCAACATCGTGATAACGGTAAACTTACCGGCATCAAAGGATGTGTGGATATGAACGTATTTAACGGAGATTTGAAAGAGTTGCTTGAAATGACGATTCAAGAAGATACGGTCACGCATACTACTGCATATTAAGAGGGAGCATAGCTATAGCTATTGTGGAGGTTGACTGTTGTTATCGAGAGGATAAGTGTAACATTGTCCTATGTCTATGACTCTCTTTCTTGTGCTAAGAAATATTACCGGTAGCAGTGTTATTACTCTTTGGCAAATTTCACCGCAGTCCAATTATGCTTTTCTTTATAATGTACGAAACGTAAACCTAACCGTTCACCTTCGGCACGAATAAAGGGGATATCTTTTACATAGAATCCACTCATGTAGATTTCCGATCCTTGGTGCATACATGCCACGTACTGTGCCATATCATTTAACAGGATATTGCGGTTGATGTTGGCAATAATAATATCGAACGAACGCCCTTTCAGCGAGGATGCATCGCCCAATTCCACCGATATATTGGAAATGTGGTTTAGTTTGATATTATCTTTAGAGTTAGAAACACACCAGTCGTCGATGTCAATGGCTGTTATCGGATCAGCTCCCCGCATGGAAGCTAGAATAGCTAGAATGGATGTTCCGCATCCCATATCTAATAGTGATTTTCCTTGCAAGTCGGCATCCAACAGTTCGGAAAGGATGAGACTGGTTGTTTCGTGATGTCCCGTACCGAAAGCCATTTGCGGGTTGATAAGGATATCATATTCCGCTTGGGGAACATCCTTATGAAAGGTGCTGTGTATAACGCACCGATCGCCAATAATTATCGGTTGAAAGAAATTCTTTTCCCATTCCTCATTCCAGTCCTTATCTTCTTGTGGTGTTACTTCATACGAGATGGCTGTGTTTTTTATAGGGAAAGCTGCTATTACATATTTCAGTTTTTCCTCGCTATAAAGTGTCTCTTGGATGTAAGCTTTTACACCCTCTTTTGCCTCTACAAAACTTTCAAAGCCTATGTCTCCGCAGAGAGCGGAAAGTACATCATTTACAGTTTCGTTGCAAGGTTGGGTACGGAATGTTACTTCAAGATATTTCATTTTTTCTTTTTGTTAGGATATCGGATGCAAACTTACATATAAATTCCGATTTATATATCGATTGGATATAGAAACTTTTTTATAGAGGAAAGATACAAGATGAAAAGAAGGTGAGAATGTGAGAAGGATGTTGTGGCTTTCCGCTTCTTGGTATATGTTGGACTTAGGGAAATCTTTTTGGACTATTATTCTAACTGGAGTTCTGTTATGCGTATAGCGTTGCGTTCTGAATAATCCTCTTATCCCTTATCAATCGTCCTATATGACCCTGTTCCAATAGATTTAACGTTATGATTGGTACCTGTTGTGTTGAAATAGGGAAAACCCTATCAACAAATAGGGAATTTCCCTGTTTCTTATAGAAAACCTCTTTTATCTTTGCATCAGATATAAAGGGTAATAACGTTTAAAGATAGAAATAATAATGAAAAATTCCGTATTCGTATCGTTATTGTTGGCCATGCTGCCTTGGGTGGCTTCGGCCCAGAGCGTAGACGATGATTTGTATTATACTCCGAAGAGTAAGCAAAAGACGACTACGACTACTGTGAAAAAAACTGTAAAGGAGGTTAAAGTCTCCTCTGACGGACAAGTAAATGTATGGGCGCCAAACGCCTCTACGGTAGTGGTGCGCGATAAAAAAGGGAATGTGAGGGATGTGGATGAATATAATCGTCGCTATTCCGCACAAAAAAATAGATTCTCGGTGGAGAATGATACACTATATATTGATGAACGCGAAGACAGTGACTTGGATGGAGAATGGATTAACGGTTTTGAGGGAACGCAGGATGATTATGAATATGCCGTGCGTTTGATTCGTTTTCAAAATCCTCGTTATGCCATACCGGTAAGTAGCCCATTATATTGGGATATTGTTTATGCGCGATCCTATGTCCCTTGGGATTGGAATGTCTATGATGATGGCTTGTATGCCTATATTTTCCCTACCTTTAGTAACCGTTTGTGGTGGGACTGGCGATTTAATTCTTTCGGCTCTTGGGGCTGGGGTTGGAACTCTTGGGCTTATTCTCCATACTATAGTTGGGGATGGGGCTACCGTCCTTATTGGGGCTGGGGAGGTTGGTACGATCCTTTCTATCATCATCATCATTGGCATGCGCATGGTCCGCATTGGGGCTGGGGCGGTGGTCATTGGGGAGGCCCAAGTTATCGTCCGGACTATCGTCCGTCTACAGCACAAAGAGGGCATGACAGAGTTAATCGTTATGATTCCGGAACCCGTTTTACTGGTACTCGCGTGAATGGAAGTAGTAGTAATCGTTATTCGGGAACACGTGTAAACGGTTCGAATGAATCGGTTTCTTCCGGACGTTTTAACGGCGTGCAAGGATATCGCAGTACCGGCAGCAGTGTTAGAGAAAACAACTCTGCATCAGTAAGACCGTCAACAGGAGGCACACGTGGGGACCGTTATGAAAGCGGAAGCAATAGTGGTACTTCCAGAGTTCGTTCAACTTCTTCTTATGTGCGTCCGAACAGTGTGCGTTCTAACAGCAATACTTATTCACGTCCAAGTAGTACGCGGAGCTCCAATACTTCCGTCAACCGGAGCAATCGGAGTTCATCGGGAAACAATAACTCTTCCTTCCGTCGTTCGGAAAGTAATTATTCTCGTGATTCGGGAACTTCTGTGCGTTCCTCAGGATTCTCGGGAGGCAGCCGCAGCAGTGGTACAAGCAGTGGCGGTTCTCGTTCAGGCGGCGGACGCAGCAGAAGATAATTAGCTAGAACTAAATAGATATAAAATTTATGAGAACGAATAAATTGATTGTAGCAATAGGCGCAATGGCTGTGAGTGCCGGGTTGCGTGCGCAAACTGTTTATGATATCACTCCGATTATGACGAATGAGTTGAATGGTACAGCTCGTTTTGTTGGAATGGGTGGTGCGATGGGAGCTCTTGGAGGTGATATCACTACCATTGGAACTAACCCTGCCGGCATCGGAATCTATCGTAGTAATGATGTAGCGGTGAGTTTGAGTTATAATGACATTCAGTCGAAAGGATCTTTTAATGGAACCACTACTAAAGATAGCCGTTCGCGCTTGTCATTCGACCAGATTGGATTTGTATATAGTAATAAGGTGGGAAATAATACCTCTTTGCGTTTTGTGAATTTTGGCTTCAATTATCGTAAGCAAAACAATTTCAATAAGCGTTTTGCTATGCAAGGCAATATGGAAGGGGCTTCTCAAACGGGCTATATGGCTTATCAGACAGCACAGAGCGGAGCTACTTTTGATAGTTTTATGGATATGATAAGCCTTCCGGCCAATGAGGAATATAAGGCTTATGAAAATGACAGGTTCGGTTGGTTGAGCGTAATGGGTGGACGTACAGGTTTGGTGGATGCTGCAGAAGTTACCACAGATGAGGGAACGAAGGAGACGTGGTTTTGTTGGGATGGTGATTACGCAAGCTATCGTAGCGAAACGAAAGGAGGCGTAAATGTATATGATTTTAATGTCTCTTTCAATGTGGAAGACCGTTTTTATTTTGGTTTGACAATCGGCGCGTATGATGTGGATTATTCTCGTTATTCGGTATATGGAGAAGATCTGTACAGAGAAAGTGATGCAGGCGAATTAGGTGCAAGTTATTCTTTTGAGCATTGGTACAATACCGATGGCTCCGGAGTGGATGTGAAATTAGGCTTTATCGTTCGTCCGTTCGAATATTCACCGTTGCGTTTGGGCTTTGCCGTACATACCCCCACTTGGTATTCATTAACCGAAAGTTATTCGGCTCGCTTGCGTTCAGAATATGATGTGGTAAATGCAGATAATCAGATAGAACGGTATAATGCCGAAACCGATTCTTACGACGGTTGGGGAGGCAATGTGGTGAATGATTATGAACTGACCACTCCATGGAAATTTAATGTTAGTGCTGGATATACTGTTGGTACGTCTGTAGCTTTGGGAGCCGAATACGAGTATGCTGATTATTCTTCGGCTAAGTTGAAGAATGCCGATGGATATGAAGATAGTTACATGGCTACCCAAAACAGTTTTATTAAGGAAGACTTGAAAGGAGTACATACTCTCCGTTTAGGAGTAGAAGCCAAATTGGTGCCGGAATTCAGTGTCCGTGCAGGTTATAACTTCAGTAGTGCAATGTATAATAAGAATGCGTACAAAGAGTTGTCACCTTATACCACACGTACCGATACGCAGTATGCAAATAGTTTTGCTACCAATACATTCTCTGTTGGATTGGGTTATAGACTGAATAATTTCTATGCAGATATGGCGTATGTGTATAGTACACAAAAGTCTGATTTCTATTCGTATGACGATGCTTCTTTACCGGCTACCAAAATGAAAGATGATAAGAGCCGTGTTTTGTTGACGTTAGGTGTGAGATTTTAAAAGGAATTGCAAATAACTGATAAATAAACCGGAGTGCTTTGAAAGGTATATTCTGGTGACCGAAGAAAATAGAAGGTGTCTGAAAAGGATACCTTCTTTTTTTGTTATGCCACCCGTTTATTATCCATTTTTGTTTTTAAAACCTCTTAGTTCTTCTCAATGATCGCTTTTCGAGAAGTCATCTTACAGAAATAAGTAAAAAACAAAGAGGACTGACTGTTTTAGCCAGTTTCCTTAGGGTATGTGCAATGGCAACCAGGGTAAACTCTGTCTTTACCTTCTCCGTTTTTTTGTTTTCTTCTTTATCTTTTTCAGCTTTTTTGTTTTGGAGCTTTCTTTTATCCCTTTTATTTCTTTACTTATATTCCTTTTTCTTTCCGAAGTTGAAACCGAAATAAAACTGTAACGTCCCTAGGGTATTATTCATGGAGAAGTACTTTTGCTTATAGTCATATGTGTGACCTACCCAGGAAGCACCGATAAAATATTTAGAGTTGTTATAGACAATGCCTGCCCTTGTGATTAAATCGAAATTAATGTTATGATGCCGATCATTGTTTTCTTCGTATTGCGAAAAGATACGTGACCGCTTGTAAGCTACCGCCGGAGCTATCGATACGCATGCAAGGCAGTTACGGGCGAATACCCAATTGTAGGCATATCCGAAATGGATACTGAAGTCTTTATATTCTACTTTATTGACTTTAAGCGAGGCTTCCATTTGGTCTAATATCCAAGAGGGAAGTTTTTGGTAATCGAAGGACATTTTGTGAGATGAATAAGATATACCTGAAAGGAACGTACCGACACTTTTTCGTTGATTGGTTGATTGACTGAATGCTGCCGGATAAGAGAAGTGCTTATTATTAAAAATGTAATACATATTGAAACCTTTAATGTAAGCTTTCATCCCATCGAAATTAATAGAGGTTCTTAGATTAGGAGTGTTGTTGGTTGGAGAAGAGGAGGGAGTTGGGATCACAAATCCTTCCATATCTTTTAGTTTAAAGTCGTTACCTATTTTCCAATAGTAGAAGTCTACTCCAATTTTAGAACTATACAAATTAAATGTAAATTCGGTCTTTTTACTGTTGTGCTTGTTATGTCCTCCAAAAACTTCAGCGGCATCTACCGACCAACCAATGAAGAACCAACGCCATCCGAAGTAAGCGCCTATTTTGTAACTAGGATTGGGAGCAAAGCTCATTTGTTGTTCTTTCGGTTCAGAGGTACTAATACGGTAATGTTCGAAGATTGTATTATTGGTCAGCATTACCGCGAAGTTATATCGGTTCGGAGAAATATATGTTGTATCGTAATTATTAAAATCGATAAATTCTTTGATAAACTTCTCGAATCGGCGTAACGGTCTGACGCGTTTTTTTTGAGAAGATACTGTATCTGTAATTTCCTGTGCCATGGAACAGGTACAGGAAACTAAAAGAATAATCATAAACAACAGTATCTTTTTCATTTATATACAAAAGACTGATTTAAATTTTCCCCAGAATTTTATCTACCACCCAATTGGTAGGAGTAGCGCTAATTCCGTTGCAAGTACATATACCTTTTCCCTGCAAATGTTCCACTACAGCTTTGATAAGAGGTAATTGCACATAGGGTGGGTTTTCCACCGCAATTTCTTCCCGTCCGCGTTCGGTATGCAGGGCAATCGGATCGAAAGTGAACACAGAGAAACAAATCATACCTTTATCGCCAATAATCTCAATCCGGTCTTCTTTGGCGGATTCGTGTGCTACAAAGCACCAAGAACCTGAACCGGGCAGACCTGAATCGAATTTGAAACATGCGCTTACCGTATCTTCCACTTCATAGAGTCCGCCTCGGTTACTGCAATATCCCTCGGCTTCGAGGATGCATCCGAATATATCTTGCAAGATGTCCAACTGGTGAGGAGCTAAATCGTAGAAATATCCACCTCCGGCTATACCCGGTAATAAACGCCAGGGAAGATTTGTCTTGTTATAATCCATTTCACTTGGCGGCTGTGCAAAACGGATCTGCACATTGATAACCGTACCGATTTGTCCACTGTTGATGAGTTCTTTCACCTTTATGAAATAGGGTAAGTAGCGACGGTAATAAGCAACGAAACATGGAACACCTGTTTCTTTGGATATTCGGTTAATACGCGTACAATCTTCGTAATTGGCAGCCATAGGCTTTTCAATATATACCGGTTTGCCTGCTTTCATAGCCATGATGGCGAAAGTAGCATGCGATGACGGTGGTGTGGCAATGTAGATTGCGTTTACATCCGGGTCGTCTACCAACTCTTGCGCATCATCATACCATTTAGGTATGTTATGCCGTTGAGCATACGATTCTGCCTTGCGGGCATCGCGACTCATTACAGCTTGCACCATAGAGCCTTCTATCATATTGAATGCCGGGCCGCTTTTACGTTCCGTTACATCGCCGCAGCCAATAAATCCCCATTTAATCATTTCTTAACGTTCTTTTCTATAATGAATAAAAAAATCTTCCTACTATTAATTGCAAATATATTCATTTTCGCTACTTTTGCCATGTAAAAGACATACATTTTTTAAATATTTAGGTTATGAACGAGCAATTTCAAACTTCCGTATTATATAAATCTCGTGGCTTTTCCGGTCGCTTATCAGAGAGTTTTAAGTTTCTGGAGAAGAATTTTAAACAGATATTTAAAATTTCCATATTGGGTTTGATACCTGTTGGAACATTATCTGCTTTTACTCTGACATTTATGCCTGTGCAAAGTATGGATGGGATATTGGTGCTTGTTTGGTTGTTGATAATGCTTGTTTTGTCTTTGGCTGCTTCTCTTTATTTTCATTCATTCATATATGCTATGTTGGAAAAATATGGAGAGTTGGGTTATGTGCCTTCAATGAAATTCAAGGCTTGGTGGCCTTTGATGAAGAAAAAGATGGGACGCGTGTTGCTTTATGATTTGTTTTTTAGTATTTTTTTTGTAGTCTGTATGCTGATTGTATTTGTTCCGTATATCCTGAGTACGGCTTCTATAGCTACGTCTACTGTTAACGTTTCGGTTCCTTTGTGGGGGCCGTTGCTGTCATTGTTGTTTTTTATTATATTTGTCTTTGTGTTCATTCCTCTTTTTTTAATGCCTAACTTTTATCTATTGAGTCCGGAATCTTTGATGAGTTCTTTTACTCAGTCCTTTAAATTAGGTATTCCGCATTGGGGATCTATGTTCGGTATAGCTTTGTTAACACTCATTCTTTCTATTATCGCTGAGATATTAGGAGGCCTGCCGTTTTATGTAACCGAGCTGGTTAATTATCTGATTGCTTTGGCAGCAGAAGATGGAAATATGGTGACTTTACCTTCTTATTATGTGATGATGCGCGTGGTGTTCGCCTTTTTAATGTCGGTTATAAGTTATTATGCTTCATTGCTAGTTTTGGTACCTATGGCATTCCAATATGCTTCGTTGGTAACCATGAAGAAAGAAAAAGAAATGGCCGAGAGAAATACTCAATCTCTTTGATATTTATGAAGTAAATCTGAGAAAGCTTTTCTTTGCATGAAATTATGCAGCCATAAATTGAGACTATCGAGCAGAACTGGAGATTGTTTGTTTACTCCCCAGGCGTAGAATTGATTAAAGCTGATTTCAGTGCCTATATCTAACTGTGGAAAGTCCGGCAAGGAAGTTTCTGCTATACCGGATTCACACACAGCGTAATCGATATCTCCATGTGCTACCATCGCCATAAGTTGTTCCGTTCCGTATTTATCTATTTCTTTTACAATAATGGTGTCGCCGATTTCTTTGCTTAAATTACGGATGCGATAACTTACCGCAGAACCGTGAGGTATATAAACCGTTTTTCCTGCCAACTCCAATTGATTATGAATGAAAAGGCTGTCGGTTTTTTCTTTTCGTTGAACAAGTATTTGTTTATTGACAAAAATAGGGATTGTAAAAGCAAGCAGGGAGTCTTTTGATTCGCTAGTTACCAATATGCTGTTGGCTATAAGATCATACGTTCCATTGTTTATTCCGTTAATTTGATTCTCCAACTTCATTTCGGGACAGATATTTAACCGCAATCCTTTTTCTTTGGCAAAGGCTTGCACTAGTTCGTAATGAAAACCGGAGATACTGTCTCCTTTTACATAATAACTGACCGAGTTATATTCAGTTGTAACTTTTAGTTCTCCGGAAGCAATAATTTCTTTGTAATCTCTAGGTCCTTTTTTTCTTTCTTCATGCGGATGTAATAAAAATGTTGCTATCGTAGCAGAAATAGCCCCCATTATTATATATTTCAAATATTTCCGTTTCATGACTTAATTGAAGAAATTCCATGAAATCCCCCATTTGAATACCATCGGGTTGATTGGGTAATGCGGAACAAGGAAGTAATTGGATTTGCCTGTTCCTTCGTTGACATGTGACAACATTACATAAATGCGGGTATGCTTCAGATGCAAGTTCGCATAGACATTAACTATAGGGTAATTGCCTATTTCTATACGATTGTCCGGGTTTTGTACATAAAACTGTCCCATAGCCGGAGAATAGTCCGGTGCGTAATATTTGGTGAAATAACGGACATCGGCTCCCAACTCTACGCTCAATACCTTTTTTGCTAATTTAAAATCAAGATAAAGATTATGGTATAATGATAATTTAGGCAAAGGAAGCACATCTTCGTTGCTACTTTTCTGGTAAGCTATTTCATTATCCAAATGAAGAATACCGAATTTGAAATCTTGTTTCAGAATAGCACTAAGTACTTGTATATTGTCGCTACATTGTCGTACGGCTACATTGTTTTTATAAATAGTTTCTTGGGGAGTTCCATTGTCGTCGACGGGAGTATAAGGTACACTGGCATTGGCAAAGTAAGTATAATTTTTTATGTTTTCCACTCCTACACGTAGATTTGTTTTCCATTTTTTCGAAGTGAATTCTCCTTCAATTCGGGAACGTAGTTCTTTAGCCAGATCATCGTTGTTCCACCAAAAATGCTGCGAGTGATAATGGCGGAAATAGAATGATGGAGTGATACGTTTGGTAAAAGCATGCGCTGCCAGTTGGATAGTATCTTTAAAAAGTCTGAAATTCAAATCTACTTTTCCGTCAATATCGAATTGTCCCGCATCTTCTCCTGTGAGAGCTGTTTCGCCCTTTATAGTATAATGCAAGGTATTACCCATTCTCTTGGAAAGCTCACCTCCGACAGATAGTATGTTTTCCGTGTATTTTTTTGTGAATTGGCTAGCTGATGATTCCACCGTATCCGGCAATTCAAATTTACGTATTTCATATGATACGAAACCTGTCAGTCCGGCTTTCGCCCATTTGTTGAATCCTTCGTGAAGGGCAATGGCGAAAGTATTCTTGATAGATGAATTTCGTGTTATATCCAATGTGGAATCTCCTGGAAGATAGTTGTGCAGGTAATAGTTATCCGGCGTATCGTAAGCTATATATTTGCGCTTATAGTTTTGAATTTTTAAAGTGTGTATAAAACTTGTAACAGGTACAAAATCCATATAGTGTTGTGCCGTATCGATCGGCTCCTTATGGAATCCTAAATTATAGCGTTGAGTCAGAAATAAGTAATAATTATCATTGCGGTTCCATGTTTTATCCAGGATGGTAGGGATGTCCGACGGATTATATGTGTTTGGCAAATCTTCAGGGTTGGTGATATATATCATCTTCTATACCTCCGTTTTCGGCCATCTTCATATGATTCTTGCTGAAGATGAAATTCATATTATAACGGTCTCCTAAATATGAAGAAAATAATGTGCCGTTGAAAAGAGAGGTAGCTTGGTCGTTATACATACCTCGTCCATATAAATAATCGAAAGTGAAACCGAAACTCAAGCGCCGGTTGGCATTTACTCCAAAGTAAGAGCGGAAGCGGTCTTCGCCATCCGTTTGGTTTCCGGCTGAATAATAAGATAAGTTCGTAAAAGGAGATTTTGTATTAATAAAATGGAAATCTTCCGTACGAATCAAAAAGAAATCATAAGGGTCGGTAAACAGAAACTGAGAAGGCTCTTTCCGGTCAAAAAATATACGTGAAAGACGAGGAGAACCCATGTTTCCCAGATAGTTATAATGACCGTTCATGCCATCCGTTAACTGTATGTTTTGGAACTGGTGGCGTAAGGTATCCACTTCTGTCGGGTGCATGTTTCCTAACCAGTCGACAGTCCACATTCGTATACCGATGGGGATGGTTTCGGAATCTACAGTAGTTGTATCGTTTGGGTTTTCGTTCGGGTCCCGGTTTATGGTACGCGGTCCGTCAGCTGTTTGATTATACAAGCGATTCGTTTGCGCAAATAGTCCTTGTGCAACGGTTAAAATGATAATGGGTATAAGTAGTAAACGTTTCATAATTAGGCGCAAAAATACAACAAAAAACGAAAAGCTTGCTCCTTTCATAAAAGAAACTTGAAGTTTGAAAATATTTTTTATGATTCTTCCATAAAAGAAAAAGCTGAAATTTGTATATCCTGCTGTTTAACAATAAATATTTTTAAGGTCGTTTAGGGAAGAGAACTAATGTCTAGGTAGATACTCTCGTTTAATTGTACTTTTATAATATGGTTATGTTTTAGAAGAAGCGACAGCTGCATAATATAGTAGATAAAGTGTAGATAAAAGAGTTGCTTTAAAATAGAAGGGGAAAAACGGAAGACCTGTCGGATTGAAAATTTCTTTGAGCAAGATTCTTATATTGCATCTTATCTTTCTGAATATAAGACGAGATAATAAAAGAATCCTTGTGTAGAAGGTCTCTAATTATAAATAAAGCTGCCTCATTGTTTTATTTTTGAGACAGCCTTAGGAGAATAGATGAAATTTTATTTGTCTATTCGTGTGGGCGGATAATTTCCATACCTTTACGGATTGCAGCTTCATTCATGGGTATTAAATGATGGTGGCGTTCTGGAAGAGTTTTCCTTAGCCCTTTCAATACACTTTCGATGGAAACGATCGGATGAAGTTTCAGCAAACCTCCCAATACAATCATATTGAAAGCTTTCGTATTATTCATTTCCGTTGCGGCATCCATGGCATCAATACGGTAAATATTGATATCCTTGCGTGTTGGCGGTTCAATGATCCCATACCCATCATAAATAAGAGTTCCTCCTGGTTTGATTTTGCTTTCAAACTTTTCTAAAGAAGGCTGGTTTAAGATAATAGCCGTATCGTAACGGCTGAGAATGGGGGATGAAATGCGTTCATCGCTGACAATAATTGTTACATTGGCTGTACCGCCCCGTTGCTCAGGGCCGTAAGCCGGCATCCATGTAACCTCTTTTCCTTCCATTAAGCCGGAGTAAGCGAGAATCTTACCCATCGACAAGACTCCTTGTCCTCCAAATCCGGATATAATAATTTCTTCTTTCATATTTTCACTCCTTATCTTTTAAGTCTCCCAATGGATAATAGGGGAACATGTTCTCTTCCATCCATTTATTTGCAGCTGACGGTGACATTTTCCAGCCTGAGTTGCAGGTAGAAACAATCTCTACGAGACTGGCACCTTTGCCGTTCATCGAATTTTCAAAAGCTTTACGTATAGCTTTCTTTGCTTTACGTATGGCCGCTACGGTGTGAACCGTCTGTCGGGTTACGTACGCAGTTCCTTCAAGAGTTGCAGCAATTTCAGTCATTTTCAGAGGGTAACCGTGTAATTGTACGTCGCGTCCATAAGGGCAGGTAGCAGTCTTCATACCGACTAATGTAGTTGGAGCCATTTGTCCTCCGGTCATACCATATATAGCGTTGTTTATGAAAATGATAGCAATGTTTTCTCCACGATTTAAGGCATGGATGGTTTCCGCAGTACCGATACACGCCAAATCGCCATCTCCTTGATAAGTAAATACCAAGCGGTCTGGCCATAAACGTTTGATGGCGGAGGCTACAGCCGGAGCGCGTCCGTGTGCTGCTTCTTCCCAATCAATATCCAAATAGTTATACATAAAAACAGCGCATCCTACGGGAGAGATACCGATTGTTTTTTCTTCCATTCCCATTTCTTCGATAACTTCTGCTATCAGTTTGTGTACTACTCCGTGGCTGCATCCCGGACAATAATGCATCGGGTTGTCATTCAATAGTGTGGGCTTTTTATAAACCAGATTCTCAGGTTTTATAATATCTTCTTTAGTCATAATCAAATGTTCTAGGTAGTATTAACGCATAATTCGCAAAATAATTTCCATTATTTTCAAAAAGAGAGACACTGCACATACGTAAAAGAAAGGATGTTTGTCGTCCATTGTAAAATAAAGGATAACAGAAATCAGCGCTCCAATCATAAATAGCGTATTCAGTACGGTTCTTATTTTATCTCTGTCCATAACTTATTTCATTAATTTTTCTTTCAGGTCATCCACCACTTCGTCCGGATCAGGGACAATGCCTCCCATGCGTCCGGAGTGAACTATTTTTATATTATTCTGTACGGCTAGACGAACATCTTCAATCATTTGTCCAGCGTTTAGTTCCAATACCAGAATACCTTTTATATGATGTGATAAAAGTTCTATTTCATCATATGGGAACGGCCAAAGTGTGATAGGACGCAACAGACCAACCTTAATACCTTGTTCACGGGCTATTTCAATTGCTTTCATAGCGATACGGGCACAAGAACCGAATGCTACGATCAAATATTCGGCATCCTCACATTGTATTTCTTCGCAACGCACTTCGTTTTTTTCTATTTCTTTGTATTTGGCTTGCAGATGGATGTTACGTTGCTCCATGATAACCGGGTCGAGTTCCAGAGAAGTGATAATGTTCGGTTTACGTCCTTTTTTTCTGCCATTAGCAGCCCACGGACATTGGGCTATAATTTCTTCTTCCGTGCGTCGGGGGCGGAATGGAGGGAGCACTACTTTCTCCATCATCTGACCGATTACTCCGTCGGCCAGTATCATAGCTGGGTTTCTGTACTTAAAAGCCAGATTGAAAGCCAGACCTACAAAATCTGCCATTTCCTGTACAGACGATGGAGCCAGAACTATTAAGCGATAGTCGCCATGACCTCCCCCTTTTGTACTTTGGAAATAATCTGCCTGACTCGGTTGGATGGTTCCTAATCCGGGACCTCCTCGCATGACATTAACTATTAAACATGGAAGTTCTGCACCAGCGATATACGAGATTCCCTCTTGTTTTAAACTCACACCTGGGCTGGAGGAGGAGGTAAGTACCATTTTTCCTGTAGCTGCCGCACCATATACCATATTAATAGCGGCTACTTCACTTTCAGCCTGTAGTACCACCATACCCGTAGTCTCCCACGGCTTTTCTTCGGCAAGAGTTTCCAACACTTCCGATTGCGGAGTAATAGGGTAACCGAAATAGCCATCAGCGCCGCAACGGATGGCTGCATGGGCTATAGCTTCGTTTCCCTTCATTAATACAACTTCTTCTGCCATATAATTAATAGTTAAAGTTTGGTTTTATAAACTGTGATGCATCCGTCTGGACATACAATTGCGCAGGAAGAACATCCATTACATTTGTCCTCTTCTATTTGCGAGGCATACGGATACCCTTTTTTATTCACTTCTTTTTGGGTTAAAGCCAAAATATCAAGTGGGCATGCCACGACACAAAGGCTACAGCCTTTACATCGTTCCGTATCCACTACGATTGCACCTTTAATTGTTGCCATAAATAATTCGTTATTGGTTGAACATGTCTTTATTATAGAAATTTAAAATATCCATTACCATTTCTTTCGCTTGCAGCGCCGGGCTATTTGGATTACGTTCTATGGCCTCGAGATAATTATTAAGAGCCATTTGCCAGTTTCCTAATTTGCGGTAGGCGTTGCCGCGGAGATAATATAATTCGTCGGAGGAAGAGGGAGAGTTTTTTATGAGGATATCCAGTTTGCGAATAACAGCATTCACATTGCCCTCATTCAGTTCTTTTTTAATAGCTTCCAGATTCTCCATGAGTCTACTTTAAGATAAATTCTGATACGAAGATAGTTTTAAATTCATAATTCATGCTTTTCTAGGCCAATAATAAAGGTTTTTTATACTAATTTAGAATAAAATTAAGGCTCTAAAATCATCATATCTAGTTGATGCTTAGAGCCTTAATATTAAAATCTTCAATAGTTTCATTTAAAACTATTTTCTGTCTTTTTGCCACTTTATTTCATCCATATATTGATGATTTCGCCAATATACATTTTATGCATAGCTTTTCCTTCCCATTCCTGTTTTAATGACTCATTTTTCAGGGCTTCCGGATTGAGCGATTGTGCTACCATCTTTTTACATTCAATAATTAGCCATGCTTCTTTAAAAGCTTTACTGCCTGAGGGGGTGGTAAGGGGGGTTAAACCGCTTGCTTTAACTTTATCTGTATTTCTGCCGGATTGGCTTCCGCACAGTTTTAAAGCTTCCCGATTACTTTCGTTATAGAAAGTGAGAGTATAAGTATCATTTTTCTCCATAAGCTGATAAGTATATCTGCTTGGATTGATGAAGCAAAAAGCGACGGGCTTCTGATATAGGTTACCAAGTCCTCCCCAGCTTGCAGTCATCATATTGAATTTTTCATCATTGCCGGCAGTGATAAGCATCCAGTCTTGTGAAAGCATTCTGTATATATTGCCGGGAATGTTTTCAGGAGAAATCTTTTTGAATCCTTCCAACGAAGAGGTAGCAATTGTTATTGCTCTATTTGTTGTGGCTGCTACTTGGTTGCTGCCGGAGATTGCTGCTTCTGTCGTCGAGGTGGCCATAACGTTTGTTGCAACAGGGGCTGCAACGGCAACACTTTTTACTGATGCTGGAGCTGATTGAGAGGTAGCAATACCTTTCGATGTATCGATAGTAATAACTGAAGGACTTGTTTGCTCTTCTGCTTTCTGAGGTTCTTCTTTAGGAACTGCATTAGCTACCGGTTTCTGTAATTGTTCGGTAATAGAGTTAGCTACGCTTTTGAATAGTTCATCTTTATAATCGATGGTCTTAGAGCGGAATTTTCCGATAACGCGGGCCAGTTTGTTCTTTTTCTTATTCAATCCGTTTTCGTCGGTAATGATCTCTTCGGCATTGTATCTTTCGCCACCGTCCCGTGCTTCATTATACCAGTATCGGATACGTGTCATAGTTAAATCGCATTTGCCGGGTGCACATTGAATCATAAATTGATAATAGATTCGGGTGCGGTCTAATGACAGGGCACTAGATGAGAATACAAGGTATTCTTCGCCTATTGCGCCAATCTCGCCTTCTTGCGTATTTTCTGTAATGAGTTTGTTGTTGGGAAATTGTTCATTTGTTTTAAATTGATCCTTAGCCCACTTGTTTACCATATTATAGATGGCTTCTTTGGATGTACCCGGAACATTTATGGTTTGAGTAAAAGTTACTTTTCCGTCTACCACAGGTACGGCTCCTGCTAAATATTTAGAGGGAGTTTGTGCAAATCCCCATACAGGAATCATTAATAGGAGTAAGAGTATTTTCTTCATAGCAATAATAATTTGTGAATAATTGCCACAAACTTAGTGAAAAAACAGTTATCCCGGTTGTATGTGATAGAAAAATTAAGAATTAAATGTGCAAAATACATCAATGGCTACTGGATTGGTTGAGATAAATTCTCATTCTTGGAGCCAGCCTTTGCCTTGTCTCACTATTTCATATTTTCCATCGGTACAGTTAACAATGGTGCTGGATTCTATCCCTCCGATGCCTCCGTCAATAATTAAATCCACTGCATTGCCGAATTTTTCTTCTATTAGCTCGGGAGTAGTGACGTATTCAATATCGTCCGCATCATTGTGAGGCAGGGTAGTGGTTAGAATGGGTGCCTCCAATAATCGGCATATTTCGCGGATGATGGGATTATCGGGTATACGGATTCCTACTTCTTTTCGATTCTTGAAAATTTTAGGCAATCGGCTTCCTGTGGGAACGATGAAAGTGAAAGCTCCCGGCAAGTTGCGTTTCATTAGTTTAAAGGTAGGATTATCTATTTTGGTGTATTCGCTTATGTTACTTAAATCGTAGCAGATAATAGCTAAGTTATTTTTACGCGGATCGATATTCTTTATTTTACAGATGCGTTCGATAGCCCTTTCTTTTAAAGCGTGGCAACCGATTGCATACATAGTATCCGTTGGATAGATAATTAATCCGCCTTCGTTGAGAATCCGAAGAACCTCAGTAAGGTTCTTCGGATTATTATCTTTTGAATAAAGTTTCAGTATCATTTTAATTTTTTCTTTAAGAAATCCAATGCTTTTTCTGCCGCTTTCTCTTTAACCTTTTGTTTCAGAGAATCCTTGTTTGCTGTTGTAGCAGAGTCGAGACCTAATTTCTCACCCACTTTATTCAGTGCTTTATCGGCTACAGATTGTACGGCTTGGTTTACCATACTTTTTGTATCAACCGATATATTGGGAGAGGAGAAGGTTCCGTCAATCTTCAGATCAAGTGTAGTGAGTTGCGAAATAGAGCCGGAAGATGCGGGCAGTTTAATTTTTCCGGTATAGTCGATTGTCTGATCCAATCCTGTGCTTCCGGAAAGATTCAGAGTTGTTGATCCCAACTTGATATCAAACGGAGCAGTGCTGAGACGGCCGTCTTTAATCTGAAAATCAATATCGATATCTTTTACAGTGATGTTTTTTAAATCCGGATTGTTTATTGCGTCGGCAATCTTGTCGATGGCATTTACACCGCTTAGGCTTAAATCTTTAGTTTGAAGGGTTCCGTTTCCTTGAAGAGTATTCATAACAGGCGACATCGTATTATCCAATTCTGTGGCAATCTTCATATTGCCGGAGAAGTTACCTTTCAACCCTTCGAAAATCGGGGCGAACTGCTGTATCATATCCAGCTCTTTGAATGTTTGCGCAAAAGAGAGTCCTGCCATACTGAACGAGGCATTCAGGTCCGGGTTCTCATTTTCCTTTGCAGTGGAATAAGCTCCGTTCATGACAACTTTTCCGCCCATGGCATTCATGGAAAGATTCTTCATATCTACCACACCGTCTTCGATAAGGAGTTTACCGTTCAAATCGGTTAATGTCATTTGGTCGAATAATACCTGTTTCATATCGGCGTTCATAATGAAATCGATGTTTTTAGGTACGCGTATTGTTCCTGCTGCTTCCGTGTTTTCCGATGCAGTTGTCGTGGAACCATCAGTTGCTGTAGCTAAGCTGTCGTTTTCGGCCGTCATGAAATCGTTTAGATTGAAATAATTGGAACGCACGTTCAGAGAACCTTTTATGGTTTTACCTTTTAAGGCGTAAGCCATATAGTTTTCAAACCTACAATCGGCAGTAAGGTCGTTTTTGCCGATATTGACAGTCGTTTCGCTTAAATTTAGGTATTGAGGAGTAAAACTGAAAATAGATTGTTGAATAGTAACGTCTGGCATATCTTTTATTTTCAGTACCATGTTTTTCAATTGAATATTTCCTGAAGCGGAAATTTTGTCGTAGACTTCTTTTTCTATATAAGAGAGTTTTCCGGCTGCATTTATATCCGCTTGGATAATACCATTTAATTCCATATCTTCTACCGGATAAACGTCTTTTATCTTTCCTAGATTCAAGGTTCCTTGAGCCGCGAAACTGAAATCCGGATCGCTGACCGGTGTTTGAATGTCAGCTGTCAAGCTGAACGGATTGCCTGCCAGTGAAAAACTGAATGGCTGTATTTTTATTTTCGTCAGGTCAGCATCGCCTCCAGGATTCGTTATTGACACCCCGACTTGAATATTATCTACTCCGGCCGGTAACGACGGGTAACGGAACATACCGTCTTTTACATTTAGTTTTATGCTTAACTGCGGTACATTTTTACCTTCCATTTTACCTTTGGCAAAAGCTTCCATGCTGACATTTCCACTTGTTTTCAATGTTTCGAAATCTTTTGTATAAATGGCGGGAATAAGTGACAAGATTTCTTTGAATTGTATTTTGGACGTGTTGAGCTTGATATCCATATCTGTTGCATTTTCGGCAAGCACTACCCATCCGTCGAGATTTGCCTCGATGGCATTCAAGCGGAATTTATTATCTTTGAGTACGTATTTCTGGTTCTTCATGTCGGCATCCACATCCATTTTTGCGTAGATGGCGGCGTTGGAAAGAAAAGGAATTCCATTCATTTTAAACAGCAGCTTTTCGATTTCCGTCTCTACTTTCAAAATGGTGTGTTCGGCACTCATATCTCCCGAACAGGTAAGGTTCAGATCTTGAAGATCGGCATATGTTTTTCCTTGTCGGTCATCATAGATTATATTGATATCTTCTAAAGCAACCTTTTTCAGTTTGATGCGGAAAGCTGATGCTTCTTCGGGATTCTCGGTTTCGGCTACTGCCGTACTGTCTGTTTTCATAATGTCCCAATTAACGCGTCCGTCTTCCAATACAATAGCTTTCACATCGGTGTTCTTGACGATAATTTTGGATATATCGTATCCGGAGTTTCCGAATAAGGAAAACAAGTTTACCGATACGCTTACTTTTTCAGCCTTTACCAATGTATCGTTTTGAAAATCGCCTACTCCTTTCAGCCAGAAGTCTTCGAGAGAAACGGAGGCTTTAGGGAAATCGCGAAGCAGGCTAATATCCAAATTATCGAAATAAAACTCTGCGTTTAACATTTTGTTACCCTCGGTTAATACAATGTCTTTGATTTTTCCTCTGAAGGCATAAGGAAGAACAATCAATAGCACCAAAATGATTGCTATAACAATACCTGTAATTTTTAGACTTTTTTTCATGATGATATGTTTTAGGATTCGTTTCTCTTATCACGCAGTTCTTCCGCAATGGCCCACTGTAAAGCCGCTTCGTCCGTTTTACCCAAACGCGAAAGCACATCTCCGTAAAGTTCATGCGCTTTGATATGCTCGGGCTTGATACCTGTAGCCCGGTCGAAGTCGGAAGCAGCACCTTCCATATTGTTCAGCTCAATTCGGTTCTTTCCCCGGTTATATACGGTTTTGAATAGCATCGGACTGAGTCGTACAGCTTCGTTAAAACACTTTTCCGCTTCGTAGTAATTTTTTTCAGAATAGAGCGTCACTCCCTTTCTTACCCATGCATCTACGTATTTGGGAGCCAGTTCGATGGCTTTGTTGTAATTGGCTATGGCAGCCCGGGTATCATGAGCCAAGGTAATGCATTCGTTTCCCATCTGATAGTATTCTTTCGCATATTTTTCCAGGCTCTTTTGCAGATTCAGCATTTTTTCTTTCAATGCCTTGTTTTCTTCTTTCAGTACATTAATAATATGTAGTTTTCTGCGTATGAACCGTTTGATTAGCGGACGTTCAATATCATACCGAGCATGAATGGCACGGAAAAAACTGTTTAGAAATTCATCAAAGTTACCTTGTTTAAAATACTTTACCGACTCTACATATAATACATCGGCTTGTGCCTGCTTCAACGCTTTCTCAATGAGTTGCTCGTTGTTGAATCGTCCGGCGAACTGTACTATTTCGGGGCGTACGAAGATGTCCGCCCTTGTAATTTGTTTCTTTAGCTGAATACCCTTTAACGAAGTGCACCGGCTGAGCGCCACATATGCCTGTCCGCCGGCGAATACGCCGCCTGTAAAATCAATAATGACATGGCTAAATGTCAGACCCTGACTTTTATGTATGGTAATGGCCCATGCTAAGCGGATAGGATATTGAGTGAAGACACCCAGTTCTTCTTCCTCTATTTTCTTTTCTTTTTCATTGTAAGTATAGCGGATGTTATGCCAGGAGTTACGCTGTACGTCACATTCCGTTCCGTCTTCGGTAATAACGTAAATAATACCCTCTTCTTCGTCGATGCCTGAAACCGTTCCTATGGTTCCGTTTACCCAGCGGCGCTCCATATCGTTTTTAATGAAAATAACCTGTGCTCCCGGTTTCAGTACCAGCTCCATCGAGGTAGGCAAGCTGCTTTCCGGAAATTCTCCACTTATTTCTCCTACAAAAGTGACGGCTTCACTAGGAAGTTCCGCCAATTTTTTCTCATTGATGTAATCTACATTATCCCGGCGGGTAGCCAGTGTAATGTACATGTCATTCTCTTCATTCTTAATACAAGCGTTATACCGTGTGTTCAGTAACTGCAAATCAGCCGCTCCGGCCGTGTTGGTACGGATGTGATCAAGCACGTTGATAAATACGGGATCTGTCTGCCGGTATACTTTCTTCAGTTCAATGGATACCAGTTCCATGGTGTTGAAGACCTTGGCCGAAAAGAAAAAAGGGGTAGGATAGAAGCGGTTCAGAATTTCACGTTCGTCGGATTTAATGACCGGTTCCAGTTGGTATACATCCCCTACCAGCAAAATCTGTTTCCCTCCGAAAGGCTCGCGCAGGTTTCGGGAATAAATGCGCAGCACTTTGTCGATAAAGTCAATGATATCGGCTCTTACCATGGATATCTCATCGATGATGATGAGTTCCACTTCCTTAATCAGTTTTCGGTGCGAAGAAGAATACTTCAGGAAATCTTTGATTTTGCGAATACTGAAATTCGGATCATCCGGCAGTAAGGGATAAAAAGGCAATTTGAAAAAGCTATGTAAGGTACTTCCGCCTGCGTTGATTGCCGCGATGCCTGTAGGGGCCAGTACGATATGTTTCTTTTTGGTGATGTCGCAAACGTATTTCAAGAATGTAGACTTTCCTGTACCCGCCTTTCCCGTAAGAAAAACCGACTGGCGGGTATATTGTATCAAGTTCAGAGCATTCTGAAACTCTTTATTGTCTGTATCTATTTTTTGTGTCCCCATTTTCAAAAGTCAACAAAGATAACGTAATTTGCAGATTCAGGACTATACGGAGCGTTTAAATTTTATACAAACTTCTTAATTAAATGTCAAATAATGGTTATCTTTGCAAAATAAGTTAGTTTTGCAGACAGAAAAACATGACATAAACTATAAAATAAAGAAAAGAAATGATGAAAAGAAAAAAATGGCTATGCCTTGTGGTGGTGTGTTTTATGACTGTCTGCGCTTCGGCGCAGATGATGCGTGCTTTTGACGTGAAAGCGAACTTTCGAGGTGATTTCGGTTTTGGAATAGGGCTGACCATGAACGTGGTAGATCAGCTCGATTTTGCCCCTGCCTACAATTATTATTTCAGAAGCGGAACAAATGCCTGGAATCTGGATGCGGATTTGCACTATAATTTTAAAGTAGCTCCTCTTTGGAATGTTTATCCATTAGCGGGCATTACTTATTATCGGTGTGAAAAAGGACGTTTCGGAGCTAATTTGGGAGCCGGCTGTTCTTATGACTTCGATATGGAGTGGTGCGTGAAGGCGGAAATGAAATATCAGGTGGTGAAACGTTGGGATGATTTGTTTGTGAGCATAGGCGTTTCCTATAAATTTTAAGACTTAGTACTAACCTTAAAATAATACGAATATGAAAAAAGCAATTTTACTCGTATGCATTTGTATTTTATCGGGAGTAGCTGCGGCGCAGAGTTTGCGCGCTTTTGATGTGAAAGCTTCGTATGGTTCTGAAACGGAACGTTTTGGGATAGGTGCAGGTATGACTTTAGGAGTGATAGGTGAACTGGAGTTATGTCCTTCGTTTAATTACTATTTTAAGAAAGATCATACGACACTTTTTGATGTGGATGCCGATTTTCATTATAATTTCCATTTAGGGAAGACGCTTATTCTATATCCATTGATTGGCGCTACTTACTATAATCTTCGTTTTGAGTATGACGATACGAAAGAGATAGAAGGGAAGTTTGGCGCTAATTTAGGTGGGGGAATAGGGCTATATCTGATGAAAGAATTATTGTTAAAGGCCGAGGTGAAATATCAGATGGTAGAAAAACCGGATGAAGCGGTTAACAAGCTTTTATTTGATTATAAGAATCAAGTAAAGGCAAGCATCGGTCTGGCTTACGTGTTTTAGAAGGTCTGGAGTTGAATGAAGCAGTGATGAAGAGGTACGGCAAAGCCTTCTGTAGAGTCCTCTAGACATTCAATATCTATTTAGCGCAGGTTCTCCAAAAGAGATACTTATTTTGTGAGAATCTGCATGAATTTGTCGTAAATCAGTACTTTTAATGAGGTCTCAATGGGGAAATTTGATTACTTTTGTTCCGGTTAAGAGAAATAATTACTCATTTAAAAATACGATGAAAAACAAATTAGCTTTACTTTTATTAGCTGGTGCAATGGCTGCCTGCACCGGAAAGAATGCGGTGGCGCCGACCGAAACGGATGCTGCCGATTTAATTGTACGCAATATTGCGCTTACCTCTTTTCCCGATCGGGAAATTAAAGTAATTCCTTTAGGAGATAGTTTATTGTGCGCTAAACAACTTTTGCAACAGGCCATCGACTCTTGTTCTTTGATGGGTGGCGGAAAAGTAGTGGTGGAAGACGGCTATTACCGGATTAACGGGCCGCTGCATTTGAAAAGTGACGTGAACTTGTATTTGTGTGAAAATGCCTACTTGCAATTCAGCGGCAATCCTTCCGATTTTCTTCCGGTAGTGCTTACCCGATGGGAAGGTACGGAATTGTACGGACATTCTCCTATGGTATATGCGTATCATGCTAATAATATAGCCATCACCGGTAAAGGAACAATCGATGCGCAAGGCGGACTCGTATTTGCGGAATGGAGCCGGCGGGAAGCGCCCGACCGTGATCGCTTGCGTGAAATGGGAGATAAGCTGGTGCCTGTTCAGCAACGTATTTTTGGCGAAGGCACTATCTTGAGACCCTCTTGCATTCAGCCTTACGGTTGCTCGCGTGTACTGATAGAAGGCATTACTGTTAAAGATTCTCCTTTTTGGACTATTCACCCTCTTTATTGCGATAATGTCATTGTGAGAGGGGTAACTATCAACAGCCATTTCCCGAACAATGACGGATGCGATCCCGAATCTACCACCAACGTGCTGATTGAAGATTGTACGTTCGAAACCGGAGATGACGCTGTGGCCATTAAAGCGGGAAGAGATACCGATGGCCGCGCTATCGGCAGGGCTTCCAAGAATATTGTCATCCGGAATTGCGTATTTCATTCAGAGTGTAACGGATTGTGCATCGGTAGCGAAATGTCGGGTGGAGTAGAAAATGTGTACATGAATAATATCACTATCGGTACGGTGAAAAACGCATTATATTTTAAGTCGAATAAAGACCGTGGCGGATATATCCGTAATGTAGTGGTGGACAGTATCCGGATTGAACGGGCACGAGGAGCTATTCTTCGCTTCGAAACGAACTATTTCGGTTTCAGGGGAGGCAATCACCAAGCTAAATACGAGCATTTCCGCATCAGTAATGTGGATGCCGGAACGGCTGATCATTACGCTATTTTTATGGATGGCAACGAAGAGAAGAAGATTGACGATATCCTTATTAAGAACTTTACCGTAAAAAAGGCGGAACATCCTTACTACCTGATGAATACGGATAAGGTAATTTTCGACAATTCGTTTGTTAACGGGGAACCTGTGCCACAAACTCCGCAACAGAGCACGGCAAAAGTCACACTTGACGTGTATTGAGTTTGTGCCAACGCAGTGTCACAGTTGTGACATAGGGCGTGGCACAACTGTGACAATAGTTAAGTCACACTTGTGCCACACATCATGTCACATCTGTGCCTCAGGCGTGACACAAATCAGGCACAGCGTATCTCTTATAATAATAGGTAGGGGTAGGTTACGGGCAAGCAATAGCCTGTCGTTACACCTACCAGTCTAAATCCTCTTCATAAGCGTCGAACTGTATCGGTTCTATCCCACCAAACTTCTTGAATACGGCCTGAATGTATTGCTGTTCGTTGCGCGATAACAGGCGCTCTCCCTTACGCATCCGATAATAGGTCCGCCGGCCGAAATGAGACATCAGTTGGAATACGACCGAATGCATCGCAGGGTACGTCAGACTGTTTAGTGCCGTAATGAATCCTCTGGCATAGCGCATTTTGCCGTAAGGACGGTAAAAAGGGCAATCCCCTGTTAGGTTGGCTTGGTATTTGGGACTGACGATTCTCCAATATTCCAAGTCGGCAGGTGCAACATTTTCCAACAATTGCCGGAAACAGTTGCTGGCTTTGGGACATTCTCGGTTGAGGCACAAAGCATATTGATAAGGTGCTTTTTCGAAATCCAATTCTTCTTTCATGGTGTGTAATATTTTGTTTTCTCAGTAAAGGTAAGGCTTTATTTTTGAAAATGTAAGGACTTAAATATTTTAATTAAAAAAACAAACAAATAGTTGCAATATTTTAAAAAAGTATTTTCCTTTGCAGCGGATCTCAGCTAGCCGGAGGATTAGAGTGAGGTTCTTTATATTAATTAAAAAAGGCGTTTACCAAATGTTATTTTCTTACCTCAAACTTCATAATTTTGAATCTACAAGAAAGTACGGCAACGGGAGACGTCCACTATCAGGTGTATATTCCAATAGTATGCTTTAGCATAGTGTTTTGTATATCTCATCTTGGCGTGGACTAGCTGACGTTGCTTATTCTTGGGGCAATGCGAAGGCCTGAAGGTGGGATAAGTGAAAGTACAGACTCCCATGCCTTTTTTATGTATTGCCGAATCCGGGGAGACTATAGGCCAAAGTAATATGTTTATGAAGTTTGTTACAGTTTCTTTGTTTGCCTTGTGTGCAATATTTCTGGCAAGTTGTTCGCAGCGTTTGGTAGATTTTACCGTTATTTCTTCTAAAAATATTCCTATAACGGAAATGGGGGTAGAGTTTAAAAAGGCAGAGAAAAGGGTAAAGGGTGTTGATAGTAAGTGGAGCATATTATTTATATCGGGTATACCTAATATGAAAGAAGCTATTGATAGGGCTATAGAGAAGTATCCGGGAGCCGTGGCTCTGGCAGATGGCGTTATTTATAGTAAAATATGGAATTGTATCCTTCTTGGACAGAACCAGTATGTAGTGGAAGGGACTCCTATCTATCTGGATTGTAGAAATAACAATTCCGGTTTATCTAATGAAGGAAATTATATACCTCAGCAAACTTCCCAATCGTCTTGTTGTCAGCAAAAGGTTCAGGAAGAACCGAGTCAGGTTCTCTTGCAGCAGAAAAATGTGATGCGTGTTACCCATAATGTACAAACGGGGGAGACGTTGGCAGCTATTGCCACAGCGTATGGGGTGAGCATTCCGGAAATTATAAAATGGAATAAACTCGAGTCCAATACGGTATACAAAGGAATGAAACTGATTATTTACATTCAGGAGTAAGACATTGTTTGGCAAGCAATAGTCATTCCTCTGTCTTTGCTTTATGAGAATGCTATAAAAGTCGTATGTAGAGTGAAACGAAGTATTTTCGTAAAAATACTATCGGGAGGATATCCAGAAAACGAAAAAAAGGATATTCAGAAAATATAAGGCAACTATCCAAAAAGTCAAAAATGAATGAGTTAAAGCTATAGATTTTAACTAAATAGATAAAAAGTGCCGCTTTATCCTATGAAAATTAGGTATAAAGTGGCACTTTTTCTATACTTGCGCCCTGTCAGTTCTAAATTAGACGTTTTAATCTAAACTTTCAGACTTTTTGGACAGCCCCTTTTGTTAAATAGAAAGACCGTTAGATTTAAGTATAGGTTTGTGTGATCGGTTGCAACTTTTGTATTTTTAATTGTGTTAATCTAAAAATAAACCATGGAACAATGGATAGCAAGCTTGTAAAAACTCAGATGGATTATTTAGTCGGGAACTTTAAGAAGAATATCTGTCAGATTTTTGATATATCGGAAGAAGAGTTTACTCTTTTTATTCAGGCAAATATTCAGGGAAATTATTATTTAGGTGTTAATGGGAATTTGAATGATCTAGTTCTTTCTCAAAAAGATAATGATGCTCGTTTCTCTGCTATGTCTGTGGAGGCTCCGGTTTCGAAAGTTAAATTTCAGATAGACGCTTCTGTAATTCCGTCTCCTGTTTTAAATGGAGATGAGAATCCCTGTATCGAGTTCCCCGATGTAGGAGAAGATGATTTTTTACTGTTTATGGAGAAAGAAATTGGTCATTCGGATAATAGTGAATCTACACGCCTCAATCAATTGTCTACTTTAAAGAATCTGCGTGAATTCCGATCTTCCATCAGTTTTACAGATTTAGATTATGAGTTACTATATAATTTTAAAATGTTTATGACGGAAAAAGGTCTCGCACCCAATACGATAGCTAAACATTTCAAACATATCAAACGCTATGTCAATATTGCTATAAACAAGGAACGTATGTTCCATTATCCTTTTCGTAATTTCAAGATACATCAGGTGGAAACCCATAAAACAAGTCTTAATCTAAAAGAAATAGAAGCTATAGAGAAATATCGGGAAGAACATCCTGAGCATACCGAATTCGGGGAAATGATTGATAGCTTCTTGTTTTCCTGCTATACGGGAATGCGATATTCGGATATATGCCGTCTTACTATGCAACATTTCCAAACTATTAACCGTAAACGTTGGATTGTCATGCCAACCCGGAAAACTGGAACCATTATTCGTATTCCGCTTTATTTAATGTTCGAAGGAAAAGGCTTAGGCATTGTAAGCAAATATCATCGAAGGAGAGCTTCCATATTTCGTTTACCTTCTAATAATAAGGTGAATAGATTATTGGCTATCCTGATGGGGTATTTAGGTATCCGGAAACATATCACCTTTCACTCCGCTCGTCATACGAACGCCACATTGCTTCTTTATAAAGGAGTCAGTATTACTACTGTACAAAAGCTTTTGGGGCATAAAGATATTAAAACTACACAAGTATATAGTGCCGTGACCGATATGACTCTGGTTAAAGAATTGAAGGAGGCGAAAAAGCGAGGTAGAAGGAGATTAATATAAAGAATGAATTGTTTAAAGACATGCAACTAAAAGTTTCGAATTAGTGAAACCGAAGTGCACTTGTCGTTTAACGAAAAGTTTTTTCTCATAAACTTGTATATAAGGGGTTGTTCCCTATTTTTGATAAATTAGTGATTTATCATTGAATCATTGTTTATACGCAATATTTTTCATTTCTTTGTAAAGTAATTATTGAAAAAGAAAGAGAAGAGGGCTGGAGAAGAAAAAACTTCGATAAGAAGCTTTATCTACGATTAGGAAAAGGAGCTATAAAATCAATGAGTTTCGTGTCTCCGCTGCAAAGAGAAATTAAAGGATTTTTATAGGGGAGATTAAAATTAACAGAAATGAAATAAAAGCCATCGATAACGAGATAATTCACAGAGAAATAAGACACTTGTTTAGAATGAAGAGTCATATTGTTTTTGTGAATATAATTATTTGACAGGAATAATGGCATAACAAAAATGAGAGATATATTAGAGTATACATACGATTGAATTGGGGTCTTTAATTAATAATAATTACTATAATTAATATGAAAGGTATCGTTTTAGCAGGCGGTAGTGGTACGCGTTTGTACCCCATCACTAAAGGAGTGAGCAAACAGCTTCTTCCTATATTTGATAAACCGATGATTTATTATCCTATCTCGGTGT
>ERZ825137.571-NODE-571-length-51331-cov-3.614615_pt1 | contig 51331 bp, 48 predicted proteins | sample MGYA00519873_ERZ825137 | MGnify/ENA primary metagenome ERZ825137 (study PRJEB31778, sample SAMEA3449190) | human gut metagenome | biome: human gut; feature: human-associated habitat; material: faeces | place: United Kingdom | collected 2010/2012 ...
CGCCGCCTTTATTCCCAGAAGCTGAAGGCTCTTTCCCAGGCTGTCCGGGAAACCTTCGGCCAGGACTGCCAGATCCAAACAGGAGCCGCAGGAACCAGCCTTGCCCTTACTCTCCCCTGTTCTCTCACAGGCAGTGAACTGACAGACAGAGCCCGGAACCATGGTCTGGGACTGGAGGTTCTCAGAGAAAACGGAGCCGAGGTCACCTTGGTCCTCTCCTGCTCCTCCATTCCATCCAAGGATTTTCTGCCTGCCTGTCAGCTTCTGAAGGAGGTTACCGGCTCCTAATCTCTCCGGTTATCGATCATGTAGAGCAGGGCATTTACAATGCACGCAGCGATGTTGCTTCCACCCTTGCGTCCTTTTGCCACAATATAAGGCACATCTGCGTGCATGATCAGCTCCTTGGACTGCACAACATTCACAAAGCCGACAGGTACACCGATTATCGCAATCGGATTAATTTGACCGTTCTTTATGAGTTTGTCAAGTTCTATAAGTGCGGTCGGTGCATTTCCCACAGCAAAAATCACAGGCTTTTGAATCCCTGCTGCCTTCTCCATACTGACCGTAGCACGAGTTACCTTTCGTTCTTTGGCAATCCTTGCCACATCCTCATCTGCCATAAAACAATGCGCCTCGCCCCCATGACGGGCTAAGGTCTTCTTATTAATTCCTGCCAGAGCCATATTGGTATCCGTCACAATATCTGCTCCATTTTGAATCAGCTCTTTTGCAATGGCAACTGCATTCGGTGAGTAGGCCATGGTCTGTGCATAGTCAAAATCCGCACTGGTATGAATTACCCGTTTTGTTACCATCTCCGTTTCCGATGGAAGTGTGATTCCTCTGTTTTGCAGTTCCTCTGAAATAATTTCAAAGCTTCTGTGTTCAATATCTTCCGGAAGTACATGTTCTATATTAAGCACTTGATTTCTCCTATCTTTTCTAATAATTTTTCATTTTCTTCTCTCTTTTTTACCGCAATCCGGTAAAAGCCGTTCGCCAGCCCCTTATAATTGCTGCAATCACGAATCAGGATTTTCTGTTTTAACAATTCCTCATAAAGAGGCAGCTCTGTCTTTAGCATCAGAAAATTCGCACTGCCCGGATAAACCGTCAGTCCCATTTCTGATAAACCATTTATCAGGAATTCCCGTTCTGCTGCCACAAATATTCTGGTCTGCTCTATAAATTCCTGTTCTCCCGCACAGGCTGTTCCTGCCGCCTCCGCAAAGGTAGAAATATTCCACTCCGGTAAATGTAGCTTTGTCTTTTGCAGTAATTCTTCATTTGAGGAAATCAAATAGCCGAGCCGCACCCCCGGTATAGCAAAAATCTTGGTAAAGGCACGCACAATCATCAGATTCTCATACTGCTTTATCTTCGAAAGCATGGAATCTGCCCCCTCGCAAAATTCAATAAAGCACTCATCCAGTACCACGTAAATATTTTGTTCTTTACAATAATCAAGGATTCGCACAAGCACTTCCCGGCTTAACAGCGTTCCTGTCGGATTGTTCGGATTTGCGAGAAAAATCAAATCCGTATCCGGCGGAATCACATTTACCACCTTTTCATCCGGTGAAAAGTCCTGTTCCTCTTTCGTAAAAAAATAACATACTTCACATTCACTGCTTCCTGCCACATGTTCATATCCATAAAAGGATGGAACCGGTATCCATATTTTCTGCGGCTTTAAAGTATGTACCACTGCCTGGAAAAGTTCGGATGCACCGTTGCCAAACAGAATAAAATTCTTAGGTATTCCAAGCATATTACTTACTGCTTCCGTCAGTTTTTGTACTTCTATGTCCGGATATCTGGTGCATGTATCCACTGCCGCCAACAGTGCCTGTCTGACTCTGTCTGGCATTCCTAAAGGATTGATGTTAATCGAGAAGTCCAGCTCCACCTCATTCCGGTAAATGTCTCCGCCATGAATCATAATCTTTCTCCTGCCTATCATTTTCTCTTATTATCATCTTCTGACATTCGTCATCCAACTCATTCTTACATTCGCAAATAAATACCACTTAATATCAGCACACACAAGATTTCGATTATCCATGCTGTTCTGTACATCAAATGATTGGCACGGCAGATGTCTTCTGTTTCTACCGTTCTTGTCTTATCTCCAATATAGGGTTTCTTTACAGTCTTTCCAAAATAACTGGCATCCCCTGCAAGCTGAATTCCAAGCGCCCCGGCGCACACGGCTTCCGTGTGCGCTGAATTGGGACTGGCATGATTGCTTTTGTCCCGTTTGTAAATCCGATAAGCGCCTTTCATGCTATAATTTTTTCCTGACATTCCCGCTGCCAGAATCATAACCCATGCACTGATTCTCGCCGGAATAAAATTCACAATGTCATCCAGTTTCGCTGCTGCCCTTCCAAAATCCAAATATTTCTCATTTTTATAGCCAATCATGGAATCCATGGTATTGACTGCCTTGTAGGCAAAACCAAGTACAGGTCCGCCAATTGCTGTGTAAAGCATTGGCGCAATAACTCCATCGGATGTATTTTCTGCCACCGTCTCAATGGATGCCTTAGCAACTCCCGTTTCATCCAGACAATCCGTGTCTCTTCCTACAATCATGGAAACTGCTTTTCTCGCACCGTTTAAATCCTCTTTGTTCAGCTTCTGATACACCTTCATGCTTTCTACCTTCAAAGATTTGGCCGCCAAAATCTGGTATGTCATGATACTTTCCACCACGCATCCCACTATCTTGTTCCATTTATATGCAAAGACGAGTACCAGTACACTGCAAAGAACCGTAGCACACACAATCAGAACCATCCATCTTCCCTGCTGTCGTTCCTGCTCTGGTGTTACACCATCTTTTTCTTTTCTCAAAAACTGTTCCGTTCTGCCGATCAGCGTTCCAATCAGCCGGATTGGATGCGGCAGCCAGTGGGGATCACCGAATAACCCATCTAATAAAAACCCGGCTGCAAACGCTATGATATGATACTGCATCGTATTTCCTGCTTTCTTCCCAATATTACTTGAATCATTTCCCCATTTTTCAACTGATAATCAAAATAATCCCCACCAAAAAAACGGCTCCCCAATGCCATAATCGTGCCTCCGTGAACCACAATACTCACACGTTCTGCCTGCTTGGGCAGCATGGAAGCCATCTTTTCCATGCCGCAGGCACACCGTTCTATAAACTGTTCCCTGCTTTCTCCGTTTGGAAATGCAATCATGCCTCCACTGTCAATCCATGCCTGGTAATTTGGATTTCCATTTAATTCTTTGTAGTTTTTTCCTTCAAATAATCCAAAATCTATTTCATTCCATTCCGGCAGTTCGATAAACTTTTTCCCCGGATATATCAGCTCTGCCGTTGTCTTACACCGCTTCATGGCACTGGTAAATATTGCATCTGCCTCCGGATAATATCCGGCATTTACCCTATCCAAAATCTCCTGTTTCCCTGCCTCTGTCAAATCTTCATCTGTGCATCCAAGATAACGTCCTTCCTGATTTGCCTCTGTCTTCCCGTGACGAATCAGGGAAAGGATTACTTGATTTTCTGACCCATTCCACATATTACTCTTACTACTTCCTCCGCCTGTTCTGCAATGGCAATCAACATTCTTCCCGTACGCTCCCGGTATTCTCTTTCAAATGCATCCATAGGAACCAGTCCATTTCCAATCTCATCACTGATAAAAATGCATTCTTTATGAGTTTGCAGATATTTCATCAATATCTGTTCCGGTTCTGCTTTTTGTTTTAACATTTCTCTTACCCATAAATGAAAATGATTGACAATTACCTTTTCTTCTGTATCAGACAGACAGGCCTCTGCCACCTCCCAGTTCTCTGTCTGATATGTGTTGCATACATATTGTAGTTTTCCCTGTGCGTATCCGCCTATAATTAGCTTCATCCTGCTTCCTCTTATTATCTATCGTCTGCTTTTTATTTATCGTCTGCTTTCTGTTTCCAGTTTACGCACTGACTGTAACTTACTGCCAGTAAAGATTTTAAACTCCGATTGCCAATATACAAATAAGTGCTCCCATTACCGCCATAGCACCTTCGCATACTGTCACAAAATATCCTGCGGTATCCCCCGTGATTCCGCCAAGTTCTCTCTTCGTCTTCTGGTAATAATATCCAAATACTGCAAATGCCATTGCTGCGATCACACTTCCTGCCACAACTGACTGTGCAAGCATAAATATCACGCATGCGATGCTCTGTAACAGCAGAATATTCCGCACAAGCCTGGTTCTGGATACCTCATCGAAGGTATGGAGAAGTCCATCTTTTTTTGCTTTTGGGAACATCAATACCGCGATTCCACTGAAAGCCCGTGACAGGAAAAATCCTGCGCACACAATCCGTAATACAACCATATTCTGAATTTCTGAATATGCCGCCAGATAAATCATACCATAAAGTACCAACATAATCACGGCAAATGCTCCAATATGGGAATCCTTCAAAATCTCCAGTTTCCGTTCTTTTTCCTGATAGGAATGAAAGGCATCCATAGTATCCATAAATCCATCTACATGAAAGCCTCCGGAAACGGCAAGTGGAATAATGCCACACATCAGCACCCGACAAACAGTCCCTATCTCCCACTTCTGGCAACACACACACCAGCCATATAATATGAGTCCGATGACACCGCCTATCCACGGAAAAAAACACATCATATACTGCATATCCTCTTCTTTCCACTCAAACTGAGGAACCGGAATCTTCGAATAAATCGAAAATGCAATAAAAAATGATTTTATAATGGACATTTTACTTTTCTCCTTTCATCCAGACCGGGATTCCTACTACCACCTCGATGACCGTATCTGCCTCCTGCGCAAGTGCTGCATTGATTTCTCCAAGAGCCGCTATATAATTTACCATAGTGGCATCGTAGTTTGTTCCTTCCTCTGAAATATTGTTCGTCACAATTACCAGTTCTCCAGTCTGCTCCTTCAGTATCCGGATTCCCTGTAAAATCTGGGAAACTACCAGATTCTTTTCCCGGATTTCCTGCTCCGTAAACATTTCATTTGCAGCCAGATTCGACATACATTCCAGGAGAACTACACTTTCTTTCTCCACAACCGCCTTTGCAGCCGTCTCTATCTCCGATGCACATTCGATAGTCTGAAAACCCTTTCCTTGTCTCTGGGTTCTATGCTTCTCAACCTTCTTTTGTCCTTCTTCATCATACACCTTCATGGTGGCAATATAATATTTTCTTCGCCCTCCGGCAATTTCGTCTATATATTGTTCGGCAAAAGCAGATTTGCCGCTTCCGCTTCCGCCAATAATCACTGTCATCATCTTATTGAAACCTCTCGTAAGGTTGAATTTCGATATCATGGAAGGTGGTTTTTCCCTCATACACACAAAGTGCCATATCAAGTAATGCAAATAACATAACTGCCCCTGTTCCTTCTCCAAGTGCCAGCCTTGCATCAATGACCGGGTGTAAATCCAGTTCTCTCATCAGGCTTTCAAAGGCAGGCTCCTTCCCTTTATGTGATGGGAGCAGATATGCCTTGACACCGGGATACATCCGCTCTGCCACAAGTGCTGCCGCAAAACTGATGACTCCATCCAGCACAATCGGGATATGATAGACGGCACCGCCGATACACACCCCTGCAAGTCCGGCGATATCAAGACCTCCAACTGTCCGCAGCACCTCAAATGGCTCTGCCTCATAAAGGTGATATTTTTCGATGGCTTCCTGAATTACCTGCTGTTTTTTCAGAAGTCCCGCATCACTGAGTCCCGCGCCCCTTCCCGTTACCTGCTCCGCCCTACAGCGAAGAAGGGCGGCAATCACTGCACTACTTGTGGTGGTATTTCCAATTCCCATCTCTCCGGTGGCAAGAATCTGATAACCTTTTTCCTTATACTCGCCCACCAAATCCATTCCTGTGTAAACAGCCTTCCATGCTTCTGTGGCAGTCATTGCCGGTTCTTTTCTAAAATTCCGGGTGCCTTTCCGAACGGATTTCTGAAGCAGTCCCGGAATTTCTTCAGAAATATTAATTCCGATATCAATGGGAAATACATCTGTTCCAATAGAAGCTGCCATTTTTCCTACAGAAGAAAGTCCTTTCGTCATCTCCCTTGCCACGGCTTCCGTCACTTCCTGCCCACTCTGGCTGATGCCTTCTTCCACGATACCATTATCTGCACACATGACAAGTACTGCTTTCTTATCCAGACAAATCTGTGTTTTCCCTGTAATTGCACCAATCTGGGAAATGAGTCCTTCAAATGTTCCCATTCCATCCAGTGGCTTTGCCACCATATCCCAATTCTTCTGTACCTGTCTGCGCACCGCTTCATCCGGCTTCGTAATCACAATCTGTTCTGATACTTTCTGATAGTTCTCCAACCGCTATTCCTCCAGTCTGGCTTCCCTTAACATTCCATAAATGGCATCCATATCCAAGTATGCCCGGAGCGTGTCGGCAAGCTTATCATACTGCATTTCCTTAAATGCCTGATAATCCGAAAATTCCATATGCTCCAGAGTAATACCTTTTTTCGCAGCTAATGCTTCTATCATACGCGCCGCCATCGTTCCATAATCAAACAGACCATGTACATAGGAGCCATATACTTGTGTCTTTTCATCGTATACTATCGTATCGGTACATGGACTGCCATCCTGCCATCTTGTCTTCCCCATATGAATTTCATAACCGCTGTACGGCATTTCTGAAATGCACCGGAAAATTCCCCCTACCGGATTCAAATGTCCTTCGGTCTGGCATCTGGTCTTTTCCTTTTCCAAGATAGTATATAACGGAAGCAGACCCATTCCATTTAATTCTCCGCCTTCTTCCACCTCATAAGGATCGGAAATACCCATTCCAAGCATCTGATAACCTCCGCAGATTCCGCAGACTGGAATTTTCTCCGACCACTTCTTTACCGCTGCCTCTAACCCGTTCTGGCGCATCCATTTCAAATCTCCCATGGTATTCTTGCTTCCCGGTAGGAAAATCAAATCCGGACTTTGCAGTTCACTTACCGAAGTGACATACCGCACGGAAACACCGTTCATCTGCTCAAATACATTAAAATCCGTAAAATTGGAAATCCTTGGATAGCGGATTACCGCCAAATCAATCCATCCTGCCTCTTTCTTGTCAAATCTCTCGGTCAGACTGTCCTCATCTTCCAGCGACAAATCCATGTACGGAACTACCCCCACAACCGGAACTTGCCCTTTTTCTTCCAAAATCGTAATGCCGGGATCCAGAATTGACTTATCTCCACGAAACTTATTGATAATCAGGCCTTTGACTCTTTCCTTCTCCTCGTCAGCAAGTAAAGATAACGTTCCCAGAAGCTGTGCAAATACACCGCCCCTGTCAATATCTCCTGCAAGCAGAACCGGTGCATCTACCATTTCTGCCATTCCCATATTTACAATATCATTTTCACGCAGATTAATTTCTGCCGGACTTCCTGCTCCTTCAATCACAATAATATCTGCCTCTTTTTCCAGTTTGCGGAAAGCTTTTTTGATGTCCGGTATGAGCTGCACCTTATAAACGAAATAATCCTTGGCACTCATATTTCCCAGAACTTCTCCGTTCACGATTATCTGGGAGCCCGTATGATTCGTAGGCTTCAGCAGAATCGGATTCATACACACCATAGGACGGATTCCTGCTGCTTCTGCCTGCATAACCTGTGCCCGTCCCATTTCCAGTCCTTCTTCCGTGATAAAAGAATTCAATGCCATATTCTGGGATTTAAACGGAGCGACCCGGTATCCATCCTGCTTAAAAATGCGGCATAGCCCTGCTGCCAGAAGACTTTTTCCTGCATTTGACATGGTTCCCTGTACCATAATCACCTTTGCCATAATGTCATTTACCCTTTCTGCATTCTCTGCTCAAACTCTGTATAAAAATCATCCCCATAAGGAGTCAGATAAAACCGTTGTAATATCTGAAGGTCGATTTCTTTGGCTTTCTCCGGCTGCTTCTCAATCAATGTTTCCATGTCTTTTAAATAATAATGCCACCGGTTTACAAATGTCTCATATTTACCCAACTCCGGTGTATCTATCCACTTCTTTACCTTAACTTTCGTCCGGTTTGTCTTCTGACACTCATGGGTCTGCAGAAAATACCGGAAACTTCCATTTTCATAATATCTTCCCAAAGGAAACAGTCGGCAGATTCCCGGTCTGATTGCATGAATCGTACATCTTCCCGCTTCATTTAAAAATGCACAACATTCGCGGGAACCCTGCATTTTCAGATTTGGCAAAATAATTCCATCCACCACATTCAGTTCTAAATAGCTTGCAAGCAATGCTTCAAAAGACTGATTTAAGCCTGTTATAAGCCGATGGACATCCAGTGGGTCCAAAACAATCGAGTTTCCCATTCCACAGCAGCAGGCAAAACAGCCCTCACAGTCTCCGCAGTCTGCCTTTACCAAATCGTTGCTTCCATACAGTCTGCCATCGGAAATCTCTTTCAAATCTATATTTCGCTTCATTTTCTTTATACTCCTTCCAGCGTAAATGACGGGATAAAGCTCTCCTTAGCCGTATCCCCTTCCTGGATATACGCCTGCGTAACTCCAAGGGAAATAGCATAGTCCACCAGCCAGTCATACACCTTTTCTTTTACCTTCTGATTCAATTCCGGATATTGGTCTGTATCCAGTGAATCCAATGGCGTATACTGGTTCATCAGACTCATATAAATGCTGTCTCCATAAGTATGATATAAATAGCTTACGATTCTTTTTGCGTCCTCCAGGCCCCCCGGCAATAACAAATGCCGTACAATGACTCCCTTTGTCATCATTCCGTTATCGTCAAACTTTGGCTTGCCTGTCTGTCTTACCATTTCCGCCAAAGCTGCTCTTGCCTTCTCCGGGTAATCCTCTGCAAAGGAATACCGCTTCGCATGTCTGGGATTCCAATATTTAAAATCAGGAAGATAGATATCCACATAGCCATCTAACAGCTTCAGTGTTCCCACTTCTTCATATCCACCGGTATTGTAGACAATCGGCACGGAAAGTCCTCTTTCCCTTGCCGTCTGAAGGGCTTTCCGAATCTGCGGCACAAAATGAGTCGGAGTTACCAGATTGATATTATTGGCGCCCTTTGCTTCCAGCTCCAGAAAAATTTCAGACAGCCGTTCAATCGAAATATACTTTCCAATTTCACCTGTTGCTATCTGGTGATTCTGACAGAACACGCAGCGCAGGGTACATCCGGTAAAAAATACCGTTCCCGACCCTTTTTTACCGGAGATACAGGGTTCCTCCCACATATGAAGTGCCGCCCTTGCCACCCGGATCTGCTCAGTCTCTCCACAAAATCCACTTTTTCCATTTTCCCGGTCTGCCATACAATGTCTCGGACAAAGTGTGCATGCTGCCATGGTCTGTTCCTCACTCTCTATCTTTTTTTATTTGTGGTAAATCAATTGTACCCATTATATCTTTTCTTGTCATCAGAAACAATATTTTTACTGGTATTTTTCGCATAAGGGTGCTAAACTCATAGGTAGAATATATTTTCACTGGAGGTAGGAACATGAGTAAAATTGATGAAGTAAGAAGCGCTATGGTCGCTGCTATGAAAGCAAAAGATAAAGATACCAAGGAAACCTTATCTGCACTCCTCGCTGCGCTGAAGAACAAAGCAATTGACAAACGTGCTGATTTGACTGAAGAAGAAGAAATTCAGGTTATCTTAAAGGAAATCAAACAGACAAAGGAAACTTTGGAAATGACTCCGGCAGACCGTACCGATATTATCGACGAATGCAAGAAACGTCTTGCTGTACTGGAAAATTATGCACCTAAAATGATGGATGAAGCAGAAATCAAAGAAGTGATCGCTGCTGTTTTGACAAAACTGGAAATCGAAACACCAACCGCTAAGGACAAAGGCCGCATCATGAAAGAATTAATGCCTCAAGTAAAAGGCAAAGCCGACGGTTCACTGGTAAACCAGATTCTTATGGGCATGCTGCAGTAATTACGTTTTTGAAACTAAAATACCAGTCTTTCATGTCAGATGTTCTAACACGAAAGACTGGTATTTTTATATTTCTTCTATTGTAGAAATACGCAATCTCTTTTAAATCCACATTTTTAATCTTCTTTTCCAAATCTTTTTTCATTCTGCCGAATCACATAATAATACATCATAAGCAGCAGTCCCCCTGCAAGTACCCACGCTGCCGGACTTGCCATACAAACTCCGACATAACTCTTTTGTCTAGTCGCAAGAATCGCAACTGCTCCCCTTCCGATGAGTTCCGCAACACCTGCCATCATCGGAAGCAGTCCATAACCCATTCCCTGAATGCCGTTGCGGTAAACATTTACCACGGTCAGCGGAATGAAAAAGGCACCTGCGCATTTCAGATAAATATCTACTGACTGCATAATCTCGGTCAAATTCCCGGACAAGAACAGGTACGTCATATATTTTCCAACCGTCATAATAACTGCCGCCACTATTACGGAATAAATAATTCCCATAATCGTAATGGCTTTAAAGCCTTTCCGGATTCGGTTTATCTTACCGGCTCCCATATTCTGGGCGCAATAGGTTGCCATAGTCGTTCCCATTGCCACATAAGCCTGCGTAACCACCTGCTCGATTTTACTTGCCGCGGTAAATGCAGCTACCTGGGTTGATCCGAGGAGATTCAGTGCAGTCTGCACCATCATAGTTCCGATGGCAGTAATGGAATACTGAAGTGCCATGGGAAGACCTACGGAAAGCTGAATTTTCAGCAAATGCGGATTTGGCTTCCAATCCTCTTTGTTCAGATGCAGTACCGGAACTGCCTTGACGATATACACCAGACACAACAAGCCTGAGATTCCCTGGGATACTATGGTTGCCCAGGCAGCTCCTGCGACTCCCATATGAAATACGATGATAAATACCATATCCAGTACAATATTGAAAAGTGCCGCGAGAATCAGAAAATACAGTGGCACTTTGCTGTTTCCGAGGGCACGCAGTACACTGGACAACAAATTATAAAGCATCTGTGCTCCAATTCCTGCGCAGATAACCATAATATAAGCATAGGCATCTCGGAAAATATCATCCGGTGTCTGCATAAAATTTAATAATGGCCGCATGCCAAGTATTCCGACAACTGTCAGAATTACGGACATCATAATGCCCAGAAGGGCTGCGCTTCCCACAGTCTGCCGCATCGCTTTCATGTCTCCTGCTCCGAATTTCTGGGCGGTCAGCACCGTAAATCCTGCCGTCATTCCCAGTACGAATCCATTGATTAAAAACATAATCGTTCCTGTACTTCCCACTGCTGCCAATGCCTTGGTTCCTATGAATTTTCCTACAATCACCGTATCTGCCATACTGTAAAACTGCTGAAATACATTTCCTATGAATATAGGGAGTGTAAAATGAAAAATCATCTTTGCGGGACTCCCGCTTGTCATATCCTTTTGTAGTGTTTTCATATCTATTCCTCTGTAAATTTTTATCCACTTATTTGCCAACCGTTATTATAAAAAGATGCATCCAAAAAAACAATACTTTTTGATACATCTTTGCCGGATTTTATTTGCCAGAATCTTTGACATTATTACCTGTTCTCCTCTATAATAGACTTAAATGGAAAATACGAAATGGGAGGCTAGATTATGAAACCATTGTCTTTTATCATGCAGTATATCAAACGGTATAAGTTCCGGTATCTGGCAGGAATTTTTACTTTATTTGCAGTAGATGCTGCCAATGTATTTATTCCAAGACTGACCGGTGCCATTACCGACGGTCTTACTGCCCGGACTATTGTCTGGTCCTCAGTGAAATCTTATCTTTTGGGGATTTTTCTTCTGGGACTTACCCTTGCCATCGGACGTTTTTTATGGCGTTATTTTCTGTTTGGTACCGCCCGTATGATTGAACGTGAACTTCGCAATGATATGTTCGCCCATTTGGAAACCATGGATGTGGAATATTACAATGCACACAAAACCGGAGATCTGATGACCCGTTTTACCAGCGACTTAAATGCTGTCCGTCAGGCACTTGGTCCTGCAGTCATCTGTATTTTTGACTCTGTGGTTATGACGATTCTGGTTGTGGTTCAGATGATGCGCTATGTCAATGTGAAACTGACTCTTTTGGCGCTTATTCCAATGGTTATCATCTGCCTTGGCTATATGCACTACGGAAGGGTCCTGGACGACCTGTATACCGAGCGGCAGGACAGTGTTTCCAATCTGGCTGATTTTGTACAAGAAAGTTTCTCCGGAATCCGTGTAATTAAGGCTTTTGTCCGTAAGCAGTCTGAAATTCTTTCCTTCGGCAACAAGAATCAGGACACTATGGATAAAAGTATGAAAATTGCCAAACTGGAAGCCATTCTGATTCCTCTTCTGGATGTGATTATCGGCTTTTCTAGTCTGGCTTCCCTGCTCTATGGTGGATATTTGGCACTGATGGGCGACATTACACTTGGACGTTTTGTTGCATTTAACCAATATGTCAATATGCTGGTATGGCCAATGCTTGCCTGTTCCGAGGCGGCAGTCATGTTCTCTCAGGGAACTGCTTCCATCCGTCGTGTACAGGAAATTTTGGAAGCAGATACCGCAGTAAAGGACAGTAATTTGGTGGAAGACCCGAAACAATTAAACGGGCACATCCGTTTTTCTCATTTGACCTTTACCCATCAAGGAAATGAGACACCGGTTCTTCATGATATTAACCTGGATGTTCCTTCCGGAACCACCCTTGCGATTATCGGACGCACGGGAAATGGAAAAACCACCTTGGTCAACCTGCTGCTCAGGCTGTATAATACAGATCCGGGCATGATTTATTTAGATGAACAGGATATTAACACCATCCCGCTGAAAACCTTACGCGAAAATATCGCTTACGTACCCCAGGATAATTTTCTCTTTTCCGACACCTTAAAAGCAAACATTGCGTTTGGATCCCGCTCCAAAGATTTGAACCGGGTCATTGCGGCCGCAAAATCCGCCTGCATCCATGACAATATCGCAAATTTTCCGGAAAGCTATGACACCGTGGTCGGTGAACGTGGTGTAACCCTTTCAGGCGGTCAGAAACAGCGCAGCTCCATTGCACGTGCCCTGATGAAAAATGCACCGATTCTGATTCTGGATGACTCCTTATCCGCAGTAGATACGGATACAGAGGAACACATTTTACATAACCTGCGGGAGGACCGGAATGGAAAGACCACCATTCTAATTGCACACCGTATTTCTACCGTGCAACATGCAGACTTAATCATGGTATTGGAAGACGGAGAAATGAAAGAACTTGGAAACCATGCACAGCTGATTCAGCAAAACGGCATTTATAAGGAAATGTTTGAGAAACAACAGCTTGAGTCTTCTATCGGAGAACAGGAGGTGGCAAGATAATGAAACGATTACTGCGTTATTTAAAACCACATAAATGGGTCATGACACTGGCTACCATCCTAGTGCTTCTGATTATCGGCGTGGAGCTCTACCGCCCTATCCTGATTGGAAATGCCATTGACGAATACATCAACGGTTACTACCGTCCTTATGCGGTATCTGATGCATCTGCTTCCGATGCTGTATTGTGGAATCATATTTATTTACCCCGTGAATCTGTCGATACTGCTTCCGGTTCTTCGGATTTTTACCAGATATTTCTTTTGGATAACCAGTATTACATGGCAGAGCATTTAACAAAGGACGAGTGTACTGCCCTGCAGGAAGCAGATACTGCTGCTCTGGAAACTTATGTAAAGAATGGGGCCGTGAAACTGTCAAAATCGGATTTAAAAATCCTGCGAGCAAATGATTTTAAAGGAATTCTCCGTGCAGGGGTTCTCTTTCTCCTGCTGCTCTTTTCTGGATTTTTCCTCAATATGGCCGACACTTGGCTTTTGCAGCGCATGGGGCAGCAAATTGTATACAAACTGCGTGAAGAGACATTTACCCATATTCATAGTCTCTCCCTGTCCTTTTTCAACAACACACCTGTTGGAAAATTAGTTACCCGTGTATCCAATGACACGGAGGCAGTAAACGAACTGTTTTCCACCATCCTTGTGAAACTATTCAAGAACATTGTAAAAATTATCGGATATGCTGTGGTTATGCTGTCTATCAACGTGAAAATGGCGGGAGTATCTTTCCTGCTGCTTCCACTGGTAGCTGCCTTAACCTTCCTGTTCCGTCATCTTTCCCATAAGGCATACCAGATTACCCGAAATAAAATTACAGATTTGAATACCTTCTTATCGGAACATATTTCCGGCATGAAGCTGATTCAGATTTTTGCCCGTGAGAAAGAAAAGTATCAGGAATTCGAAGACAAATCCATGGATTTGTACCGTGCAAACTTCCGTGAAATCATGACCTTCGCCATTTTCCGCCCATCCATTTACTTCGTCTCTGTGATTGCCATGATTATCGTAATTGGAACCGGAAGCAAATCTGTATTAAATGGAACCCTTTCTATGGGAACTTTATTCATTTTTATTACTTATATCAGTTCCTTTTTTGAACCGATTCAAGAACTGTCAGAGCAACTTGGAACCCTACAGTCCTCTGTGGCCTCTGCGGAAAAGATTTTCAGTATTCTAGATGAAAAGCCGGACATCACTTCACCTGCTCATCCTACGGATGTACAGATTCTCGGTGAAATCGAATTCCGTCATGTGTGGTTTGCTTATGAGGAGGAAAACTATATTTTAAAAGATGTCAGTTTTGTAATCCATCCTGGTGAAAAAGTTGCTTTTGTAGGTGCAACCGGAGCTGGAAAATCTACGATTCTGAATCTTATAGGCAGATATTTCGATATTCAGAAGGGACAGATTCTAATTGATGGTGTGGATATCAAAGACATTGATTTAGATGTACTGCGTGGTGCAATCGGACAGGTACAACAGGATGTGTTCATATTTACGGGAGATATCAAGAGTAATATTTCTCTGCATAACGAAGCAATTTCCATGGAAGAAATCAAACGTGCCGCCCATATCAGCGGTGCAGATTCCTTTATTGAAAAACTACCACATGGATATGACGAACCGGTTACGGAGCGTGGAAGCACACTTTCCGCAGGTCAGAGACAGCTTCTCTCCTTTGCCCGTACTTTGGCTTATAATCCGAAGATTTTGGTACTGGATGAAGCAACAGCCAATATCGATACGGAAACCGAAAGTCTCATCACTCAGGCTCTGGCAAGACTGATGCAAGGGCGCACTACCATCATGGTTGCCCACAGGCTTTCTACCATTCAGCATGCAGATAAGATTATTGTCATGCATTATGGACAAATCAAGGAATCAGGAACTCATCAGGAATTGCTAACTCATAATGGATTGTATAAGAACCTGTACGAATTACAGTTGATGGATTAAGATGGGTTATCACAAATAATAATAGTAGAAAAGAAAGATAGATTTAAATTCCCCAAGGACAAGGTATCCCTGCTCCTTGGGGAAAAGTATATATACGTCATTTTTTTCACTTCTATAAGTGAATATCTATTCTTCATCAATCCGCTCAATTTTAAACACATTCAGTGTATCTACATCCGGGCAGGCAAATACCGCAGTTCCTTTTTCCTGATTTGGGATTTCACCACCATATCTTAAGATATCCACATATGGAAACGCAACATGCATTGCCATCGGGCAAAGCTTTCCGCGTTCTGTGTCAAAATCATAAGAATCTCCAATCTTATGACCTCTGTGACATCCTACTGTTCCTTTCTGGTCAATTAATGTGATTCTGATTTTAGGTCTCTTCATCGTTCAATGCCTCCAGACAGATTTCAATTGGAATTCCCTTATACTTATCCACATTGTCTACATTTTGAGTAATCATATTTCTGACTGTATTCATCGCCTGTTTTGTGGCTTCGAACAAACTGCTGCCACTCATAATCTTGCCGATAAATACTGCCGAGAAAATATCTCCTGTTCCCGGGAACCGTACTGGGATTTCGTCAAAATCAATTTTAAAATATTCCTTTTTTTTATGGTCATACCCTATTACGCTTTTTACGGATGCGTCTTTGACTTTGGCACTGGTAATCACAACCGATTTAGCACCCAGTTCCCTCAATCTATCGATAATCGCATGATATTCTTCTTCTGATGCACCGTCTTCCTGATATGCTGCACCGGCAAGGTATGACGCTTCTGTATAGTTTGGCACAATGTAGTCTGCAACTCCAATTAATTTCCGCATTAGGGCAACTGTATCTTCCGAAATCCCATTATACAATACACCCTCATCCCCCATAATTGGGTCAGTAAAGATAATAGAACCTTTTTCAGCTCTGTCTTTGCAGAATTCTGTCAGAAGTTCCGTCTGCTCTTTTGAAACAATAAATCCTGTCGATACTGCATCAAATGCAAACCCTAATTCTGTCCATACTGCTAAAGTCCTTTTCATATATTCCGATGTGTCCAAAATTTCAAATTTTCCATAATCCAATGTATTGGATACAAGGGCAGTTGGGAGATTAAAAGTCTCACATCCCATATGTGACAACACTGGAATCATGGCTGATAAAGCCACTTTTCCATATCCTGCCAAATCATTGACTAATAATATTTTCTTACTCATGTTATCTCTCCATAAACTTTCTCTATTTCTGTGCTTCTTCTACTGACTTGTCAATCGCAAGCGCAATGTTATCTGTATCTATATCCACTTCTGCGTCTACATCAATGACTTTCACTTCCTTGCGGAATAAGATGTCATACATTACTGGAACAATAAACAAAGTCATCAATGTGGCATAGGCAAGACCGCCAATGGTAACGGTTGCCATTCCACGACTCATAGCCGCTGTGATGTCCTGGTCAAATGCCAGAGTTGACATAGCAAGGATGGTGGTAAGAGCTGTCATAAGGATTGGACGCATACGGGTCTTTCCTGTTTCAACCAATGCTTCCCGTTTCTCACGGCCTGCCATACGAAGCTGATTGGTGTAATCTACGAATACAATACCATTATTTACGACCACACCAACAAGCACTAGGAATCCAATCATGGAAACCAGTGACAAATTCTGTCCGGTAAGCAGTAATGCTAAGAAGCCACCCGTAAATGCCAGCGGTATGGTAAAGATAACGATAAATGGTGACAACAGACTCTGGAACTGTGCAACCATTATCAGGTAAATAAATGCAATGGCAAGTAAGATCATCAGTACCAAATCTTTCATGGTATCCTGAATGCTTACTACCTCTCCAGCCATCTCTACTTCGTATCCATCCGGCACTTCGTAATTCTTCAGTAAATCTTCCACCTTACGACTCAGAAGTGTGGTGTTGTACCCTTCCTTTGTTGCAGCAGTCACGGTAAGATGACGTCCCTGATTTTCTCTGGAAATCGAAGCTACACTCTGTACATCTTCTTTGGTGGCAAACTCGCTGAGCTTATGGCTCTCCGTCACTTCCTGTCCCTCCGAATCCGTAGTCTTAGTCTCAAAGGTATAATCCATCAGATTTTCCACCGTCAGTGCATCCGACTCATCTACAATCACCACGTTATAGTCATTTCCATCCAATGTCAGGCTTACCGCAGAGGTCTCTGTTGTCAGGGCAGTTGATAACTCTCCCAGAATCTGTGCGGCTGTCAGACCATATTTCATAGCCATGTCCTTATCCAGTACCAGTTTGATTCCTGCATCTCCATCTTCCTGTCCATTGGAAATATCCTCAAAGCCATCTACCTGCTCTAAGATTCCTTTTACATCCTCACTGATTGCAAGCAGGGTATCCAAATCTGCTCCGCGAATTTCAATCTGCATACCACTTCCGCCCAGAGCTGACATATCCATGTCAGACGAAGATACTTCCAGTTCATAAATATCTTCTTTGCCTTTGGCCGCTTCAGTAATCTCCTTTGCCACTCTTGACGCATCATTACTATGCTTATCATCTAACAGAGCATAGAGCGTAAATGTAGTCTGTTTCTTTTTCGAAGATGTTCCACCAGTCAGACTCATAGTCGTTCCACCTGACATGGCTGTCACGGTTTCTACCCCATTAATCGCAGTAAGTTCTTCCGATAAATCATCTATTTCCTGATAAATCTTTTCCTGACTCATATCCTCTTTCACCACGTTTACCGTAGCACTTACCGCCTGTCCATCCATGCTCGGAATTAGTTCCATACCAATCCGGGTCACTCCGAATACGGAACCTGCAAGCAGAACTGCCGCCAGGGCAAGAGGTACTACCTTATGTTTCAGACAGAACCGTAATATCACTTCGTATTTATCCAGAACCTTATCAAACCACGGATGCTTCTTCTCACTGGTCTCTTTCAGTACCGTTGCGCTCATGGCAGGTACCACAGTCAATGCAACCACTAAACTTGCCAACAGAGAATATGCAATGGTAAGTCCCATATCCGTAAACAACTGACGGGTCAGTCCTTCGGTAAATACAATCGGAAGAAACACGCAGATAGTCGTAAGGGTTGACGCGAAAATCGCACCTGCCACCTGCTTTGCTCCAAGCACTGCTGCTCTGGCAGCCGGAACTCCTTCCCCTCGCAGTCGGTATATATTTTCGATCACTACAATAGAGTTATCCACCAGCATACCTACACCAAGCGCCAATCCCGACAAGGAAATAATATTTAAAGTCACATTTGAAAAATACATCAGTACAATGGCAAACAGCACACTAAGCGGAATACTGAATGCCACAACCACTGTCGGTTTCACATCTTTTAAGAATAGAATCAACACAATGATTGCAAGGATTGCACCGAAAATCAGATTCGAAAGCACAGAATTTACAATCAGTTTGATATAATCTCCCTGGTCCATCATTGTGACAACTCTAAGACCATCGTATTCCTTTTCCATACTTTCCAGTGCTTTATTTAAAGTTTTAGACACATCAGAAGTTCCTGCTGTGGAAGACTTCATCATACTGAGCATAACTGCATCGTTTCCATTAATCTTAGCATAACTTTCTGCAGAATTATCAATAATCGTGATGTCCGCTACATCCTGCAGACGGACCGTTCCAATTCCATCCATTTCACAAAGCAGCATTTCTTTCAGATCATCCAGACTGTCGAACTGGTCGCCTACTTTCAGCAGGAACTGCTCTTCCCCATTCTGAATGTAACCTGCCGGCATTTCCATATTCTGCGCATAAATCAACTGCGAAAGAGTGGACATGGACACAAGCTGGTCGATATTCGCACTCTTAAGCGCCGCTTCTCTGGAGTTTTCGTACTGCGCTCTTGCCTCATCAAGCTGTGTCTGTGCACTGGCAAGCTGACTCTCACCGGAAGTAAGCTGTGCGCTTGCCGCTCCAAAGGCTGCCGCAGCTGTCAGCTTTCCTTTCTCAACAGACATATAGTTATTCTTAGCAGCTTCTACCTGTCCTTTTACCTGACCAAGTACCATTTCTGCTGCCGCAAGCTCCGTATTTAAATTGGCAAGTTCTGTGTCAATCTCGCCCATACGCACATTTACCGTATGGTCCAAAGACACCAGATTCTCCCATGTAAATTTATCCAATAATTCCGCATACTCTGTATTTCCTGCTGCCATCTGCTCCAACATGCCCCGAAGCATCCGGTAAGTACTCTGGGAAGTATCACTTACAATCGCAGAAACGCTGAGAGGTGTACCGCCTGTAGGAATCTGGGCGAGCACTGCATTTAACTGATTATAAACGGGCACCACCTGTTCCTCATAGGCAGCCTTTTCTGCCTGAAGTGCCGCCTGGCTGGACTTCAGTCCTGTTACCTGCGCTTCATAAGAAGCCTGGGTAGCAGTTGCCTCATCTATCATCTGACTGTATTTAATCAGCTCTGTATAGGTAGAGTCCTGCTGGGAAGCCAGTTCATTCTTTCCACTCTGTATCTGTCCAACTGAAGCTGCCACCTGATTTTCCGAATCATCCAGCTGCTTTTTAGCATCTGCAAATTTGGAATCTAACTGGGTCAGAAGTCGGTCATTTATCTCGTCAATTTTCGCCTGATTCAGACGAATCTCCACGCTTTCTGTAGTAAGACCTGTGGTACTGACGCTGGCAACCCCTTCCTGCTTTTCCAGATAAGGAACCACCTTTTCTTCGATAAATTTGCTCAGTTCTTTAACATCCTTGCCTTCATAATCCATACTTACCATCATGTTCGGCAGCATATCGGCAGAGATTTCCATCAGCATCGGAGTGCCTGCCTCATCCGGAAGCCGATCTCCTAACTGGTCAATGGCAGAAGACAATTTTACCATGGCGCTGTCCATATTGGTTCCCGAAGAAAATTCCAACATTACCATACTATAATTTTCGGAAGAAGTACTGGTTACATTTTCCACACCATTGACTGTCCCAAGGGAACTTTCCAATACCTCCGTAACGGAACTCTCCACCTTCTCCGGGGAAGCTCCCGGATAAGTCGTAATTGCCACAACATAAGGCAGGCTCATGGTTGGCAGTAAATCCGTTGTAATCTTTGTAAAACTGATAAAACCAAGAATCAGCACCATGATAATTCCCACCAGCACTGTATATGGTTTCTTGACGCAAAACCTTGACATATACTTCCTCCTGTTTTTCTTCAAATGTGCTCTTGCAAAATTTGCATTCTAACTTTTATAGTTTATTCTGATTGAAAATTCTACGCAATGATTTTTTTCATAAACTTTATCATTTTATAAAGATTTAATATTTGTCTCCCGGAAGAATATAGGGTATACTATACTAAGTCTTACGATGGAATGACCCCATATGGGTTCATTCCAAATTTGTCTAATCGAGGGTTTACATATGAACAAGAAAGAAGTAACAGAAATCAAAAAACAATTAACTCCAAATAACTGTGCCATCACCCGCATCTGCGGCTGCTATGTAGATGGCGAAAAAGAAAAGAAAGCTTCGTTCAAGGACGCTTTTCTTTCACTTCCGGAAGAAGAAATGTTCAAATACTTTGACATTTTCCGCAAATCTCTCTCCGGAAATATCGGAAAGAATTTATTAAATATGGAATTTCCGCTTTATACAGAGGAAGAGGGCGGTTCCCAGGAAGCACTCTTAAAGCTCCGTGACAGTCGTCTCACGGATGAACATTTGTTGGAAGAATTTTACACCCGTGTCATTGATTCCTATAATTATGGTGAAAATTATCTGATTCTCCTGATTCATTCTGTTTATGATATTCCGGGCAAATCTTCTGATGGCAGCGAAATGTTTGACGCTTCCGATGAAGTGTATGACTATATCCAGTGTGCGTTCTGCCCGGTAAAGCTTTCCAAACCTGCGCTCAGCTATCACGCAGACGAAAACAGCTTCCATGAGCGGATTCGTGACTGGGTTGTAGAGATGCCGGAAGCCGGATTCCTTTTTCCCGCCTTCAATGAACGCAGCACGGACATCCATAGCCTGCTCTACTATTCTAAGAATACAGAAAGTCTAGAAAATGGTCTTACCGACAATCTCCTTGGCTGTGTTCCGCCGCTTACTGCCGGAAGCCAGAAAGAAACCTTCAACCTGTTGATTGAAGAAACCCTGGGCGAAGACTGCTCTTATGATGTGGTAAAGAACATCCACGAAAACTTAAATGAACTCTTAGAGCAGCACGCAGACAGCCCGGATCCGTTGGAACTGGACAAAGCGGAAGTAAAATATTTATTTGCCAAAAGCGGAGTCGAAACCGAGAAATTAGAAACATTTGATAAACAGTTTGATGCCGCAGCCGGAGAAAATACCACACTACTTGCAACTAATGTGGCAAGTTCCAAAAAATTTGAAATCAAAACTGCGGAAATTACCATTCAGGTCAGCCCGGAATTTGCGGATTTGATTGAAACCAAAGTGATTGACGGACGCACCTGCCTTATCATCGGTGTGGATGACCATGTAGAAATCAACGGCGTAAGTGCCAAAACAGTAATTACAACCAAGGAGTAACCTTTATGAGTATTTTAAATGTAGAACATCTGACCCATGGTTTTGGAGACCGTGCCATTTTCAACGATGTTTCCTTCCGCCTGTTAAAAGGGGAACACATCGGACTGGTTGGTGCAAATGGAGAAGGGAAATCCACCTTCTTCAGCATTGTAACCGGAAAGCTTCAGCCTGATGAAGGAAAGATTGAATGGTCGAAAAATGTCCGTGCCGGTTACTTAGACCAGCATACCAAATTGACTGCCGGCATGACCATTCGTGATGTATTAAAATCCGCATTTTCCTATTTATATGAATTAGAAGAAAAAATGAATGACATCTATGCCAATCTGGGGGATGCCTCCCCGGAAGAAATGGATGCCATGATGGAAGAAGCCGGAACGATTCAGGACATGATCAGTGCCCATGATTTTTATATCATCGATACCAAAATTGAGGAAGTTGCCCGTGCACTCGGCATTTTAGACTTCGGTCTGGACCGAGATGTAACGGATTTAAGCGGTGGTCAGCGTACCCGTATCTTATTAGCAAAACTGTTGTTAGAAAAACCGGATATTCTTCTGCTCGACGAGCCTACCAACTATTTAGATGAAGAACATATTGCATGGCTGAAACGCTATTTGTTAGATTATGAAAATGCATTTATTCTCATTTCCCACGATATTCCATTCTTAAATGAAGTGGTAAATATCATTTACCATATGGAAAATCAGGAACTCAGTCGTTATGTGGGAGACTATGACCATTTCCAGGAAGTTTATGCGGTAAAGAAAGCCCAGCTTGAGGCAGCGTATAAACGTCAGCAACAGGAAATCAATGAATTAAAAGACTTCGTAGCAAGAAATAAGGCCCGTGTTTCCACAAGAAATATGGCCATGTCCCGCCAGAAAAAACTGGATAAAATGGATGTGATCGAACTGGCTGCAGAACGACCAAAACCGCAGTTCCATTTCAAAGTCGGACGCACACCGGGCAGATATATTTTTGAAACCCATGATCTGGTAATTGGATACGATAAGAACAAACCGCTTTCCAAACCATTAAACCTCTCTATGGAACGAGGACACAAGATTGCCCTGGTCGGTGCAAACGGAATTGGAAAGACCACACTTCTGAAAAGTATTCTTGGTCTGATTCCTGCCCTTTCCGGCTCCTGTGAACTTGGAGAAAATCTCCAGATTGGCTATTTCGAGCAGGAAGTAAAAGGCGATAACAAAACCACCTGTATCGAAGAAATTTGGCAGGAATTCCCATCCTTCACTCAGTATGAAGTGCGCTCTGCCCTTGCCAAATGTGGTCTGACTACCAAACACATTGAAAGTCAGGTCCGCGTACTCAGCGGTGGCGAGCAGGCCAAAGTCCGTCTCTGCAAACTCATAAACAAAGACACCAATATTCTGCTTCTGGATGAGCCGACCAACCATCTGGATGTAGATGCCAAGGATGAACTGAAACGCGCCCTCCTGGATTACCGTGGAAGCGTACTCCTCATCTGTCATGAGCCTGAATTTTATCAGGATGTGGTATCCGAAGTATGGGACTGCAGCAAATGGACCACCCTGGATGCCGGATTACTGTAAACATTTTACCGAAAGCATATAACAAAGCAGCATACAGGAAATGGGAAACCTCTCAAAAAATTCCCTGTATGCTGCCTTTTATTTTGGGCTACTCTTTTTCACTTTGTCTCATTGATTTCATATTTAACTAACTGGATAGTGACATGCAACCCAATGGTTTTTCCCTGTTTTTTTCAGCCCTGGTTCTTCTCTTTTACACTTTTCCGTAGCATACGGACATCGTGTATGAAATCTGCAGCCACTCGGTATGTTTACCATACTTGGAATGCTATTTATCATTTTCCACTTTTCTTTTATTTGTCCGGGAATACTAACCGGAAAGGATGCAATCAATGCCCTTGTAATAATAACAACTCGTTTCCTTTGTTCTCCCGAAAATTCTGCTGGATAACGTCCAAATGCCGCTTTTTCAAGACCACAATTCACAAGCATTTCTATACAATACTCTTTTGAACACCAGGTTTTTGCTGCAAGTCTGCAACCATTTCCTTCTTTACTGGATTTATATATTTTTTCAAATTATTTTCTATAAGTAATGCTCACTTATAGATTATATTGATTTCAGTTTTTCTCTAAAAATGTTATACTTATATATAACAACATTTGCTTTACATCAATGGAACTATGCAGAAAGGAATTACATGATTTACAATTTTACCTGCGGATTATTAAAGAAGTATATCATGATGAGATTACGGAAGAATTTTTTACTTCTCTTACCTTTTTCCTGCATGGCCCGATTAATTTTATTCATCAGCTGATTGAATCTCAAAATATCATTTTACCGGAACAGGCTATGCACATTTTTGAGAAAAATCTTCCTGAAAATTTAAAGAAATACCTAAAGGAGAATGATTAAATGATTATTTTTGATAAAGAAAAATGCATTGGATGTGGTAAATGTATCAATGATTGTGTAAGCTACTGTATTCAAATAAATGATGGAAAAGCACAATTAAAAGAAGCCTCAGCCTCATGTATTCACTGTGGACACTGTGTCGCTGTATGTCCATCAAATGCGGTTTCCATAAAAGAAGATGGTTATGATATGTCTGAATGTGAACCGGCTCTGCAGAATGCTCCTGCGCTGAATACAGAAGCAATTTTACATGCATTGAAATTTCGACGCAGCATTCGTCAGTACAAGAAAGAAAGCATTTCAAAAGAAATCCTAGACGAACTCGTAGAAGCAGCAAGATACACTGCCACTGGTGCAAATTCGCAACGATTTCGTTTTGTTATTGTCCAGGACAAACTGCCAGAATTTAAAGAAATTACCTGGAAAATTTTCGACGTTCAGATACAACAGCTTCCTGAAAATGCTCCTGAAAACAAATACGGAATTGTTCAACGTGCAAAACTGCCGAAGGAGAATCCACTCCAAGATACACTTTTTTGGGGCGCCCCTTGCCTCATAATCGTAGCCGCAGATCATGGCGGTGCTTGGGATGCCGGGCTTGCATCTCAAAGCATAGAACTTACTGCACTTTCCAACAATCTCGGTGTTTTATATAGTGGATACCTGGTTAATCTTATCAATCAGAATGATTCCCTGAAAGAATGGTTGGGAATACCGGATTGCCTGGCAAAAACATGCATGCTATTAGGTTATCCAAATGTCGAATACTATCGTAGTGCACCTCGTAAACCGGCAAATGTTATATGGAAATAATCAAAAGCAAAGGAGAGATATTTATGAATTTAACAGTTATCTATGATTCAAAAACAGGAAACACAAAACAGGCAGCGGAATGGATTGCCGAAGGAATGAATCAAATCTCAGGAATAGAAGCGAAATCTTTTTCCATTGAATCCATTGATGAAGAATTTGTTCAAGCATCAAAAGGTATTGTAGTGGGTTCTCCTTCATACGCAGCACAAATAACACCAAATCTTCATGGATGGTTACTGGCAAATTCCGGAAAATTAGGGTTTGCCGGCAAACTTGGTGGCGCATTTGCAACAGAGCAATACACACATGGCGGTGGAACTCAAGTCATCCATTCCATTCTGATAATTGAGATGGTAAATGGAATGCTTTGTTATTCCGGTGGGGGTGCTTGCGGAAAACCAGTCATTCATCTTGGCCCGGTTGGTATAAATAATAATGTCGAAGAATTCAATGGAATGGAAAATTATAAAGATTACTTTATCATCTATGGAAAACGTTTTGCAGAAAAAGCAATAGAAATCTTTGGGTAAATGAAGCTCTCCCGAAAAGATACAAGAATGCCAGGGACTATTTTTACATATTCCCTGGTATCTTTATATCTTTCCTATAGAAATATCTCATTTGGTTTTCTTCCTGACAATAACGGTTTCATCTTCGCAGAAGCCGCTGTCAAAAGCAATCCGTTCAATTTTCTGGCTTTTACCGGACAAGCCGCTATACAGGCCATGCAGCAAATGCATCTGCTACTGTCACCTGTTTTCATGTTTGTCCTGTTGATTGCACCAACCGGACAGGCATCTGCACACTTTCCGCATTTTACACATTTTCCGTTTGCTTTCGGAACAACATTCAGATTTCCGATTCTTTTATATTCATGATTTCCCGGCACAAAATAATCCGTATTTACTTTCTCATTCTCTGTAAGTTTTTTCTTAATCTTTTCTGCAAATGTCTGTAAATCCTTTATATCCTCACTATCTGGTCTTCCGGCGCCAAACTGACGCATAATAGAATGTTCTGCAACAGCAGCAATTGCCGCGACAACTTGAAATCCACACAATTCGGCCGTATCCTTTAACTGAATCAGTCCATCATCATATGCACGGTTTCCATACACCGCCACTACAACACAATTCGCGCCATTTCCTCTTATCTCCTTGATTCTTTCAATAGCAGTGTCAGGAATCACAGCCTCAAACACTGGAGCTGCTATCACAACCAAATCCTCTTTCTCAATTGTCACATCTGTAAAATCCACTCCATACCGGTTCAGATGTACTACTTCTTTTACCTTACCAAGGCTGTTGCCAAGTTGATTTGCAACCTTCTCCGTTCCTCCTGTAGGACTGAATATAAGCTCTACTACATTACTCATCTTTTTTCATCCTTTCGTTGTAATTTTTGAATTTACACCAACTCTATCACACTACAGATGTAATGTCAATATTTACACCTATTTAAAAACATGATAAAATGAGCATTGCGATGAGGATATGCTTGCATATTTCTCGGCATAATGCGAATCCCACATGGAGTCGACAGACGACATGATAAAATGAGCATTGCGGTAAGAGACCAAAATGAAAGGAGTACTACCATGCAATTATCCATCAAATCATCACTGGCACTTCACTGTCTGATTGTCATCAGTGAATTTGGCGATACACAAAAAGTCACAAGTGAGAAACTTGCTCTTTCAACGGGTACGAATCCTGCTGCTATCCGCAGTATTATGAGTGCATTGAAAAAAGACGGTATTATAAATATAAAAAGTGGCACCGGTGGTGCCACTCTCAATTTCCCGCCTCAGGAAATTACAGTATATCGAGTATGTAATGCAGTCAAACCCGAATTTTGTAAAGATATATTTCACGTTCATGCGAAGCCTTCCCAATATTGTCCGGTAGGACGCAACATTCATAATGTATTGCAGTCCTCCTATGAGAAATTTGAAACCGCATTAGCCGAAAGCCTAAAAACCGTCACTCTTGCTGATATAATCAGGGACTACCATGCCCAGTTGGAACAGGAAAATTAATGTATCTCATCCACAAAATCCGTAAACCACTGTACCTGTCTGCGAAATCTCTCTTGCATTTTTCCTGCATCTCCTTTTTCCTTTTTCACATTCAGGAAATCGCGTTCTGTATTGGCGGCAACATGGACAATTCCATTTTTCAGAAAACTGATGTAAATGCTTCCCTCACAACTGTCTGCCATTCTCAGAATATACTCCATCATCCGGGGAGTGAGAATATGAAATGCTTCCTGTTCCTCTGCGGAGCGGACATTGAACCGTTTGTTAAATTCTTCGTCCGGCATCTGAATACCCGTATCGCGAATCAGCCTTTGCACTCTGGTGCGTGGAGCTATCTGCACATCTGCCATGTGTTCGATTCCTGTATCATATAGAAACCACTGTCCCTTGAAACTGACTGTCCCTGTTTCCCGATATACCTGCATCTCCTCATCCCAAATCTGAGCGGTCTCGCTTAAAGTCACATTACTCAGTTCTATCTTTCTTCCACGATATACAGCTTTGACATCATCACTGCCCTTTACTTCATTATAACCATTTTGAAACATCATGTTTGCACTGTCTATGACTCCACGGGAAATATGCCCCTGCATCTGATACTCTACATCCTGAAAAACATTGTGAAGAACCTCACATATAACCTGGTCGCCCAATTGTTCTTTAACCTCATTCTGCTTCTTTTCTCCCAACTTTTCTCCGACAAGTGCCACAACCACCCCAAGAATTACCAGTGGAATCATACTGCCAAATACTCCCATTAATGCAAATATCACACCTATACCAATCAATAATTTGCCCATCGAAACATCTCCTCCTTACATTTCTAAAAAGCCGTTCTAAAAATACAGAACCTTTTACCAGATTTTTCCTATGTCCGGCACAAAAAAATTCCATCATATATTCAATATATACAATGGAATTTCTTAAAGATAGTAACCAAAGGTTAGTTTTTCGTATCTTTTATCTGCTCTATAAGCGTCGCTCGTTTTGTGCGGATATCTCCTTTTATCTCCAGTTTGGAATAAATTTGATTGATATATTGCTTGACTGTACCTTCCGACAAGAACAGCTTTTCCGCAATCTCTTTGTTGCTCAGCCGCAGTGCAATCATCTCTGCCATCTGTATTTCTCGTTCTGTCAATAAATTCAGACTCTCTGGCCGTACTTTTTCATTCCGCAGCTTTGCACACTGACTTTCATAATATTTACCAAGTTCTGTAATTTGCTCCACAAATTCCTGATGCCCAGTTATATGTGCTCCCTCAAGCAGCTCTTTCAGATAACAATAATTTTCCACAAAAGGCATAAGAAAATTATCTGCAAATGCTTCGAAAAATGCCCCCTTTAAAAGTGTTCTTGCTTCGGAACGTTTTCCAAGCTGTTCATACGCAGATGCCATCTGTACTTTCACATGGAGTGCCACCAGCCCATAATACATCCCTTCACACATAACAAGCAGACGCTCTCCCTGACCTATTGCTTTTGCATAGCTGCCCTGTGCCAGATAAACCTGATTTTCAATCATTTCCAACATCGGTCGCCCGGGTGCAAGAAAATGTACCTGTGAAAGCTGATGTTCCCGAAAGAGAGCCGGTATCTGCTCCGTCTTACCTATAACTGCATAACAATAAGAGCATATACTGTCATAAATATAAACCCAGGTCACATTATGACCGCCCATAAGCTGTGCCCTGCGGTCAGCAATGGGCATCCTTGATTTCATATCACTGCAAAGCAACATTCTTTGCGCCAGAAAATCACAGCAAAGCGCAATACTCTCCTGTCCGTTTCCCTCAATCTGTGCATATGCGCCTTCCAGCTTAATCTGGGCATCTGTAAAATGCCCCTGCATAAACGATGCCTCGGCATCCATAATTCGTTCTGCGCCTTGTCCGTGTCCGTTGGTAATCTTATAATAATGCGGCATGCACTCTTTCATTTCTTCCAGTTCTTTCTTAAGACTCCCAGGCTCCCGATGAAACATCATTAACACTGACGGCGAACCAAAAGTCCATCCACCCTGACTCTGAATACTGATTGCCGGGTGCGTCATCTTTGCACTGGCACTTCTGTGCAGACGGCTCATCTGACTGATATCGTTATACATCAGAAAACTCATAATCAAATCACATTCCCCGGAGAGATTTCCGATTTCTTCCAAAGACCACTCCGGATGTTCTGCAATCGCTGCCATTAAAAGCTCTTTTAGTTCCAACATTTTCGGAATCTGTCTCCAGTTAAACATACTGCGCATCAGAACAAGAATTGCAAAAGGATGTTCCTTTAATACCGCTTTCGGACATTCCGTAATCCAAGCAAGTACCTCTTCTGGTTTTAAGGATGACAGCAGAATACCCGCATCTTCCCGGATTACTTCCAAAAGGGCAGCAAAATTACCACTGGTTCTATATGCAGTTAAGGCATGAAGGTATAAGCCATGTCCATAATACCAGTCTCCATAACGATTTTGATACACCGCTTGTTTCTCCGGCTCCATGACAAAAAAGAGCTGTTCTGCACAGCTTTTCATCATATGATGAAAACGATAAGACCTGCCATCTGACAAACATTTTACAAACGCATTCTGGCTCATAAGCTCCTTAAGAATCTCTGCTATATTCTTTTTTCCCGTTACTGCTTCTGCCATCTCCACGGTAAATTCATCGGCAAGTCCCATCACGGTCAAAAATTCCTGCTGTTCTTTCGGTAAAGGTTCAATCAGAGCGTTGGAAAACATAGCATAGATATCTGACTGCACATCCGGTAATTTCCCTGACTGGGCAAATTCACACAGATTTAAGTAAACTGCCGAAAACCAACCTTCGCTGGAATGTAAAAGCATTTCCATCTGTTTTTGACTTAGACTGGTGCCACATTTATAGGCATACACGGATAATTCTCCGGCAGTCAGACGCAAATCTCCTGCAGTTATCTGATACAGTTTCCCGCCAAGACGCACAACTGTACTTCCTGAAAATACGTTTGCCCTGCTGGCAACAACCAGATGTACATTCTCCGGCAGTCTGCCTGCAAGAATACCCAAAAATTCCGCCACATGTTCATCGGATAATAAATGAAAATCATCTAAAAAAATATAATACCGCTGCTTTCCCACCAGTGAATGACACAGTACATCCGCCAAAAGCCCGGCGGATGCCGAATCAAAAGGACAGTCATATCCATTTAAAAAATCAAGACCGGAAAATGCAAATGCCCGCAATACGCTGTGCCAGAATACTTGACGGTTATCCGAATAAATACTGACTCTTACCACCACTGCTTGTTCTGTTTTCTGCTGCTTTGCCAGATACCAATTAATTGCCGTTGTCTTTCCGTACCCCATAGGTGCCACCACAGTTGTAATTGCGGATTTTGAAATCAAATGCAGGCATTCCTGCAAACGTTCTGAAACATAAATCGTATTCGGATTCCCTCTGCCCTTCTTCATTCCGATTTCCTCTCGCTATTTCTTTACCATCTGTAATAACAAATTTACTCCCATAGGATTTATCGTAACACCTTTCACTCCATCCGGTATTACTTTATGTAAATTATGAGCCTCAATAATTCCTGACTGCCATTTTTCTTCTTTGTGTGATGTACAGAACTTCTGAAATTCCAGCAAATCCGTAAAAACCGGATAATATTTATCTCCATTCTGCTGTTTCAGAATCGGCACTTCTTTCGAATCTCCTCTTGCCGGAACAATGTATTTTCCTTTTTGAAAATGGTTCAGCATTTCCTCATATAATTCTTTCATATCTTCTCTTTGCTGTGCTTTCACATCACGCTTTACTTCCTGCATATAATAAAGTGCAGTCAGATGCAGTTCCGGATTTTCAATCACAACCTGCTTTTCACCGCCATTTGGATTCTGTCCTCTTTTTATCAGGTCATTCAGCTGAATTCCAATCTCGCTGTCCATACCAGAATCCACTACAATCCGGTTCACTCCCATGGAGAACAGACTACTATAAAATGGCAGATAAATATTCTTTGGAATTGTGACTGCCTTTACCGGAATTTTCTCTCCCATAAGCCTTTTCACAGCCTTTTCGGCCATATCTTTATCAAAATACACATAAATCTGATCATCAAAAGTCTCCGCATCACATACAATATACGGCTGGGTTGTGCATAAAGACACAAGCGAATACACGCATTCCGCCTTCTGAAGATTTATCATTGTTGTTTGTTTACTTTTTTCATTCATGTTGTCTTCCTCATTACTCTCTCTTACTTAAATATTGCTGTCTGAATTATCACTGTGATGTCTGCGGATTGTTCCGTGCTTGCACTGGCATCATACACTTCAAGCATAACACGGTCTTCCTTATTTGTCATCTTCCTGTTCTGTATTGTCTCCCCAGTTATGCAACACTTTACGCCAGGTAATGATAAACATAATAATCGTAACAGTAACCGAGGTAATATCTGCAACCGGTTCTGCATAGTACACACCCATAACTCCGAAAAAGCGTGGCAGAATCAGTGCCAGCGGAATCAACAGAATGACCTTTCGGAGGAGTGCAATAAACAAGGATACCTTTGCCTGGCCTAAAGCTACAAAGGTAGACTGACAAGCCATCTGAATACCGAAAATCGTCATTCCCAGAAAATAAATCGGCATCACTTGATTGGTTACTTCTAATAATTCTGTTTTATTGGTAAACAGACTGCTGAAAACCGCCGGTTTCAGTACTGCTGTTCCCCCCATCAGCAGGGAAATGGTAAGTGCCGCAGCAATCATAATCTTAAAGGTTCCCGTCACACGTTTCTTATTTCCTGCCCCGTAATTATAACTGATAATCGGCTGGATTCCCTGATTCATTCCCTGAACCGGAATGGAAATGAGCTGCATCACACTGGTTAAGATGGACATTGCCCCCACATGCAAATCACCGCCATAATTCTTCAATCCACTGTTCAGTGTTATAAGTACCAGGCTTTCCGTACTCTGCATGATAAACGGTGAAACTCCAAGCGCACCAATCTGACCAATCATTTTCTTATGAAACCGGATATACTTTTTCTGCAGCCGCATCAGGCTCTTTTCCGACGTCAAAAATCTTACTACCCATACTGCACTGATTGTCTGGGAAATAATGGTCGCAAGTGCCGCACCGCGCACACCCATATCACAGGCAAAAATCAGAATCGGATCCAGCACAATATTAATAACTGCTCCTATCAACACCGAAAGCATGGCAACCGTTGCACTTCCCTGGGCACTGATAAACATATTCAGTCCCAGCGCAAGCTGTACTGAAATCGTACCAATCAGGTAAATAGATATGTACTGTTCTGCATAAATAATCGTATGTTCCGTTGCCCCGAACATATATAAAATCGGTGTCTTAAAGAGTAAAAATCCAATTGTAAGAACTACGGAAAAAACAAGTAAAAGTGCAGTACTGGTTCCCAAAATCCGCTCTGCTCCTTCTTTGTTCTTCCGCCCCATCTCGATTGCCGCAAGTGGTGCACCGCCTGCACCTGCAAAAGCACTGAATGCGGAAATCATAGTGAGGATAGGAGCTGTAACCCCTACTCCCGTAAGAGCCATTGCTCCATATCCGGCTATATGACCGATATAAATCCGGTCTACAATATTATAAAGTACATTGATCAACTGAGCAGCCACTGCCGGAAGCGCCAGACTCATAATCAGCTTTCCCAGCGGGGCTGTCCCCATTTTATCATTCCGTTCCATCCTTTGTTTCCTCTGTTCCCTTCTGTTTTCTTCTTTCGCATGGTATATATTCTATTCCAATCTGCCATTGAATTCAATTCATTGAAAATGAATTTTACACCGATGTGGTAAATTTATCCTGGTATCAATTTAATTTAACATTTAAATAGCTCCGCCCAGATAAAGTCTTATTAAAGCAAATGCTGCAAACCACAACAATACATCCTATCACAAATCCTGTAAGATGAAAGAGTGCCGTCAGAATCAGTAACATCAGACGCATAAATTTTAATGCATAACCAAGTTCAAAGTTCGGCTGTGTATAATTTGCTACCGATACAAATGCCATATATAACATAATTTCCGAAGAAAACCAACCTGATTTTACAGAAAACTCGCCCATGACAATACCTGCAATCACACTGAGCGGTGTACTTAACATACTCGGTGTATTTAAAGCCGCCAAACGCAGACCATCAATTGCCAGTTCCAGAATCAGAATCTGAAAAATCAGTGGCACATTAATCGGGTCATCAATCGTGATAAATTGCAGATAATCCGGAATCCACTCCGGATTCTGACACAATAATAAGAAAAACGGAACCAGAAAGATTGTCAGGAATGTAATAATACCTCTGGAAATCTTCAGATAAATATTGGTAATGGGCGGAAAATAATGGTCGTTTGCTTCTTCTATCATATCGTAAATGAAAGTAGGCAGAATCAGTGCAGACGGTGAATTATCCACAAAAATACAGATTTTCCCTTCCATCAGACAAGCCGTGGCTGTATCAGGGCGCTCCGTAAATTTGAATTTTGGAAATGGGTTAAACCATTTTCGTTTGTAGAGTGCTTCTGCCAGACTCTGCTGGTTCATCCGCAGCTCGCTCACATCAATCTGCCTCATGCGGTTCCGTACATTTTCCAGCAGCTCCTTATCCACGCGGTCAGACATGTAACTTAAGACCACATCCGTTCTAGAACTGGTTCCGATCTCGCTCATTTCCATAATCAGATGCTCATCCCGGATGCGCCTTCTGATAAGGGCCGTATTAAATACAATGGTTTCCACAAATCCATCTCTGGAACCTCTGAGGGACTTGTCTTTCTCCGGTTCCTCCACACTCCTTGCCGGATACGTACGACAGTCAATTGCGATACATCCCTGATAACCATCAATAAAGAGACAGCTTACACCCGAAAACAGATTTTTTAACACAACATGATAATCATTCATAACTTCTACCTCTGTATAAGGCACACATTGCTCGATAAAATCATGGACGTCTTCCGGCATACCATCTTCCTGTATTCCATAAAAGAAATCTATAATTTTTTGTTCCGATTCATCATTGGTAAATCCATTGATAAAATAAAGACAGCTTTTTCTTCCACCGATTATCATATTCCGCTCTATAATATCAAAACTTTCTTTCACAGGCAGAAGCCGGTTCATCATTTCCACATTCTCTTTTATTTTTTTATCTATCAACTGTTGTTCCATAGGCCGTTTCCTCCATATGGAAATAGATTTCCCAAAGTACAAAAAAATATGCGTTGCTTCTCCGCAACGCATATTTTCTTATTATGTTATGTAAAAAACTTTTTGTATTATTACACTTCTTATTTTGCTTCTTTCTTTGACATCTGTGGTTTTACTACAAAGAGTACCAGAAGAAGACCGATTGCAGCAACAACAGTTGCTGTCGTGAATACTGATTTTACACCACTCTGGATCAAAACTGGATTTGTTGGATCTGATGCTGTACTTGCGTTATACGCTACTGCATATACTGCTGCTGCAATTGTTCCTGCCAGTGAGTTTGCAAAGTTTACAAGAGCAGTACCAACACCCATATCTTCCGGAGCCAACATGCCCTGCGCAGTAGGAGTGATGGAAACTGCACGGAAGCTTTCTGCAATACCTGTGATTGACAACGCTACAAAGTAGATAATGATTGACGCACTTGAATTTGTCATAACTGCCATGATAGCCATTGGAATTGCAACAAATCCTGTAGCGATAGCCATTGCTTTCCATGCATTTCCTGTTTTCTTACCAACCCATGCGCCGGCGATTGTCGGAAGCAGAATGGTTATAATTGTACGTGGCATCTGAAGAGCTCCGGCAGCACTTGTAGGTGCTCCCATTACCTGCATCGCTCCGATTGGTGCGTATACGTTCATAGCATTCTGATAGAAATAGCAGATAAATCCTACAACAAGAAGAATTGTGTAATTCTTGTTCTTAAATAACTTTAACGGAATCAGTGGTTCGCTTGCTTTTTCTTCAATCTTAACAAGTGCAACAAGTGCGACAATACCGATTACAAATCCAGCGATAATTGCAGGACTTGTCCATCCTACAGAAGATCCGAAGTTCAGGGCAAGTAAGATACCTGCAAGTGCTACAATTAATGCAACCATTCCCTTAACGTCAATTACTACTTTACCTTCACGTTTCTGATTTGGCATATTTAATCCGATTAAAACAATACCAAGAATTAATGGGATAGCCGGCATAATGACTGCCACTGTAAGAAGTCCCATATCTGTTAAGATACCAGCGATAATACTTCCGCCGAATCCACCAACAGCGATAGCGGTTGCAAGCATACCCATTGCTTTCGGAACATCTTTTCTTTCATTGATCAGACCTGCAATAATATAAGGTGCCGCTGTAAATGCACCCTGTGCAAGGCTGACAATCAGTCTAAGAATCATAAGCGGAATCAGAGATCTTACAAATGCAAATCCAAAACCTGCAACTGCACAGATGATTCCAGGAATCACTACGATATTTCTTCTACCAATTAAGTCGCCAAGTTTTCCACCGATTGGAGTCATGATGGATACGCCAATTGCTCCAAGGATAGAGAACAGACCTACATATCCCATTGCGTCAACGCTTTTCAGAATCGGTGATGTCAGTGTTGCAAATACAAGACCGTACATTGCTACGGAAAGCATCATGCAGATGCATCCGAGCTGAACGGCATTTTTCTTTCCTTTCGGCAATGGAATTGCCACCTGTGGCTGTGCCTGAGCCTGCTGTTCTTTACTCATATTCATTTCCTCCTGTTTCTCTAAGAAACTTTACTCTTTACTCTTTATTCTTCTATTTGTTATTCTTTAACCACTGTGTAGCGCAGTGTGCCAGACAGCTTGAACCGATTGGGCAAACAGCTTCGTTGAACTGTGCTTTTGGATTATGTGCTGGATACTGTCCTCTTTCATCTGTGTATCCTGCTGAAAGATACATAAATGTACTTGGAACTTTCTCTGCAATGCTTGCGAAATCTTCAGAAGCACTTGCTGAAATTCCCGGATATGGCATTGCTCCAGGAATATTTAATTCTTTCATATATCCGACAAATTCTTCTGTAAGTTTTGGATCGCAGATGAGTGGTGGTACTTCAGAAAGCATTTCTACTTCTGCTGTTCCGCCGTATACTTCTGCTGTCTTGATTGCAACTTCTTTCATTCTGCGGACAAGGAGCTCTCTGTTTGTCTTATCGTTTGTACGGATAGTTCCTTTCATCACTGCATTATTTGGAATAATATTTTCTGCTGTACCTGCAGTAAACTGACCTACTGTAAGAACACATGCTTTGTTCGGATCTGCTTCTCTTGCGATTAATGCTTCTAATGCAAGGTAAACATGAACTGCAATATTGATTGGGTCGATGGATGTATGAGGATATGCTCCGTGTCCACCTTTACCTGTAACAGTAATTTTAAATCCGTCTACAGAAAACATCATGGTTCCGGTGCTGTTGTACATGTAAATACCTACTGGCATTTTTCCAGGAGATACATGGTAAGCAAGTGCTGCATCGACATGTGGATTTTCAAGAATCCCATTTTCAAGCATATTCTTACCACCCTGGAATGTTTCTTCTGCCGGCTGGAACATGAATTTTACAGTACCTTCTAATTCTGCTTCATTTTCCTTCAGCATCTTTGCTGCAGTCAGTAACATGGCTGCATGGAAGTCATGACCACATGTGTGTGCTTCTTTTCCTGTCGGACATGCGAATGGTTCTCCACTTTCTTCCGGCATTGGAAGCGCATCCATATCTGCACGGAGTAAAAGAACTTTTCCTCCCTTACCTAATGTAGCAGTTACACCGTAACCACATTCCTTTGGCTCTAAGCCATATTCAGTAAGTTTCTTCATCACGTAAGCCTTTGCCTTTGGCATATCAAGACCTACCTCTGCATTGGTGTGGAAGTAACGACGATTTTCAATCGTTTCTTCCTTCAACTCAAGTGCTCTTTCATAGTAATTCATATGTTTCCCTCCTTGTTTTGAAAAATCTTGTATTTTGACATTCTTTTTTCTAAATTTTTATTTAAAGAATACTTTTGGAATACAAAATTTTATTTATGGAACATTTATGGAATATTTGTTATCTGGAATATACCATAACTTTTTAATTGTGTCAATATTTTTTTAATAGTATCTGTATTATTTATTTTTCCATTCCAATAAACAAGTTTATTTTCTTTTTTTATGTAATTTTCTGTAATTTCAGGAAAATTAAGAAAATTATTTGTAATTTGTATGTTTTGACCCATTCGTAAAAATATGCTATAATTCCATGAGGAGGCATATAAATGAGAGCAAAAATTGTAATTATATCGAGTCACTTTTTGTCTTCTTTTATTGAAGAGGCAGTGACGCGTCTGAAGCCAGATTGTGACCTGATTCTGACAACTTACGACAATTTCAAGCATATCCCTTCTGTGTATGATGCATATGCTGAAGAGGCCGATGGTTTTCTGGTCAGTGGACGAATGGCACAATCCGCTATCCGGGCAGTTCCACATACTATCACAAAACCGATTGTATCTTTTCAGGTAGATTTAGAGGGATTGTACAAAACGATTTTAGATATCATTATCAAGAATAAAGAGCAGACACTGGACCGGATTCTGATGGACTTCATGGTATTTATTCATGAGAATGACAGTGCAGAAGACTTTATGAAGCGTATCAAAACCAAAGAATTTATTTCAAAACTGAATAACCGCATTGAACATACTTCAGCGAAAGAAATGCTTCAGGTAGAGAATGAAATAGTGGAACATATTGTGCAGGCTTACAGAGAAAACAAAGTGGATATGGTAATCTGCCAGTTTACTAATATCATTCCTATGTTGGAGGAACATCATATTCCATATACTTACCCGTTTCCATCAGACCTGACCTTAAGTTCCCTGTTTCATGAACTGTATGTAAAAATTGAAATGAATCATTTGTTGGCAAACCGTTCCACAGTGGTTCATATTTCTCCACGCAGCTCCGAATATATTACCCCGGAGAATATGGAACTTCTTCATAGCAGTATTGAAGCATTCCTGCGGGAAAATCTGATAGAATCCATGATTCAGAAGCAGGAAGACGGATATATTTTATTTACCACGGCACAAGTACTGGATTCTATCACAGACCATTATCATTCCTGCCAGCTCAGCGGATACTTGGAATCTGCACTGCCGTTTGAATGCAGTGTCGGCTATGGAATCGGCACCACCTTAAATGATGCATTGGTAAATTCAGAGCATGCTGCCCGCGAAGCACGTTTTGCGGGTCACAGCTTTATTAAAAATGAAAACGGAGATTTAATCGGACCTCTCGGTTCTGAGAAGCGGATTGTGATTGAAAATACTTCCAGTCAGAATGTCATTCGCATTGCAAAACAGTGTAAACTGTCTACGATTACCATTCAGAAACTAATTTCCTATCAGAAACTAACCGGGAGCAACAAGGTAACCACTCAGGATTTGTCCGCCCGCTTTGGTGTAACCATCCGAAATGCAAACCGGATTCTCCAGAATCTGGAACGTGGTAAATGTGCACGTATCGCTTACACGAAAACATCAAATTCCAAAGGACGCCCCGTAAAGGTCTACGAATTAAATTTTAAACCAACTTCTTAGTGAACATCTCAAAACACGAACATTCCAAAATACGAATGTCCAAATACAAACATATAAAAATGGCAGTATCATCCATCTGGAAGGCACTGCCATTTTCGTTTATTTATTTTATTTTTCTTACCCTGCACTGCGATTCTTTATTTTGTTGTGCTTCCCAGTCCACCATTTCTTTTTTCTGTAGCATCATCATCCACAGTAATTCCATACTCAACAAAAATTCCCTGCATAAAGCCTGTCCCTTTTCCAAGCTCTACCGTTTTATTCTCATTGGTATCATTCGTCAGTTTCGCAAAGATATGACCTTCATTATCAGAATAGAAATAATCGCTGTCAATAATTCCTACCGTATTATTCAGCTGCAGACGGAACTTGAATCCAAGTCCGCTTCTCGGATAGCATTTGAGCACCCAGTTTTCTTCCATTTCCACACGGATCCCTGTCGGGATCTTGATCGTCTTTCCCGGCTCGATCACAAAATCATCCGGTGCATAGAAATCATATCCTGCACTTCCTGCTGTTGCACGCTTCGGCAATTTGATTTCTTCATATAAAGCCTTGATCTGATCCTCTGTATACTGCTCACCAAAGGTATCCTTCCATCCTTCCATAAACTGTTCCAGACTTACTTTGTGAAATTTAGCAATTCTCTTCATGTAATACTATTTCTCCTTTTCCTAATGTCTCCGGTACGTTAATGACCATCTGGTTCGCGCTGCCTTTCCAGTGCAGATCCAGTTCTTTCTTCTCAACCTCGAATTCTCCGTCCACCAGAACGTCCAGATAATTTACAATATCCATATTCTTGATATCTTTCCATTCATAACCGGTGTAAAGCCAGATCGTCTTTGACGGAAATTTTTCTTTAATCTCTTTTGCCAGCATCATGACCTCATAGGCATTTGCCGAATGCAGCGGGTCGCCTCCACTGAATGTGATCCCACTGATATAATCCTTCTCCAGTTCTTCAAAAATCTCTGCCTTCGCCTTTTCATCGAAGAAAAGCCCACCATTCGGATCCCAGGTCACCGGATTGTGGCATTCCTTACAGCAATGGTCACATCCTGCAACCCAGAGGACAACCCGCAGGCCATCCCCGTTGAGCATATCATCTTTTGTTATATTGTGGTAACGCATTTACATACTTTTCCTTTCCGCAATTTCTGCCATCTTGGCATCATTGAGTCTGGTATCTCCCTTGACTCTCGAATAAGACAGATATCCGTTCATACGGTCAATCTTCGTCAGATTCTTACTTCCACATACCGGACACACATCCATAGACAGCTCTTCATGACCACAGTCATCACAGTAGGCAAGTGACAGATTAACACCCTCATAAAATCCCATATCCATTGCACGGCGTACCAGTGATTTGATAGCCTCTTTGTTATAATTGATCGGGTATTTTACATACTGGATCTTTCCACCGTTACACAGATCCCAGAAACGGTTTTCCAGATCCTGCTTTTCGATCGGTGTAATATCCTCGGTTACATGACAGTGAAAACTGTTGCTCACATACGCCCTGTCCGATACATTTTCCACGATTCCATATTTCTTACGGAACTGCTGCACCTGCACACCACACAGATTCTCAGCCGGTGTTCCGTAAATCGCATACAGATAGCCGTCTTCTTTTTTAAATTCATTGACCTTCATGTTGATATATTCCATGGTCTTGATGGCAAATGCTCCATCCTCTACCAGGGACTTTTTATTATAAAGCTGCTGGAATTCATTGAGCGCTGTAATTCCAAAGGAAGCGGTTGCCGATTTCAGCACCGGTTTAATCTTGTCATGGATCTTCAGATGTCCGCCATAGAAACCACCCTCACAGTAGGCAAGCGGATTCGTAGAAGCACGCAGCTCTCCGAGGTATTCGTAAGTACGGATATGAAGCTTCCGGATCAGTTCCAGGTAATAATCCAGTACCTCAAAGAAATCCCGGTTCTCCTGTCTGGATTTGGCAAGGATCATCGGAAGATGGAGACTGACCGCACCGATGTTGAACCTTCCGACAAATACCGGCTCATCCTTTTCGTCCGCCGGATTCATACCGCCTCTTTCATACCATGGAGATAAGAATGCACGGCATCCCATCGGACTGATGACTTTTCCGTAGCGCTTGTAAATACTCGGCACATAGCCTTTTCCGGTAAGGCTGAGCCAGTCCGGATACATAGTCTTTCTGGAGCACTCAATTCCGGCTTCAAAAAGATCTTCTCCCGGCTTTCCAGGTCCATGTAAATTTTCATCATAAAGGAACACGATTTTAGGGAAAAGTACCGGTTTTTTATGTCCCGGCTTTCCCTGTCCTCCTGCTCTTACTTCCAGCATCGTCTTTGTGACAAGCTTTCCGTATTCGCTGATATCGGTTCCGCTGGTCATGGTAATAAATGGATAGTCTCCACGGCTTGAGGATACGGAGTTGAACTTATACTCCCATCCCTGGAATCCCTGCTCCATCTCTTTTTCCAGATCCTTCCAGGCAATCTCCTGTGCTACTTCTTCCGAAAGTCCAAGGCTTCTGTATTTGTTCAGATGATTTTCATGGGAACGCTTCGCATAAGGCTCCAGGATCTCATCTACGCTCGGCACGGTAAATCCTCCGTACTGCTGGCTTGCCGCACTCAGTACGATATCTCCGATCACATCAAATGCCGTATCCAGCGTCTTTGGCTCATTGTACCACAGATTTCCCATCTCAAATCCACCGGTCAGTACGCTTTTCACATCAAAGAGACAACAATTCATCGTATCTCTTCGGGCTGACATATCATGGATATAAATATATCCTTCCCGGATTGCCTGTAATTCTTCCACCGTCAGGAAAAATTTCTTATATAATTCTTTGTTCAGCTCATTGAAGATCAGGCTTCGCTTGGTCGATACCAGTGCACTGTCTGTATTACTGTTCTCTTTGTCCCCGATATACATGATCGACTGGCTTTTCTTATAAACCTCGTCAAGCATCTGCACAAAATCCTGCTTGTAATTCCGATAGTCCCGGTAACTTTTTGCCACGATCGGATTCACTTTCTCAAGCGCTCCCTCTACAATATTGTGCATTTCCGGAATCTGGATCTCATGCACTCCGAGTTCTTCTACCTTTTCTTCTACAAAATGACAGATAAAATCAATATCTTTCTGTGAAAATTTGATCAGTGCACGATATGCAGACTTATTGACTGCCACAACGACTTTTTGCACGTTAAATTCTTCTTTTGTCCCATCTTTTTTTACAACTTTCACATTGTTTAAGCTCATCTTCTTCTCCTTTCTGATAACTACAATATATTGTATTCTATTTAAAAGGCATACTATATCTTGACCGTTTTCCTCTATTTTAGCACTATCACAGAGAGCGCGTCAATCTGTGAAAATAACCAATTTTCCGGCAGCCAGACAACCAAATCTTCTACAGGCATATTCCTGAAAATCCATTGACATTTTATACCGGATAAGCTTCTCCTTCTGTATTCAGACAATAGCCTTTCATTTTGAAAATCCTCGAATAATTTTTCCAAAACCTTTGGAGATACAAAAAAGAGATAAGCCGAAACTGTTTCCTTTTCTGCCTATCTCTTTAATTCATAATCTTGTATTTTTTAGTTTCCACACTCAATACTGATCTCATTGAACATCGTCAGGATTTCATCGATCGAGGTATCCTCTTTATCTTTTCCTGCCTTATCCATCACACAATGTCCCTGATGCATCATGATCAGACGATTACCGTATTCTACTGCATAGCGGAGATTGTGTGTGACCATAACCGTTGTCAGATTTTTTTCTTTTACAATCTTATCAGTCAGCTCCATGATCAGTTCTGCTGTCTTTGGATCCAGCGCAGCAGTATGCTCATCCAGGATCAAAAACTCGATTGGTGTCATTGTAGACATCAGCAGTGCCATCGCCTGGCGCTGTCCTCCGGAAAGTGATCCGACTTTGACATGAAGCTTATCTTCCAGTCCAAGACCAAGCTGGGCGAGCTGTTCTCTGTAATAATCAATACGTGCCTTATTAGTTCCCCGTCCAAGTCCGTAGAACCTTCCTTTATTGTCCGCAAGAGACATATTTTCCAAGATCGTCATGGACGGACAGGTTCCCATAGATGGATTCTGGTAGACGCGTCCGATCTTCTGGTTTCTCTTGTATTCTTTTACCTTTGTGATATCTTTTCCATCGATCAGGATCTGTCCGGATTCTACCGGAATACTTCCGCAGATGATATTCAGCATCGAAGTTTTACCGGAACCGTTACTTCCTACTACGGATACAAATTCGCCCTGATTGATCGTCAGATTGAAGTCCTCAAAGAGACACATTTCATTGACTGTACCCGGATTATAATATTTGTGGATATTTCTAAGCTCCAGCATTCTTCTTCACCTTCTTCTTTCTCTCCATACTAAGCACCAGAATTACCAGGAATAATACGGCTGTGATCAGCTTCATATCCTGCGGTTCGAAGTTCTTCAGTGCGATTGCCACACAGGCCTTGTAAATGATAGAACCGATCAGTACAGCTGTCGTTGTTTTTACAAAACTGATTTTTTTGAAAATACTGGTTCCGATGATAACACTTGCAAGACCGATTACCATCGCCCCTGTACCACTGGAAATTTCAAATACACGTTCTTCCTGACAGAAAATACATCCCGCAAGCGAACACAGCCCGTTTGCGATCGCAAGTCCCAGGATTTTCACATTTCCTTCATCCTTTGCCATTGCAGTTACCAGTTTATCGTTATCTCCGACTGCGCGGAGCAGGTATCCGGACTTGGTATTCAGGTAAAGGTCGAGAATGATTTTCACAATTAACGCAATGATCAGAATGATGAGCAATGTAGAGTAAGCGGAAAATCCTGACGGAAGCAGCTTATCCAGTGTATCATTTTTAAAGATTGTCTTCTGGGAAAACAACGGTACATTGGCTGTTCCTGCCACACGAAGGTTGATCGTCCAGAGCGCTGTCATCATAATGATACCTGAAAGCAGATCTCTTACCTTGCATTTGACATGGATCAGTCCGGTACAGATACCGGCTGCCACACCTGCTGCAAATGCAGCCGGAAGGGTCAGATACGGGTTCGCTCCTTTTGTGATCATAAGCGCCGTTACGGCAGCTCCTAATGGAAAGCTGCCATCTACGGTCAGATCTGGAAAATCCAGAATTTTGTATGTTATATAAATTCCCAATGCAAGGATTCCATAAATCAGTCCCTGCTCCAAAATCGATACTGCAAAGCTCATTGCATTGCTCCTCACTTTTCTAATTCAAATTTAGTTTTCGCTGATAGAATCGTATGTCTCTACTGCGCTGTTTTTCAGATCGTCTTCCACTGTGATTCCAAGATTTTCTGCTACTTTTGTATTCAGGTAAAGTCCTGCTTCTGTGATCGTCTCAAATGGCATTTCAGATGCTTTCTTTTCTCCTTTGAGAACCTTTGCTGCCATCTTACCTGTCTGTTTTCCAAGTGCTACATAATCAAGGCCTTCTGCTGCCAGGCATCCAAGCTTCACCTGTTCGATCTCACTTCCGAATACCGGGATATTTGCTGCATTTGCCTTATCCAGAATGGTTGCAAGTGAGCTTACTACCGTGTTATCTGTCAGGTTGCTGATGCAGTCTACCTGTGACAGAAGATCGTCTGTTGCAAGTGCGATTTCTGATGTATTTGTAATTCCCTTTTCTACAAGTTCAAATCCATAGTCACCGACTTTTTCTTTGTATTCAGCAATTGCAGATACGCTGTTTGCCTCACTTGTTGTATAGAGGATACCAATCTTCTTTGCATCCGGAAGAAGTTCACGGATCATTTTCAGCTGTGCTTCAATCGGAAGTTTATCACTGGTTCCTGTGACTTCTCCAACCGGGTTCCCTTTATCATCTGCAAGCTCTGCTGCTTTCGGGTCTGTAACCGCAGTATAGATAACCGAAATATCCGTATCCATCGCAGCATTGTATGCTGTCTGTGCACTTGGTGTTGCGATTCCGCAGATCAGATCTACTTTATCGGATACAAAGCTGCTTGCGATCTGTGATGCAGTTCCCATATCTGCTGCCGAGTTTTTGTATTCAACATTCAGATTCTTTCCTTCCTCGATACCTTCTTCTTTCAGTCCCTCTAAAAATCCTTCACGGCAGTTATCTAAAGATCCGTGCTCTGCAAACTGGGAAATACCAATTGTATAGCTCTTTCCTCCATCTGCTGTCTTGGAATCCGACTTGCTTCCACATCCTGCCATCATTGTTGCTGCCATTGCCATTGTTAATAATACTGCGATTGTTCTCTTTTTCATAATTTTGTTCTCCTCTTCTTGATAAATAATTTTCTTTGTTAGCTTTCAAGAGAAGGTGTTTCTTGATTCCGCGCCGTACCACAGCAGGAATACATATGTAACATCCTGCCGGAGACTTTTTATTTCATAGGAAGTTCCTTCGGAATTTCCTATGAAACAAAAAACGCCTCAATCCTTCTCCGGATTGAGGCGACTAATATCTTCTACTAACGCGGTACCACTCAACTTTAACAGTTTCCTGTCCTCTTTTATGTACTAACATACATCCCTTATTGATAACGGGTTTGGTTCCCGACAAACCATACTCTCAATTATCTGATTTCAGGCTGCCCTCGAAAGTCCATTCAATTATCAACTCCATACAGCAATCCCACCGCCTGCTGCTCTCTGTGATATCGTTCGATAACCTACTCCTCTTTCTCAACGGTTTTACAATTTATGGTTAATATATTACCTCTTTATTCTCTGTTTGTCAACCTGATTTTTGGAATTTTTCAGATTTTTTCACTCCATTTTCTCAGCTCCCTGAAAAATATCCTGATAACATACCCCGTAATTATCTAAAATCAGCGAAAAAATCTTACGGTTCTTTTCATATTCCATCCCCAGCTCAAGATAAGCCTTAAGATGCAATAATGCCCCCAGAAGATAGACTCTGTCGTCTTCTGTTTTATAAAATTCATACAAACGGTAAATACTGATTATGAGGAGTTCTTCTTTATCCACTCCAAGTCTTTCACATTCATTCACCGCAAGCTTTATCGCCTCAATATCTGTTCTGTACGATTCCCAATCCATTTCTCTCCCTCCTTTTTTTAATCATATCCTATCACAGCGTTTTTGTAAAGTTAACTTGCATATAATATCATTCTTTTTTCAAATTGAAATGCTACACTACTTTTATGAAGGAGAGATACAGCATGGAAAAGAATTTCGGTACACGCGTTCGGCAGGCACGTCACAAAGCCGGTCTTACACAGGCAGCACTAGCAGAAAAACTAAATCTTGATGAGACAACGATAAGCCGGATTGAAAATGGCAGCCAGGCAACATCCTTTGCAACCATGCTTAATTTTTCAGAAGCATTAGATGTCAAATTTGATTATCTGATCTGTGACTACCTGGATGATTCAATTCATTCAAAGGATCCGATCAATGCCGAGATCCTGGATATGATCACACCGCTTCCTGATAATTATAAACGATTGATCCGTGATAATATCCGACAGTTGTTAGAAAAGATTCCACCAGAGATGGGCGAAAAATAAATGTAGTCTATGTCACCCCGGAGCCGGAGGAGAAAAAAATCCTATAGATTCAAATTGAATCTATAGGATTTTTTCTCTTCCGGGGCGCTCTGGGTTACCGGTTGTAACTGTTCTTCGCCCATTTGTATTGTGTTCGACAGAGAGGCGGTGTTACCCTCTGCGTTGTCCGTGTTCGTTCTGACCTATACGGGCGGCACGCAGCACGTGAGAGGCGAGTACAGATGTTGTGACGTTTCCTACTCCTCCCGGAACCGGTGTGATATGGGATACTTTTTCCCGGACATTTCCGTAGTCCACATCTCCACAGAGGGTTCCGTCTTCCAGTACGTTGATTCCGACATCCGCTACCACCGCTCCTTCGGCGATCATATCGGCAGTGATATGGTTTGCCCGTCCGATCGCAGCTACTATTATCTCTGCTTCGCGACATCTGTCCGCCAGATCTTTTGTACGTGAATGGCAGATAGTTACAGTTGCATTCTGTCCAAGCATCAGCATGGAAAGCGGTTTTCCAACAACCATGCTTCTTCCGATGACGGTCACTCTTTTCCCCTGGAGTTCAATTCCATAGTGATTCATAATGTGCATCACTGCCTCAGAAGTACAAGGCGCATAAGCAGTTCTGTCACCTTCGAATATTTTTGCAAGATTTACAGGACTCATTCCATCCATATCCTTTGCCGGGTCGATCATCTGTCTGATCTTCTCTACATCGAGCTGCTCCGGAAGCGGCTGGAACAAAAGAATCCCGTGAACCTCCGGATCTTTATTGATCTTACAGAAAGCATCCTCAAATTCTTCCTGTGAAATATCTTCTGGCAGTTCTACAATGCGGCACTCGATTCCGATCAATTCCATTCTCTTTTTTGCTCCACGTTCGTAGGCAAGATCATTTTCTTTCGCTCCTACCCGAATGATCGTAAGGCATGGATTTACTCCCGCCGCATTCAACTCTTCTCTTTCTCTGATCAGCTTTTCTTTCATGGCTTTTGCCACTTCAGCCCCTCGCATCTGTATGCTCATGTCTTCCTCCTGTCTGTCTTATCTGTTATGGTCTGATACCCTTAAGTACAGCATCATAAGTTGTCTCTTTCAGTTCTTTGCCTGTCGCAATCAGTTGATCAGCCAGATAATTCAGTCTTTCAGCTTCTTCCTGATCCTTCATCATCTTTGTATTGATAAAAATATTAAGAGAAGCTCCTTCAAGGGCTGCCTGTGCAAAGAGGATTGCAACTCCTGCATCGCTGACAGCAAGCCTGCTTCCTTTTTCCCCCAGCACTCGGATCATCTCCATAGTATCTACAATTGTTTTCATGATACACAGTGGTGCTTCTGCCGCATTTTTAAGTGCGGTCTCCATAACTTTTTCCTTCTCTGCCTGTTCTTCCTCTGTCTCTTTTGGCATTCTGTAAGCCTTTGCCAGTGGTTCAAAAGCCTCGGCATCTTCATCTACCATCCGGACCAGATCCTGCTTCTTCTGCTCAAGTTTTTCTCTTATCTCTAGAATTTCCTCTTCAACATCCGCATATTTCTTTTTTCCGACAGTCAGATTTGTAACCATAAGTCCCAAAGCTGATGCGAACGCTCCGACTGCTGCCGATGCACCGCCACCTCCCGGAATCGGTGCTGACGATGAGAGCTGTTCCAAAAAATCAGTTGTTTTCTGCTCCAATAACATATTTTTCCTCCCGCTTATTTTTGCTTTCCTATTATAGCAAAGGATTTCTCTTCTGAAACATAGTACTTTCTGATATGCCTTTCAGGATATCGGTATATGAAATTCTATCTGAATCCTAATGAAAATCCGGTGTCCCCACCATATCATACGGGGTTGCCTGGTAAACATAGTAATTCAGCCAGTTTGCATACATACAGTTACCATGTGCTCTCCATGTAAGAAGTGGCTTCTGTGTGCTGTCATTGTCTGGATAATAATTCTCCGGCATTTCAATCGGAAGTCCTTTGCTCAGATCCCGCTTATACTCCTGATCCAGTGTCACCCGGTCGTACTCCGGATGTCCCATCACAAAAATCTGTCTTCCATTCTGTGCCATGATAAGGTATGCTCCTGCCTTTTCCGACTCTGCCAGAATCATCAGTCTCTCATCTGCACGGATCTTCTCAATCGGCACATCTGTATGTCTCGAATGCGGTGCATAAAATACATCATCAAATCCACGTACCAGAGGAATCTTACGGTTCATAACCTTATGTTCAAAGATACCGAAAAGCTTTTTGTCCAGCTGTACTTTATTAATCCCATAATGATAATAAAGTGCTGCCTGTGCTCCCCAGCAGAGATGGATCGTTGAAGTAACATGCGTCTTTGTCCACTCCATGATCTCTACAAGCTCTTCCCAGTAATCCACCTCTTCAAAAGGCATCTGCTCTACCGGTGCTCCGGTTATGATAAATCCGTCAAATTTCTGATCTTTTACATTTTCAAAATTCTCATAAAACCGGTTCAGGTGATTCGCTGAAGTATTCTTTGAAACATGATTTTTCACTGCCAAAAATACAATGTCAACCTGCAGCGGTGTATTGGAAAGGGAGCGCAGAAGCTGAAGTTCTGTATCCTCTTTCAGTGGCATAAGATTCAGAAGTCCGATCTTGATCGGACGAATGTCCTGATGAACCGCACGGTTCTCATCCATTACAAATATATTTTCTTTTTCCAGTATTTCTTTTACCGGAAGGTCATTCTGTACACGAATTGGCATTTCTGCTTACTTCCTCTCTTTTTTATTTTCCCCGTTTTTTACCGCTGTATCATTTTCTTCCGGATTTTCTCTGACAAATCTTCCGCTATCATCCACATAACTCTTTTCCCCATACTCCGAAGTCTGAAGCGGAAGCTTTTTCTTCTCCAGCAAATGATTGATCAGCATTGTAATAATATAATAAACTACTGCAAATGTAGGCACGCCCATGATCATTCCTACAAATCCAAACAGACCGCCTCCGAGCAGGATTGAAAATACAACCCAGAATGCAGATAATCCGGTCGAATTGCCCAAAATCTTCGGTCCGATCACATTTCCATCAAGCTGCTGCAGTACAAGAATGAAGATCAGGAAATACAAGCCCTTGATCGGATCATTCAGCAAAATCAGAACGGCACTCGGAATAGCACCGATATACGGTCCGAAGAAAGGAATGACATTGGTCACACCAACGATTACACTGATCAAAAGTATGTACGGCATCTTCAGGAGCGTAAGTCCAAAGAAGCAAAGCACTCCGATAATCATAGAATCAATAATCTTTCCAATAATAAATCCACCAAAAATCTCATTGCTTTTCTTTGTCAGATGCAGGATCATATTGGCATGATCTGTACGGAACACTGCATAGACGATCTTTTTACTCTGTGCGGAAAATGTTTCCTTACTGAACAGAATATAGACTGATACAATAAGACCAATCAGAAAATTCAGGATCTCACTGACAAAATTGATGATCCCAACCGTCAGGTTTGACATCACTTCATTAACCTTGGTTAAAAGATCCTGTTTGATCCAGTTCTGTAATGCATCCGATCCCTTTTCTAACAGGTTACGTGCCATGACTCCGGCAGGACTGGTATCTTTCTGGATACTTATGATCTTCGTAACCATATCACTGATCTGTCCCGGCAGAGTCTGAACCATGTCACGGATACTTTTATAAAGTTCCGGAATCAGCATATTGCACAGTGCCAGGATCAAAGCAAGCAGCATAACCAGCGCTGCAAAAACACCGACACTACGCGAAACCTTCTTTGCCTTTTCCTGAGACATTTTCTTTTTTAATTGTGGAATCAGCCACCGGTCAATCTGCTTTACGATCGGATTCAGCAAATATGCGATCACCATTCCGTATAGGATCGGCTTTAACACATCAATTACTTTACTGACACCTACTGATATATCCTCTATTCGGAGTAACAGAAAATAAAAAATCACACAAGCCGCAATAACAAGGAAAAAGGTAATCCCCTTCCTGAAATGCAGCAAAATCTTTGACGGCCCTCTGTTACCAAATTCCGGACGCTTTTCATAATACGCTGCCGATTTCTTCTTTTCCGGCTTCCCCGAAACCCCTTTCTCTACATTGTCTTTTTTTTCCATTTAATTTCCCTGTCTTTCTTCAAAAGTCCGATTTTTATTATACCTTCTTTCTAACACCCCCGTCAACCTCCCCAACCATCCTTTTCGCACCTTTTCTCTCATTCCTTGCACACAAACAAACAGGTGCAGGAGAAACTCTCCCACACCCATCACTTTCATCTACGCACATCCACAACTGAAAGTTGCACATTCCGTCTCATCACAGCTGCATGCCTTGCTGCCCTCCACACTGATCTTTCCTGCATGGCACTGGCATTCCTTATTGTACTGGCACTCCGTGGCCTTGCAGTCGATCTTGCTTGTCGGACCCGCCTCACCAGTCACATTGCTGTAGGTGCCGCTTTTTCTTTCTTCAAAGCTGTCACAGCTTGTCTCTGCAGCTTTCCGTGCAGATTTTCCTCCCACCGTAATTGCGTTCAGATCACAATAAAAATCTTTGTTGTGCATACATGTCTGTACTGTACATTTTAATTCAGGCATAATGTTACCTCCTTTTTGAAAATCAGTATCATTATGCCCGAAAGTTTTATTTCTTATTCAGATTTTATTTAAAACTCTATTTATCGTCTTCTTTTTTTACTTCCCTTGCTGTTTTGGCCTGGATCTCCATCTTGATTGCTGCAAGGAAGTCCGTCAGTGACTTCTGTCCTTCATCCCCTTCAAAACGGCTTCTTACAGATACCAGTCCGTCCTCTTCTTCTTTTGCTCCGACAACCAGCATATACGGGATCTTCTTCATCTGTGCTTCACGTATCTTGTATCCGATCTTCTCT
>ERZ825137.572-NODE-572-length-51265-cov-11.271080_pt1 | contig 51265 bp, 49 predicted proteins | sample MGYA00519873_ERZ825137 | MGnify/ENA primary metagenome ERZ825137 (study PRJEB31778, sample SAMEA3449190) | human gut metagenome | biome: human gut; feature: human-associated habitat; material: faeces | place: United Kingdom | collected 2010/2012 ...
TCAGTGGCCCGGCACCGCCCGCAGGGGTGTCTGTCAATAAGCTGAGCCGGTAGTGCGGCCCTTGATCTTGCCTTCCTTCATGAGTCCGTCGTAGTGGTGCATCATCAGGTGCGACTCAACCTGCTGGAGTGTGTCGAGGACAACGCCCACCATGATGAGGAGTGATGTACCGCCGAAGAACTGCGCGAAATTCTGGCTTATACCGAAGAAACGCGCGAAAGCCGGCAATATTGCGACGATGCCGAGAAAAATCGACCCGGGGAGGGTGATTCGGCTCATGATTGCGTCGAGATACTCGGCGGTCTTCTTGCCGGGTTTCACGCCGGGGATGAATCCGTTGTTGCGCTTCATGTTCTCGGCCATCTCGGTGGGACGCACCGTGATGGCGGTGTAGAAGTATGTGAAGGCTACGATGAGGATGAAGAAGACTGCGTTGTACCAGAAGCCGTTGATGTCGGTGAAGGCGTGGAAGAAGCCCGTCTCGCCGCCGCGGAAGCCGGAGAATGCCATGGGGATGAACATTATGGCCTGGGCGAAGATGATGGGCATCACGCCTGCGGCATTCACCTTCAGGGGGATGTACTGGCGGGCGCCGCCGTACTGGCGGTTGCCGACGATGCGCTTGGCGTACTGCACGGGAACCTTGCGGGTGCCCTGGACGAGAAGCACGGCGCCGACAGTCACGGCGAAGAGGAGCACAATCTCGATGATGAACATCACGAGTCCGCCCTGCGAGCCGGAGGCTCCGGGAAGACGGCTGATGAACTCGTAGGAGAGGGCTCCCGGGAGGCGCGCGATGATGCCGACAAGGATGATGAAGGAGATACCGTTGCCGATACCGCGGTCAGTGATTCTCTCGCCGAGCCACATGATGAACATCGAGCCTGCGGTGAGGATGATGGTCAGGTAGACGGTGGTCCAGAAGCCCATGTGGAGCCCGAGGCCGCCGGCCGCGGAGCTCGCCTGAATCTGAAGGTTGATCAGATAGGAGGGAGCCTGGAGGAAGAGAATCAGGACAGTGAGGTAGCGCGTGTACTGGTTCAGTTTCTGACGGCCGCTCTCGCCCTCGCGCTGCATTTTCTGGAACGAGGGGAGAATCATTCCGCAGAGCTGGATAACAATCGACGCCGTGATGTAGGGCATGATGCCGAGGGCGAAGATCGAGGCCTGCGAGAATGCTCCGCCGGAGAACATGTCAAGAAGCTGCATGAGGCCGCTCTTGTTCGTGAAGGAAGCAAGAGCGTCGATTGCCGCGGGAGAAATCCCGGGCAACACGACGTAGCAGCCGAGGCGATATATCAGCACGAGCAGAAGCGTGATGCCGATACGGTCGCGGAGCTCCTTGATGGACCAGATATTCTTGATGGTTTCGGTGAATCTCATGATCAGAGGGTATTAGCCTGACCGCCGGCTGCTTCGATGGCTGCCTTTGCGGCGGCGGAGAAAGCATTGGCCTCGACAGTCAGGGCACGGGTTACTGCGCCCATACCCAGCACCTTGGCGAGCTGGTTGCGACGCAGGTAGCCGGCGGCGCGGAGCTCTTCAAGGCCTACCTTCTCGAGGTTGCGGCTGGCGGCCACTGCCTCAATAAGATCGAGATTGATCGCTTTGTATTCTACACGGTTGATATTCTTGAAGCCGAACTTGGGAAGACGGCGCTGAAGGGGCATCTGACCGCCTTCGAAACCGATCTTTCGGCTGTAGCCCGAACGCGACTTGGCGCCTTTGTGGCCACGGGTGGATGTTCCGCCCTTACCGCTTCCTGCGCCACGGCCGATGCGGGTCTTGCTCTTGACGGAGCCCGCTGCGGGCTGAAGATTACTTAAGTCCATAGTGTATTGAGGAATCTTTAAGTGTTGGTTTAAATTCGGGAGAGTGTGGTTTACGCTTCTGTCACCTTTACGAGGTGGTGTACGGCCTGAATCATGCCGCGTACGGAGGGGGTGTCGTCCTTCTCCACGGTGTGGTTCATCTTCTTGAGGCCGAGAGCGTCGAGCGTGCGCTTCTGTACTGCGGGGCAGTTGATGCGGCTCTTTATCTGGGTGATCTTGATTTTTGCCATTGTCAGGTTGTCATTTTTTAGTGTTTGGGTATTGACGGCCGGAAGTCTCAGCCTTTGAACACCTGCTCAACGGAGATACCGCGGTTCTGGGCCACCTGAGCGGGGGAACGCATCTCGTCGAGTGCGGCGAGGGTTGCCTTCACGAGGTTGTGGGGGTTGGACGAGCCCTTGCTCTTCGCGAGGACGTCGGTGATGCCCACGCTCTCGAGGACAGCGCGCATGGCGCCGCCGGCCTTCACGCCCGTACCGTGGGAGGCGGGCTTGAGGATGATGCGGGAGCCGCCGAACTTGGCAACCTGCTCGTGGGGGATTGTGCCCTTGTGGACGGGAACGCGGATGAGGTTCTTCTTGGCGGCCTCGACGCCCTTGGCGATGGCGGCCTGAACTTCGTTGGCCTTGCCGAGGCCCCAGCCTACGATGCCGTTCTCATTGCCGACAACGACGATGGCTGCGAATGTGAATGTGCGGCCGCCCTTGGTGACCTTCGTTACACGGTTGATGGCCACGAGACGCTCCTTGAGCTCAAGGTCGCCGGTGGACTTTACACGGTTGTTTCTCTTTGCCATAATGTCTTAGAATTTGAGGCCGGCTCCGCGGGCAGCGTCGGCCAGGGATTTAACACGACCGTGGAAAAGATAACCGTTACGGTCAAAAACGACTTCGGTGATGCCTGCCTCGAGGGCCTTGCGGGCAGCCTCGCGGCCTACGTTGGCGGCAATCTCGCACTTTGTGCCTTCCTCGAGTCCCTTGGAGGAGGCGGAGACGAGGGTCTTGCCTGCGAGGTCGTCGATGAACTGCACGTAGATCTGCTTGTTGCTGCGGAAGACGGTCATGCGCGGACGCTCGGCGGTGCCGGAAATCTTGCCGCGGATGCGCATCTTGATTTTATTTCTTCTTTGTATCTTGGAGAACATGATATGATCCGTTTAAAGTTATTTGGCACCGGCCTTCTTACCGGACTTGCGGCGGATGATTTCGCCGACAAACTTGATACCCTTGCCCTTGTAGGGTTCGGGCTTGCGGAGGGAGCGGATTTTGGCGCAAACCTGTCCGAGGAGCTGTTTGTCGTCGCTGGTGAGGATGATGAGCGGGTTCTTGTTGCGTTCGCTCTTGGCCTCAACCTTCACCTCGGGGGGAAGTTTGATATATATAGCGTGGGAGTAACCGAGTGCGAGCTCGAGCACCTGTCCGGTGGCGGTCGCGCGGTATCCGACGCCTACGAGTTCCATTTCCTTGCGGTAGCCTTCGGAAACGCCGACAACCATGTTGTGGATCAGAGCACGGAAGAGGCCGTGCTGGGCGCGGTGGCCGCGGTCGTCGCTGGGACGGGTGAGCACTACATGGCCGTCTTCGACGGCTACCTTGATATCGGGGTTCACGGCCTGCTTGAGTTCGCCGAGCTTACCCTTGACGGTGACTACGTTGTCCTTGTCAACCGTCACTGTCACGCCAGCGGGAAGAGCAATGGGAGCTTTACCAATTCTTGACATAATACGAGTAGATTAAACGGTTGATGATTAATAAACGTAGCACAGTACTTCGCCGCCGACCTTGAGGTCCGCGGCCTTCTTGTTGGTCATGACGCCTTTGGAGGTTGAGAGGATGGCGACGCCGAGTCCGTTGAGGACGCGGGGCATGTCCTTGTAGCCTGTGTACTGGCGGAGGCCGGGACGCGATACGCGCTTGAGGCCCTTGATGGCGTTGACACGGTCAACGGGATCATACTTGAGGGCGATTTTGATAGTCCCTGCGGGGGTTTCGCCTTCGATGAACTTGTAGTTGAGGATGTAGCCCTGCTCGAAAAGGATACGTGTGATCTCTTTCTTGAGGTTCGAGGCGGGAACTTCGACTACGCGGTGTCCGGCCTTGATGGCGTTCCTCAGTCTGGTCAGATAGTCTGCTATGGGATCAGTCATTTTTGTTTGTTGTGGTTTTTAAATTGATTGGGTCGTCGCGGCCTGTTGGGAGGGAAATCCCGAGGGGCACCCGCTGTGGGGTCTGAGGAAGGAGCGGGCGGCTCCCGTGGGGTCCCTGAGCCGTGCGGCTCAACAATATTTATAAACTCTCTCTCGGTCTTTGGGCTGCGGCCCAATGTCCCCCGGAAGGGGATTTAGGCTGCCGCCGCGGGTGGATCGGGCTCGGCTGGTGGCGAGAGCGGGGATTTTTTACCAGCTGGCCTTCTTAACTCCGGGGATGAGTCCTGCGGAAGCCATTTCGCGGAACTGGATACGCGAAATGCCGAACTCGCGCATATAACCCTTCGGACGACCGGTGATGGAGCAACGGTTGTGCTTGCGGATGTAGGACGAGTTCTTGGGCAGGCTCTGCAGCTTCTGGGCGGCATCGTAGGCTTCGGCGCGGTTTTCTTCGTTCACGCCCGAGTTCACGATTTTCTTGAGCTCGGCGCGGCGCTCCGCATACTTGGCCACCAGACGCGCGCGCTTAACCTCGCGCGCTTTCATTGATTCTTTAGCCATAGGGGATGCTTGGGATTATTTTTTAGCGTTCTTGAAGGGCAGGCCGAACTGCTTGAGGAGCTCGTAGCCTTCTTCGTCGGTCTTTGCGGAGGTGACGAAGGTGATGTTCATGCCCATCAGTTTGTTGATGTTGTCGATGTTGATTTCCGGGAAGATGATCTGCTCGGTGATGCCGAGGGTGTAGTTGCCGCGGCCGTCGAGCTTGCCTTCGATACCCTTGAAGTCGCGGATACGGGGAAGGGCTACGCGGATGAGGCGCTCCAGGAATTCATACATGCGGTCGCGACGGAGGGTCACCATCACGCCGATAGGCATTTTCTTGCGGACCTTGAAGTTGGAGATGTCCTTCTTCGAGAGGGTGGCCACGGCCTTCTGGCCGGTGATGGCCGTGAGCTCGTTGATGGCGGTCTCGATGAGCTTCTTGTCCTGAGTCGCGGCGCCGAGGCCCTGATTGATGACAATCTTCTCAAGGCGGGGAACCTGCATCACGGTGGAGTACTTGAACTCCTTCTCAAGGGCGGGAACGATGCGTTCCTTATAATCTTTGCTGAGAGTGGTGCTCATTATCGTTATTTAATTACCTCGTTGGATTTAACAGCAATGCGAACTTTCTTGCCGTCCTTGCGCTCGATGCGGATGCGGGTGGGCTTGCCGGACTTGGGGTCGAGGAGGGCGATGTTCGAGATGTGGACGGGGGCTTCTTTCTTTACGAGGCCGCCCTGGGGATACTGGGCCGAAGGCTTCGTGGCCTTCGTGACAATGTTGACGCCTTCGACAATCGCACGCATCTTCGTGCGGTCGACAGAGAGAACGCGTCCCTGCTTGCCACGGTCCTCGCCGGAGAGGACCTGTACCATATCACCCTTCTTGATATTGATTTTGCTCATGGTGATGAGAATACTTTGGAGGATGGATTAAAGCACTTCGGGTGCCAGTGAAACGATTTTCATGTTGGTCGCGCGGAGCTCGCGGGCAACGGGTCCGAAGATGCGTGTGCCGCGGAGTTCGCCGGCGTTGTTGAGGAGGACGCAGGCATTGTCGTCGAAACGGATGTAGGAACCGTCGGGACGGCGGATTTCCTTGTTCGTGCGTACGACCACGGCCTTGGAGACCGTGCCCTTCTTGACATCGGAGCCGGGGATTACGCTCTTGACGGAAACGACGATGATGTCGCCCACCGATGCGTAACGACGGCCAGTGCCACCGAGCACATGGATGCAGAGAGCTTCCTTGGCGCCGGAGTTGTCGGCTACTGTGAGGCGTGATTCGGTCTGGATCATTTTTATTTAACTTTTTCGATGATTTCTACTAATCTCCAGCGCTTGGTCTTGCTGAGGGGGCGGGTTTCCATCAGGCGCACGGTGTCGCCTACGGAGCATTCGTTGTTCTCGTCGTGAGCGTGGTATTTCTTGGTCTTATTCACGAACTTACCGTAAATGGGGTGCTTCTCCTTCCATTTGATGGTAACGGTGATCGACTTGTCGCCCTTGTTGCTGGAAACAACGCCGATGCGCTCTTTGCGCAGATTTCTTTTTTCTTCCATTAGTCTAATGCTCTCGGGAATTACTGGTTGTTAAGCTCGCGCTGGCGCAGCTCAGTCTTCACGCGTGCGATCATGCGGCGGTCGGCCGTTATTTTCGCGGGGTTGTCCAGCGGGGTCACGGCGTGGTTGATGCACATCTGGCGGTATTCCTTCTCCATCTGATCGAGACGCTCGCGCAGATCGGCCGTGGTCATTTCTTTGATTTCTTCTTTCTTCATGATGGATTACACGTTTTGAGTGGGATCGTAGTCGCGGCGAACCACAAACTTGGTAACCACGGGGAGTTTCTGTGCTGCGAGGCGGAGAGCTTCCTTGGCGATGTCGTAGCTTACGCCTTCAACCTCGATGATGATGCGGCCGGGGGTGACGGGCGCCACGAAGCCTTCGGGATTACCCTTACCTTTACCCATTCGGACTTCGGCAGGCTTCTTGGTGATGGGCTTGTCCGGGAAGATACGAATCCAGATCTGGCCCTGACGCTGCATATAACGAGTCACCGCGATACGCGCGGCCTCGATCTGGCGGCCGGTAATCCATTTGCTCTCAAGGGTCTTGATGCCGAAGGAACCGAAAGCCAGCGAGTTGCCGCGCTGGGCGTTGCCCTTCATGCGGCCTTTCTGCGAGCGGCGGAATTTGGTTTTCTTAGGTTGTAACATTGTCGTTGACTGACTGATGAGGTTCTACAATTTACTTCTTGGCCCCGCGGCTGAAACCGCCGCGACGGCCTCCACGCTCGCGACGCTCGCCGCCGGCGGGACGTCCTTCCTTCTGCGTGTTGGTGAACTGGGGAGCGAGGTCGCGCTTGCCATAGACTTCGCCACGGCAGATCCACACCTTGACGCCGATGACGCCGACCTTCGTGTGGGCCTCGACAAGTGCGTAGTCGATGTCCGCGCGGAGGGTGTGGAGAGGCGTGCGGCCTTCCTTGAACATCTCCGAACGCGCGATTTCAGCGCCGTTGAGACGGCCGGAAACCTGCACCTTCACGCCCTCGGCGCCTGCACGCATCGTGGAGGCGATGGCCATCTTGATGGCGCGGCGGTAAGCCACCTTGCCTTCGATCTGGCGGGCGATGCTCGAGGCAACAATCTGCGCGTCCAGCTCGGGACGCTTTACCTCATAGATATTGATCTGGACATCCTTGTCCGTGATTTTCTTGAGCTCTTCCTTCAGTTTCTCCACTTCCTGGCCGCCCTTGCCGATGATGAGGCCCGGACGGGAGGTGCATACTGTGATGGTGATGAGCTTGAGTGTGCGCTCGATGACAATACGCGAGACGCTGCACTTTGCGAGGCGCACGTTCAGATATTCGCGAAGCTTGTAGTCCTCGAGAATGTTGGCGGGGTATTTGCCCTTTTCAGACCAGTTGGAGTCCCAACCGCGAATTACGCCCAGGCGGTTGCTGATAGGATTTACTTTCTGTCCCATAAGTGTGATTAAGCCTCGCGGGTTTTAGCGTTGTTGTCAATTGTGTCCACAATCACTGTGACGTGGTTCGCACGCTTGCGGATGCGGTAGCCGCGGCCCTGGGGCGCGGTGCGCAGACGCTTGAGCATCGGTGCGGGGTTGACAAAGATAGTCTGTACGTAGAGCTCGCCGCTCTGCGCCTTGCGTTCGTTCTTTGCCTCCCAGTTGGCCACGGCGCTCATCAGGAGTTTTTCCAGACGGGCTGCGGCCTCCTTGTTGGAGAATTTGAGGATGCCGAGGGCGCGGAACACTTCTTTACCGCGAATCATGTCGGCAACCAGACGCATCTTCCGGGGAGAGGAGGGAACATTCGTCAGTTTGGCGAATGCCACGCTCTTGAGCTCTTCCTTGCGATGGTCGGCTGTGAGTCTTTTTCTTTCACCCATTTTATTTGTTCGTCTTTTTTATCGAATTGATGATTGAGGCCCTGGCGGCTTACTTTTTCTTGTTGCCGGCGTGTCCGCGGAAGGTGCGGGTGGGCGCGAATTCGCCGAGTTTGTGGCCTACCATGTTCTCGGTGACGTACACCGGGATGAACTTATTGCCGTTGTGCACGGCAAAGGTGTGGCCTACAAATTCGGGAGCGATCATGGATGCGCGGCTCCACGTCTTGATGACGTTTTTCTTGCCGGTGGCTTCCATGTCGGCTACTTTCTTCTCGAGCTTGACGCTGATGAAGGGGCCTTTTTTTAATGAACGGCTCATGTTTCGTTTACGAGTTTAGATTACTTCTTTCTTCTTTCAATGATATACTTCGAAGAGTGCTTCTTGGGCGCACGAGTCTTGAGGCCCTTGCTGTAGAGACCCTTGCGCGAGCGGGGATGTCCGCCCGAAGCGCGGCCTTCGCCACCGCCCATGGGGTGGTCGACAGGGTTCATTACTACGCCGCGGTTGCGGGGACGGCGGCCGAGCCAGCGGCTGCGTCCGGCTTTGCCGGAGCGTTCAAGGGAGTGCTCGCTGTTGCCGACTACACCGATCGTGGCCTTGCAGGAGGCAAGGACCTTGCGGGTTTCGCCGGAAGGAAGCTTGATGATTGCGTAATCGCCCTCGCGGGAGATGAGCTGAGCGAAAGTGCCGGCGGAGCGTGCCATGAAGGCACCCTGGCCGGGGCGGAGTTCAATGTTGTGGATAACGGTACCTACCGGAATCTTGCTCAGGGGAAGAGCGTTGCCGATTTCAGGAGCTGCGTCGGGGCCGGAAAGCACCGTGGTGCCTACCTCAAGGCCGTTGGGGGCGATGATGTAGGTCTTGACGCCGTCCACGTAGTACAGAAGGGCGATACGCGCCGAACGGTTCGGATCGTATTCGATGCTCTTCACGACTGCGGGGATGCCGTCGCGGTTTCTCTTAAAGTCTATGATGCGGTATGCGCGCTTGTGGCCACCACCAAGGTATCGAGTGGTGAGGTGTCCTTCGGCGTTGCGGCCGCCGGAGGCCTTTTTGCCGACTGTAAGAGATTTTTCCGGTGTAGTAGCAGTGATGGTACCTTTGAAAACACCGATAACTTTGTGTCGCTGCCCGGGGGTGGTGGGCTTGAATTTTCTTACTGCCATTTTATTTAGATGTTGCTAAAAAAGTCGATGGTTTCGCCTTCGCCAACGGTCACGTAAGCCTTCTTCCATTCGGCTGTCTTGCCGCGGAGAAGTCCGCTCTTGGTCCAGCGGCTCTTGTTCTTGCCGCGGACAACCGCTGTGTTGACCTTTGCGACTTTAACGCCGTAGAGCTGTTCTACGAGCGCCTTGATCTGATATTTGTTGGCCTCGGGGGAAACACGGAAAGTGAAGCAGTTGCGCTTGTCCGAGCGCTTGGTCGCACCTTCGGTGATGACGGGTTTGATGGTGATGTCCATTGTTTGTTCCTCCCTGGGTTTAGATGTTGTTAATCACAGCAAGGCCGCTCTCCGTCAGGACGAGGGCGTTGTTGTTCATTACTACATACGTATTGATGGCCGATGCTGTCGTGAGACGGGCGTCGGGCACATTTCGCATCGACAAATATACGTCATTATTCTGGTTCCCCAAAACCACAAGAACCTTTTTGCCGTCAATTTTAAGATTTTTAGCAAAATTTACATATTCTTTAGTCTTGGGGCCGAAGGTCAGGTCTTCTACGACGATGATTTCGCCGGCCTGGGCCTTCAGCGAGAGGGCGCTCTTGCGTGCGAGGTCCTTGAGCTTGCGGTTGAGCTTGAAGCGATAGTCGCGGGGACGAGGACCGAAAACTCGGCCGCCGCCTACGAGTACCGGAGAGTTGATGTCGCCGATACGGCTGCCGCCGCCGCCCTTCTGCTTGTGGAGCTTGCGGGTCGAACCGCTCACTTCTGAACGTTCCTTCGACTTGTGGGTGCCCTGACGGTGGTTGGCGAGGTACTGCTTAACGTCGAGGTAGATGGCGTGCTCGTTGGGAACGATTGCAAATACCTCGTCGTTGAGGGTGGCTTTGCGGCCCGTTTCCTGGCCCTGCTGGTTGTATACTGCGAGTTCCATATTACTTCTCAATTAATACGATTGAACCTTTGCTGCCGGGAATCGAGCCCTTGATCATCAGAAGGTTGTGTTCGGGGATTATTTTTACGATCTGGAGGTTCTGGACTGTCACGCGCTCATTGCCCATCTGGCCGGCCATGCGCATGCCCTTGAACACCTTGGCGGGATAGGAGCAGGCGCCTACCGAACCGGGGGCGCGGAGACGGTTGTGCTGGCCGTGAGTGCTCTGGCCTACGCCGCCGAAGCCGTGGCGTTTTACAACGCCCTGGAAGCCTTTACCCTTCGAGGTGCCGATCACGTCCACGAACTCTGCCCCGTCGAAGAAGTCGACGGCGATGGTGTCGCCGGGCGTGTATTCGCCTTCAAATCCTTTGAACTCGGCCAAGTGGCGCTTGGGCGATACTCCGGCCTTCTTGAAGTGGCCGATTTCGGGCTGGGTCAGGTGCTTTTCCTTCTCCTCTTCGAAACCGAGCTGGAGGGCGGCGTAGCCGTCCTTCTCAACAGTCTTGACCTGGGTAACGACGCAAGGACCTACTTCGATAACAGTGCACGGTACGTTCTTACCGTCGGCACTGAAAACGGATGTCATTCCGATTTTCTTTCCAATTAATCCTGGCATTTCTTTGTTGTTTTAGTCGTTGTTTATTTCTGGGGGCATCCGGGGAGCACTTTCGGCATCCCGGATGCCCTGTCTTTATCTTGTTACGGTAATCAGCACTTGATTTCCACTTCTACGCCGCTGGGAAGCTCGAGCTTCATGAGGGCGTCCACAATCTTGGGAGTGGCGTTGTAGATGTCGATGAGGCGCTTGTAGCTCGAGAGCTCGAACTGCTCGCGGCTCTTCTTGTTCACGAAGGTGGAGCGGTTGACGGTGAAGATGCGCTTGTGCGTGGGCAGGGGGATGGGACCGCTGATCACTGCGCCGATGGACTTCACGGTCTTTACGATCTTCTCGGCACTCTTGTCGACGAGGCTGTGGTCGTAAGATTTGAGTTTGATGCGAATGATGGGATTCATATTGCGTTGTGGAGTTTTTTGTTTTACTTGAGAAGATCGGCGCGGCCGTCGCATTCGGCGAGTACTGCCTTGGCAATCGACGAGGATACCTCGCTGTAGTGCGAGAAGCTCATTGTCGAGGTTGCGCGGCCGGAAGTGATGGTGCGGAGGGCCGTCACATAGCCGAACATTTCGGCAAGAGGAGCCTTGGCCTTGACCACACGGGCGCCGGAGCGGCTGGTTTCCATGCCTTCAACCTGTCCGCGGCGCTTGTTGAGGTCGGAGATTACGTCACCCATCGATTCCTCGGGGGTTACGACCTCGATTTTCATGATAGGCTCGAGGAGCACGGGACCGGCCTTCTCGCAGGCCTTCTTGAACGCCTGGATGGCGCAGAGCTCGAAGGAGAGCTGGTCGGAGTCCACGGGGTGGAAGGAACCGTCGATGACAGTCACCTTCAGGTGCTCTACGGGGAAGCCGGCGAGAACGCCGTTCTTCATGGCCGTGGTGAAGCCCTTCTGGATGGCCGGGATGAATTCCTTGGGGATGTTACCGCCCTTCACCTCGTCGACGAACTGGAGGTTGCCCTCGAAGCCCTCGTCTACGGGCTCTACGCGGACGATGATGTCGGCGAACTTACCGCGGCCGCCGGTCTGCTTCTTGAACACTTCGCGAAGCTCCACGGGACGCGTGATGGCTTCCTTGTACGTAACCTGGGGACGGCCCTGGTTGCACTCCACCTTGAACTCGCGGCGGAGACGGTCGATGATGATGTCGAGGTGAAGCTCGCCCATGCCCGAGATGACGGTCTGGCCGGTCTCCTCGTTGGTCTGTACGCGGAAGGTGGGGTCTTCCTCGGCGAGCTTCTGGAGTCCTACGCCGAGCTTGTCGAGGTCCTTCTGGGTCTTGGGCTCTACGGCGATACCAATCACGGGCTCGGGGAATTCCATGGCCTCGAGCACGATGGGAGCGTCCTCGGAGCAGAGGGTGTCGCCCGTGCGGATATCCTTGAAGCCTACGCCTGCGCCGATGTCGCCGCAGCCGATTTTCTCCATCGGGTTCTGCTTGTTGGAGTGCATCTGGAAGAGGCGCGAGATGCGCTCCTTCTTGCCGGAACGGGCGTTGAGCACATACGAACCGGCCTCGATGTCGCCGGAGTAAACGCGGAAGAAGCACAGACGGCCTACATAGGGGTCCGTCGCAATCTTGAACGCCAGGGCGCACATCTTCGAGTCGCTCGAGGGTTCGCGGGTCTCGATCTTGTCGGGGTCGCCCATGGTGTGGCCTTCAACGGCTCCCGCGTCGAGGGGCGAGGGAAGGTATGCGCAGACTGCGTCGAGCAGGCACTGCACGCCCTTGTTCTTGAACGACGAGCCGCAGATCATCGGCACGAGTTCCATCTTCAGGGTAGCGGCGCGGAGTGCGCGCTTGATTTCGTCGATGGTGATGGTCGAGGGGTCGTCGAAGTACTTGGCCATGAGGTCGTCGTCGTACTCGGCGATTTTCTCGAGCATCTGGTCGCGGTACTGCTCGGCCTCGTCGCGCAGAGCGGCGGGGATTTCTTCTACGGAGTAGTCGGCGCCCATGGTCTCGTCGTGCCAGAAGATAGCCTTCATCGTGATAAGGTCAACAACGCCCTTGAAGGTCTCTTCGGCGCCGATGGGTATCTGGATGGGGCAGGGATTTGCTCCGAGCACATCCTTGAGCTGGCGCACTACTTCGAAGAAGTTGGCGCCCGAGCGGTCCATCTTGTTGACGTAACCGATACGCGGAACGTTGTACTTGTCGGCCTGACGCCATACCGTCTCGGACTGGGGCTCTACGCCGCCGACGGCGCAGAATGTGGCCACAGCGCCGTCGAGGATACGGAGCGAGCGCTCCACCTCGACCGTGAAGTCAACGTGTCCCGGGGTGTCGATCAGATTGATTTTATACTTATCGTCAAGATACTTCCAGAAGGTCGTCGTGGCGGCGGAAGTGATTGTGATACCGCGCTCCTGTTCCTGTTCCATCCAGTCCATGGTGGCTGCGCCGTCGTGTACCTCGCCGATCTTGTGCGTAAGACCGGTGTAGAAGAGGATACGCTCGGACGTGGTGGTCTTGCCGGCATCGATGTGGGCCATGATGCCGATGTTGCGCGTATATTTAAGATGTTCGTCAGATTTTGCCATTTGTGGTAGTCGGTAGGGTTGTTGTTCCTGAAAAATCTTGTTTTAGAAACGGAAGTGGGCGAAGGCACGGTTGGCCTCGGCCATCTTGTGCATGTCTTCCTTGCGCTTGTAGGCGCCGCCCTGATTGTTGAAGGCGTCTACGATTTCGGCAGCCAGCTTGTCAGCCATGGTCTTGCCGCCGCGCTTGCGGGCGTATGCGATCAGATTTTTCATGGATATCGACTCCTTGCGGTCCGCACGGATTTCCGTCGGAACCTGGAAGGTAGCGCCACCTACACGGCGGCTCTTTACTTCTACGGTAGGCGTCACATTCTCAAGTGCCTTCTTCCAAATCTCAAGCGCGGCGAGCTCTTCGTTCGGCATTTTGCCCTTCACGATATCGAGCGCGTCGTAGAAGATTGCGAATGCGGTGTTTTTCTTACCGTCGTACATGAGGTGATTGACAAATTTGGTCACTCTCACGTCGTCGAAGACGGGATCCGGGAGGATCACACGCTTCTTAGGCTTGGCCTTTCTCATTTTCTTTTGTCGGGATGTGTTTCAGATTGCTTGGTTGCCTGTTTCTTTCGTCTTCAGCGCGGGCCGCTGCCTCTGCGCTTACTCAACCGGGTCTGTTAGCTGCAAGAAATCAAAAACGAGTTTTAATTTGTTGGTTGTTAAAATCTCGCGGTGCGTTCAGTGATGGTCTTCACCTGACAGCCGCCTCTTTCCGAGGAGGAAACTTTCAGATTACTTCTTGGCTGCACCGGCCTTCGGACGCTTCGCTCCGTATTTCGAGCGACGCTGTGTGCGGTCCTTTACACCTGCGGTGTCGAGCGTGCCGCGCACGATGTGGTAACGCACACCGGGAAGGTCCTTAACACGACCGCCGCGTACGAGCACGATCGAGTGCTCCTGAAGGTTGTGGCCCTCGCCGGGGATGTAGGAGTTGACCTCCTTGCCGTTGGTGAGACGCACACGCGCAACCTTGCGCATTGCCGAGTTAGGCTTTTTAGGGGTGGTGGTGTACACACGCACGCAGACGCCGCGACGCTGAGGGCACGAGTCCAGTGCGGGCGACTTGGACTTGTCCTCGAGGGCCACGCGTCCTTTTCTTACTAATTGCTGAATAGTAGGCATCTTAGTTTTTTAGTTTGTGACTTGTGTTGATTAATATTTCGTTCTTGTTTATTCTCAATTGTTGCACCCGTCAAAATTCCGCCTATCGCATTATCTCTCAGGATTTTGCGACAGTCGAACTCTCGAGGGCCCATTTTTCCACCGCAAAGTTAGTGAATTTATTTCTGAAATCCAAACATTTAGGAAATTATTTTTTTCCGGCCCCGCGCAGGTAGTCTTCGAGGCCCGCCACGATTTTCTCCGCCACCTTTCTCCGGAACTCCGGGTCCGCAAGCAGCTCCTCCTCCCGGAGAGAACTCATGAACATCCCCTCCACCAGCACCTCCGGAAATTCCGTCGGACCGTTCAGCGAGAAGTTGAAGTTCTGCACAATTCCGAACAGCGGAAGCCCCGTCTCGAGGAGCCGTCCCGTCACGGCCTGTGCAAGCGGCCGGCAGAACAGATGCTTGTACAGCACCGCCGTCCCCGGCGAGGCGAGCGCCCCGCCCCCGGAATTGTTGTGCACGCTCACGGCCAGGTCGACCTTCGCCTCGCGCCAGATGCGCTTGCGCTCGCCCATCGAGGGCCCCGTGTCGCCCGTGCGCGTCATCACCACCTTCGCGCCCTTCGACTCGAGGATGCGCCGTATGTGCCTGATAATATCTAAGTTCACGTTCTTCTCTACCAGCCCCGAAGGCGAGACGGCTCCGGGATATTCCCCGCCGTGACCCGCGTCGAGACCTATGGTCAGGTCGCGCAGAGCAAGGGACTTAGGCCGATGACGCACGTCGATGGTCAGCGCCGTCCCGTCGCACTCATAGCCCACATGGAAGCCCCACTGATACTTGTCCTTTAGCCTTATTATCACGCGGTAGATGTCCGACGACACCTGCCTGAAGTCCACATAGTCCACGATTCCGAGCTCCGTCGTCCGCTGCGTTATCCAGTTGCTGTTGTCCGTGGCGCCGAAAATATCCACGGCGATGGTCGACGGCTCAAGGTCCGTGGTATACTGATATGCCAGACGCCTCGGGAGGCTCACCGTGATGCGGTCCGTGTCGCCCGCGTCGGCCACGCTCCAGCTCCCCGTGTTCACCGCGCCCGCAGGCTCCGGCGCCACGGCTTCGACCGTCAGTATCTTCGGTATATACCCCACGCGCCCCTCGCCGAGACGCACGCAGTAGAGCGAGCCCTTATCGCCTATGGCTTTCAGCACGATACCTTCGTCCACAAAGCCCATCTTCGACCCTCCGAGACGGTCGTCGCCGTTGCCGTACTGTAAATAAGCACCCGCGCGCGTGCGCACGTAGCGAGGCTCCGGAAAGCGCATCTCCAGCTCAGCCTTGTATGGCAGCGGCGTCTTCGGCACCGTGTCATAAAAAATCTTCAGTTCCCGCCGCGCCGATTCCGAGCCCAGCCGGGCCTCAACCGGAATAAGATTATCTCCCGGGCGCAGCGAAACCTCCGCGCCGAACGAGCCCGTGCGGTACACATGCACCGCCTCGCCGCCAATCGAAGCCTCGGCCCCGGGCGACGTCACGGCAACTATCGTATGCTTCGCCACCCGCGTAGTATCCGGAACGCGCGAATAAATTTTAAGTGCAAGCTCCTCCGCGCCGGCCCCGAAAGCCACCACCGAGAGCATCAGAGAAAAAAGAACGTGTTTCATGTCAGAAAAAACATCCACAAATCTACAAAATTCCCCCCACCCCACAAAAAAATTCTTTCACACCCCCTAACCACCCCATAATCAAAGAGTAGGAACGCGCCATGGCGCGTCCGCCCCGCCCATGCAAAAAGAATAGCTTTGGTCAGCCAAGCCCCTCCCGGCCATCCGAGCCATCCGAGCCATTCGAGCCATCCGAGAAGCCCGAGAGGTCCGAGCCGTCCGAGCATGGTCGGAAGGGTCAGATGGGTCAGAAAAGTACGAATGGTCCGAAATCCCCGCCCCTCGCCCCCTCAAACGCCGGTAGGGACGCGCCATGGCGCGTCCGCCCCGCCAATGAATAAAAGCTTTGCACCAGCAAAGCCCGTCCAACCCCGTCCCGGCCTCACGCAAAAAGCCCCGGCCTCTCTGCGGAGGTCGGGGCTTGAAATCTATCTCAGAAAGAGATGCTTACTTGGAAAGCTTCTCCTTGAGGGCGGCGAGGGATGCGAGGTCGCCGAGAGTCGTCTTCTCGAGAGGAGTCGTCTGTTCGGCGGGAGCAGCCTCCTCGGCCTTCTTGGCTGGACGCTTGGCGGCCTTACGCTCGGTAGCAGGCTTCTCGGCACGTGCGGGATCCTCGAAAGTACGGCTGTGGCTTACGATGATGCGCTTGTTGTCCTTGTTGAACTCGATGACCTTGAAGGGAAGCTTCTCGTCTACCTTGGCGGTCGTGCCGTCTTCCTTAACGAGGTGCTTCGGAGTAGCGAAGCCTTCAACACCGTAGGGAAGAGCCACTACAGCGCCCTTCTCGAGCATCTCGATGATGGTGCCTTCGTGTACGGAATCCTTCGTAAAGATGGTCTCGAAAGTATCCCAGGGGTTCTCCTCGAGCTGCTTGTGACCGAGAGAGAGACGACGGTTGTCCTTGTCGATGTTGAGAACCTCAACTTCGATGTCGGCACCAATCTGCGTGAACTCGCTGGGGTGCTTGATTTTCTTCGTCCAGGAAAGGTCGGAGATGTGGATGAGGCCGTCTACGCCCTCCTCGATCTCTACGAACACACCGAAGTTCGTGAAGTTGCGCACCTTGGCCGTGTGGCGGCTGCCGATGGCATACTTCGTATCGATGTCTTCCCAGGGATCCTTCTTGAGCTGCTTGATGCCGAGGCTCATCTTGCGGTCGTTGCGGTCGAGGGTAAGAATCTGGGCCTCAATCTCGTCGCCTACCTTCAGGAAGTCCTGTGCGGAACGGAGGTGCTGGCTCCAGGACATTTCCGATACGTGGATAAGACCTTCCACGCCGGGAGCTACCTCGAGGAATGCGCCGTAGTCGGCCATGACAACAACCTTGCCCTTCACGCGGTCGCCGACCTTGAGATCGGGATCCAGTGCTTCCCAGGGATGGGGGAAGAGCTGCTTGAGACCGAGGGCGATACGCTTTTTCTCGTTGTCGAAATCGAGGATTACAACGTTGAGCTTCTGCTCGAGCTGTACAACTTCCGAGGGATGGTTTACGCGGCCCCAGGAGAGGTCCGTGATGTGGATGAGACCGTCCACACCGCCGAGGTCGATGAACACACCGTAGGAAGTGATGTTCTTCACGGTGCCTTCGAGCACCTGACCCTTCTCGAGGTGCGAGATGATCTCGCGCTTCTGGGCTTCGAGCTCGGCCTCGATGAGAGCCTTGTGCGAAACCACTACGTTCTTGAATTCTTCGTTGATTTTCACAACCTTGAATTCCATGGTCTTGCCGACGAATACGTCATAGTCGCGGATGGGCTTGACGTCAATCTGAGAGCCGGGGAGGAATGCCTCGATGCCGAATACGTCAACGATCATACCGCCCTTGGTGCGGCACTTGATGAAGCCCTGGATGATGTCGTTGTTCTCGAGAGCCGCGTTGATGCGGTCCCACGAGCGGGCGGCGCGAGCCTTCTTGTGGCTGAGAATCAGCTGGCCCTTGCGGTCTTCCTGATTTTCGATGAAGACTTCCACCTTGTCGCCGACCTTGATGTCGGGATTGTAGCGGAATTCGCTCATCGGGATGATGCCGTCCGACTTGTAGTCGATGTTAACGACGGCCTCACGCTTGTTCAGGGCGATGATGGTTCCTTCAATAACTTCCTTGTCCTTTACGGAGTTCAGGGAGTCTTCATAAGCCTTGGTGACCTGTTCGCGGCTCTGGTCGCTGACGGTTTCACCGTTTTCATAGGCAGCCCAATCGAAATCTTCGATCGGAGAATTTTTCAATTCTGTCATTTAAAATTAGTTAGAAAATATGGTTAATTACTTACTCCAATGCGCGCGCACTCAGGCCCGCACATTTGCGCCGCAAAGATACAACTTTTCCTCCACCCCCGCAACTATTTGAGTATTTTTAATTAACTCCCGCAAAATTATGTGCCCTATATGCCTTAAAAGCTCCATTGGGCCGCCCCCCCCTACCCGTGTCCGGATGGAGGTTCTGTGTCGCCTCAAAGCATCTCCCCGTGTCCGGAGAGCAGTTGTGTGGTGCGGCCGCTCAGGAGAACCTCCGACAGGTACCGTCCTGAGGGTAGCCGAGCTCGCACTCTCTCGAATGCCACTGGTAGTATTTGCAGTCGCGGCACTCAGCCCGGCGCTCGCCTTTCTTCCCTCCGTTGCCCGACGAAGAGCCGCCCGAGGCAAGGAAGAAGAAGAAAATAAACAGCGCGAACAGAGCCAGAGCGCCTATGCCGCGGAGACTCAGGAACAGAGCCTCGACAAATGCCTCGCGGAAGCTCCCGTAATGAACAGTCCTCGCTATAATCAGGATAGCCTCGTATATTCCGGCCGCCCAAAGCGCCGCCGGCAGGCTCCCGCTCAGGTTCCCGACTATTCCGAACACCAGGAAAAAGACGAGAGGCCGGAAGTAGGTAATCGTCTTGCAGTGTGTAACGTATCCGCCCGAAAGATTGTCGAAAAAGCGCTCGCAGGAGCCGTGGCCGAACAGCACCCAGAAGCCCACGGCCACGCCTGCCATCATATACAGCGCAATCAGCGACGCCAGCCATTTCGGCATGTCCTTTTTATCGAAATTGAACCCGTCTCCCGCGCTCCGCGTCCGCGGACGCGAGGCCACCTCCGCCCCGGCAGCCTCCGGAGCATCCCCGGCCACAGCCTCGGAGGCCTTAGCCGTCGAGGGCGCCTCGGGCGCCGTCTGCGGGGCATCTTCCGTGATTTCCTTGCAGCAGTAGGACGCGATGTAGGCCTTCCGCCCCTGATACTCAAAAATCAGAAGCGTACCGTCCGTACCTATGGCCTCGAACTCGTCGCCACGGTGCAGCTGGCCAAGGCGGTTAAAACGGTCGGGATCCGAGAAAAAAGTCAGCGTCTCGTCCGACACCCGGTAACGCGGACCCGCGGTCAGCGCGGCAACTCCCGCCAGAACCATAAACAACGCGCACAGAAGGCGCAGAACACCGTGTTTCATATCTTTTAAGGCTTTATTTTTTGTTTATCTCTTCGAGGAAACGGGCACCGTACTTCCGGGCTTTGACATCGCCCACTCCACTTACCTCGTAGAAGTCGGCGAGGGTCCGCGGGCGCCTCTGAGCCATATCCTTCAGCGTGGCGTCCGAGAATATCATGAACGGAGGGCGCCCCTCGGCGCGGGCCAGCTCCATGCGCACCCGCTTCAGGCGCGTCAGAAGACCCTCGTCCAGCGGTCTCAGCTCCTCGGCGAGCACCGGCGCGGCTTTTGCGGCCTCGCGGGCCGCGGCCTCCGGCGGAACATACTCCGAGAGCTCCAGCTTCTCCTCCCCGCGAAGAATTCTCAGGCCCAGCGGCGTCACAACCAGCACATTCCCGCGGTCGTAAGCTATCTCGAACACCCCGAGCTGAATCATCTGCCCGACGTAGTCCAGCCATTCCTCGCGGCTCAGGTCGGCGCCCACGCCGTAGGTCTTCAGCCGGTCGTAGCCTTCGCGGCGTATCTCCTGACGCATCGACCCACGGAGGATGTCCACGAGCGTGAAGACACCTATCTTCCCACCCGTGCGCATCACCCCCGAGAGTGCCTTCTGCGCGAGAATTGTGCCGTCGAGTCGTCTCGGAGGATTGAGGCAGATGTCGCAGTTCCCGCAGTCGTGCACCGCCTCCTCGCTGAAATAGGACAGCAGGATTCGGCGGCGGCACACCCTCGCGTGGGCATAGGCGTCCATCCGCCTGAGTTTCTCGGTGTTAACGGCCACGCGCCCGCTATCCTCGATGAACTGCCGGATGGTCACGATGTCGCTGTAGCTGTGGAAGAGAGTGGCCTCCGCGGGCATTCCGTCGCGCCCGGCACGGCCTATTTCCTGATAGTAGCTCTCGATGTTCGCCGGCATGTTGTTGTGGACCACCCAGCGGATATTGCCCTTGTCCACGCCCATCCCGAAGGCTACAGTCGCGCAGACAACCTGGACCGTCCCGTGCAGAAAGGCACGGTGCGCCTCCTCGCGCGCCTCGGCGGAGAGGCCCGCATGGTAGCAGCACGAGCGGATGCCCCTCGCACGGAGCTTCTGGTCGAGGCTCTCCGCCGACTTCCGCGAGAGGCAGTAGGCAAGACCCGAGTCGTGGGGATATTTCCGCACCATCCCTATGATATATGCCACACGCTTGGCCGGACCGGGATTCGGAAAGGCGCGGAGCGTCAGGTTGGGGCGGTCGAAGGACCCTAGATGGCAGTAGGGGTCGCGGAGTCTCAGCTGCGCCACGATGTCGTCGCGCGTCAGGCGGTCAGCCGTGGCCGTCAGGGCCACGACAGGCACGTCCGGGCGCCGCTCCTTGATGGCCGAGAGCGAAGTATAGACCGGTCGGAAGTCGTGGCCCCACTGCGAGATGCAGTGCGCCTCGTCGATGGCGAAAAGGGATATCGCCATGTCGGAACTCCAGCGGTCCATGTCGGTCATAAGGCGCTCCGGAGAGATGTAGAGCAGCTTGATTTTTCCGGCGAAGACGCCCTCCATCACCTCGCGGTTGTAAGTCTCCGTATTGTTTGAATGGACGGCCGCGGCGGGGATGCCGTTGGCCTGGAGGGCCATCACCTGGTCGTTCATCAGCGCGATAAGCGGCGAGACAACCACCGCGCAGCCCTTCTCGGCCAGAAGGGCCGGAAGCTGGTAGCAGAGACTCTTGCCGCCCCCCGTGGGCATGAGCACCACGGCGTCGCGGCCCGAGGCAACGGCCCGAATCACCTCCCACTGCCCGGGGCGGAACGAATTGTAGCCGTAGAATCGTTTCAGGAGCGCGAGAGCGCGGTCGTAAAGTGCCGGGCCTGAACCCTGACTGCCATTTTCATTGTTCATAAAGACAAAGATACTACAATTTTTTTATACCTTTGCCAAATAATAAAATTATCGACAACCGTGGCTAAATTTTTCCTACTCGACGGCTATGCGCTAATCTACCGCGCCTACTACGCCCTCATCCGCGCACCCCGCGTGACTTCCTCCGGCCTGAACACCTCGGCTATCTTCGGCTTCTGCAACACCCTCGACGAGGTCCTCCGAAAGGAGAACCCCGAATATATCGGCGTGTGCTTCGACCCCGCCGGAGGCCACACATTCCGCCACGAGAGCTATCCCGAGTACAAGGCCGGGCGCGACAAGCAGCCCGAGGACATAACCAACGCAATCCCCTACATCAAGCGCATACTCGACGCCTACCGCATTCCCTGGGTGGAAATCGACCGCTACGAGGCCGACGACGTAATCGGCACCCTCTCCCGCATCGCCGAGGAAACGACGGACTTCACAACCTACATGATGACCCCCGACAAGGACTACGGCCAGCTCGTCACCGACCGCGTCTACATGTTCCGCCCCTCCCTCCGCGGCCAGGGCTTTGAAATCCGCACCCCCAAGGAGGTATGCGAGCGCTACGGAATCTCCTCGCCCCGACAGGTCATCGACCTTCTGGCGCTCGAGGGCGACGCCTCCGACAATGTCCCCGGCTGCCCCGGCGTCGGAGAGAAGACGGCCTCGAAACTCATCGCCGAATTCGGCTCCGTCGAGAACCTCCTTGCCCACACCGCCGAGCTCAAAGGCGCCCTCCAGCGCAAAATCGTTGACAACGAGGCCTCCATCCGCATGTCAAAGGAGCTCGTCACCATCAACACCCGCGTCCCCCTCGAAATCGGCCCGCTCGACTTCGCGCGCCACGAACCGGACCTCGAGGCCCTTGCCGAAATTTTCAAGGAACTGGAGTTCCGCACCATGGCCGCCAAACTCGGAATCACCCCCGCCCCGGCCCAAAATAATGCCGGTATCAGGAAGTCCCAGCTGCCCGAGAAGTCCGAGTTGTCTGAGCTGTCCGAGCCGTCCGAGAGGTCCGAGTTGTCCGAGTCCCTCGGCGGCCTCTTCGACCTCGTCAAGGACGAGCCCGCGTCAGCCGACTTCTCCATCGACTCCGCCGAGCTTACCACCGCCCCGGCGACCGTCGAGGCCTTTGTCCGGCGGGTGCTCGAGCTTCCCCTGAGCATCGGCATGACCCTCGACGCCCCCGGCGACGAGGCTTTCACCGACACGCTCCGCGGCCTCGCCCTCTGCCGTCCCAAAGGCACGGGCACGAAAGGAGAGCCCCTTTTCGAGTCCTTGTACATCAACCTCCGCGGGCAGGACGCCGACAGCCGCCATGCACTTCTCGAGCCTCTGAAGAGCCTTCTCGACTGCGGGAAACTCACCGTCGTATCGCCCGACGTCAAGCGCGACATGATTCTCCTCCGCCGCGAGGGCGTCGACTGGGGCCACGCCCCCTGGTTCGACACCGCCGTGGCCCACTACCTCGTCGAGCCCGAGATGAAGCACGACATCCCCACCCTCGCCATAAAATACCTCGGCTACGCCACAGCCGACAGCGGCCTCACCGCTTCCGAGCGGCTGAAGCACCTCGCCTCCGCCGCGCCCGAAGAGGCCGCGGCTCTCTGTTCCGAGGGCGCCGAGGTAGCCCTGCGCCTCGAGCCGGTGCTTCGCGCCGAGGTGGCCATGAAGGACCAGACCCGACTCCTCCGCGAGGTGGAGCTGCCCTTCGTCCGCGTCCTCGCCGAAATGGAATGGACCGGAGTACGCATCGACGCCGGCGAGCTCAACGCCATGGCCGGAGGGCTGTCCGCGCGGATCGCCGACCTCGAGGCCGAGGCTTTCCGAATGGCCGGACATTCCTTCAACGTCGGCTCGCCCACGCAAGTGGGCCAGGTGCTCTTCGGCGAAATGGGCATTGACCCAAAAGCCAAGAAAACAAAAGGCGGCGCATGGAGCACCACTGAGGAAGTGCTCGAGAAATACAGCTCCACGGTGCCCATCGTGCGCCTCATCCTTGACATCCGCGGGCTCCGCAAGCTGCTCTCCACCTACGTGGAGGCCCTGCCTAAGATGGTCAACCCCCGCACAGGCAAGATTCACACCACCTTCAAGCAGACCGTCACCGCAACAGGCCGCATCTCCTCCACAAACCCCAACCTCCAGAACATCCCCATCCGCACGGCCGACGGCCGCGAGATCCGCCGGGCATTCATCCCCGACCCGGGCCATATCATGCTCTCGGCGGACTATTCCCAGATCGAGTTGCGCCTCATGGCCCACTTCAGCGGCGACGAGGACATGCTCCGCGCCTTCCACAGCGGCGAGGACATCCACCGCTCCACAGCCGCGAAAATCTACCACATACCCCTCGCGGAGGTCACCGACGACCAGCGCCGCAAGGCCAAGACTGCCAATTTCGGCATCATCTACGGCATATCGGCCTTCGGCCTCTCCGAGCGGCTCGGCATCCCCCGCACAGAAGCCAAGGCCCTGATTGAAGGCTACCTCAGCGGCTACCCGGGCGTAGAGAGCTACATCAAGGGAGCCGTCGAGCGCGCACGCGAGGATGGCTTCGTCTCAACAATCCTCGGGCGCAAACGCTATCTCCCCGACATCAATTCCCGCAACGCCGTGGTCCGCGGCTACGCCGAGCGCAACGCCGTCAACGCCCCGCTTCAGGGCTCCGCGGCCGACATCATAAAGATTGCCATGAACAACATCTACCGCCGCATCGGCGAGGAAGGTTTCCGCTCGCGGATGATTCTCCAGGTACACGACGAACTCGTGTTCGACGTCATCCCCGAGGAGCTCCCCGCCCTCCAGGCCATGGTCATCGAAGAAATGGAGAAGGCCTACCCCGAGGCCCGCGTCCCCCTCGAAGTCGGCGCCGGCACCGGCGCCAACTGGCTCGAGGCACATTGAAAATGCTCGGAAAAGTTACCATCGGCACGGCGGACGTGCCATGGCACGTCCGCTCCGTCTGAACATTCCAATGGCGCTGATATTGCAAAAAGCCGGGCCGCATACCAAATGCGACCCGGCTCTCATCATTATATACTAGAGAGAAAAGTTTCTATTTCACAAGGACTTTCGCCGTAGCGGTGGAGCCTTCGAAGGCCACAACGTAGACGCCCGGGGCGAAGGGACGGAAGGCGGGGACGGCGTCGGCGGTGAAGCTCAGAAGCACGCGCCCGGCGATGTCGCTGACTGTCACGGCGGTGCCTTCGGGAGCGGTGATTTCAATGCCTCCGGCAACTGCCGTGGCGCTCATTCCTGCGGACTCGGCGGAGGAGACGCCCGTGGTGATGTTCAGCGGGGCCTCGGTGGCTGCGAGGGTGTAGGAACGGCCGTCGGCATCGCAGGCAAGGGCGCGGGAGGCGCGGATGGAGCCTTCGCCGGCACCCGAAAGGGTGAGGTCCACCACCGCGGCCTTGCGTCCGGCGGGAAGTTCGGCGAGGGAGGCCGAGTAGAGGATAAGACGCGTGGTCTGCGGGGCCACGGCGGCATAGTCGAGGGCGTGTTTGCCAAGCTCCGAGCCGAGGCTTACTGCCTCTACTGTATATCCTTCAGGGAGCTCGATGTCGGTCTGCATGGCCGTGTAGTCGGAGGACGTCTCGATTTCGAGGCTGATATGGCGCTTGCCGTCGGCGCCGAGCTGAGCCTCGCCGAAGGAAAGCTCACGGAGCCCCGGCGCGCCGGCAACATTCTCCCCGCCCTCATCCGGAACCGGCTGAGCAAGCACAAGCTTGACAATAGAAGTCAGGTCGGCCACGTCGATGCTTCCGTCGCGGTTCACGTCGGCAAGCTTCTCGCTGAAATTCTCGACCTCGCGTTCAAGGATATGGTTAACCACGGCCACAACATCGGCAAGGTCAATCGCCTTGCTCCGGTCAGCATCCCCCCAGAGAGCAGGAGTGACGGTGACGGTTCTATATGCTATCGGCACATAGCCCTGCGGGTCCGAGACCTGTACCTGAAGTTGGAAAGTTCCGGGGCTGAGAGTTAGTAGAGCGGAATTATCAACAATCTTTGCCACAGTTTCCGCGCTTGAAATCCAGCGATAAGTAACGTCTTCATACTGAACGCTCAGAGGGTCAGGCAAGTCGACTACATCACCTTCTTCGATTTCTCCAAGGTCGGGCACATTAATATCGTATCCCGTGATATACATTGTTTCGTCCGGGAGAGAATAAGAAGCACCTTCCATAGAGAACTTTATATTGTGGAAGAGAGCCTCCGAACGACCGATAGTTTCATCGGACTTCAACACCATTCCGAAGTTGACATGTCGGTTTGCAAAAGGTTGAGCATTGGCAGTATACGCAAGTACACGATAGTCACCATTGGCAAGCGTAGTCCATTCAGATTTGCAGTTGGAGGTATTGTCGGAGATTTCAAGTTGCTCGGGGGTCACACCCTTAGGGAAAGTAATATCGAACTGGAGGCCGGAAGCGGGAGCACCGCAATTGCTGAGGCCAAGACTAATATTATAAGTCGAATTAGCGCCCAAGTCCACAGCCCAACCGTTAAGCAAAGTTTCAGGGAGCGGTTTGACAATCTCGTCATTAGAATTGAAAGCCCAGTACAGATTAGAATAGGTATTCCCGGCGGCGTAGTATGTAAGATTGTCGTAAACTCCCGTTTCGTAATGGTCCGTCGTGTCGATTTCTACTTCTTTTCCGAGAAAAATAACTTTATTGTCAGAATAATTTGCATATTGAAACGCAGCAGCTGAAACTTTTGTTATAGTCTCCGGTATTACAATCGTTTTCAATGCCCGACAATCCCCGAAAGCATTGCTCCCTATCTCCACAACTGATGTAGGTATATTGACACTTACGAGATTTTCGCAACCATAGAAAGCATCGCTGGGAATAACTTTTATTGAATTAGGCAAGCTGATGCTTTTGGACTTACTATTCTGGAACACCTGAACTTCGAGTGTTGTTACACCGTCAGGAACAATAATATTTTCCATCGTGCTTCCTTCAAAAGCACGTTCGCCAATTGTATTTAAAACGGACGGATAGCGGATAGTCTGCTTCGCACTTACAACAGTTTTCAGTATAGCATAATCTTTAGAATAAAGGTTGCCGTCAAAATCAGAATAATTGGGATTATTACGTACCACGCTAAACCCTACAATACCGGAATACGAGAAAGCTCCGGGATTAACCTCCGTAAGGTCTGCACCTATTTCCATCGTCTGGTTAAGGTTATGACAATTAGCGAAAGCATATCTTCCTATGGATTTTAGAGTAGACGGCAGATTAATCTGAGTCAAGGAGGAACAATGGGAAAAAGCCTGATATCCTATAGATTCCAAACCTTCATTAAGAACAATTGTTTTGATGCGAGTAGAATTTAAAAAAGCATTGTCCCTTATAATCTTTGTTGCTTCATGCGTTGTAAATTCTTCTTTATTTTTAGGACACAAATATAATTCAGAGAAATCCTTGGTATACAATACTCCGTCATATGTAGTAAAGGCAGGATTTTCCGGATCACACTCAATCTCTCCAACTAAGAAATGATATGGTATTTCAACAATGCTTGAGGGAATATAGACACTTTTAAATCCATTAGATGGCATGATATTGATTACAAGACATGTAACCGAATAATCTACGTCATTTTGGGAGACAGATGAAGGTAACACTATGTCTGTAGTTTCATCTGCGGATATATCGACAATCGCGACATTTGTCGTAGGATTTCCTTGGTCGTCGTTGAGGACCCGGTAGGTGAAGATGCCCTCGGTGAAGTCCTGGGCGGCGAGGCTTGGGGCCAGGAGGCCGAGGAGGATGAATAGGAAAAGGTATTTTTTCATAGGGAAATAGTTTTAGAGTGTTAATTTCCGCAAAATTAAATAGAAATAAATTTATCGCCCCCTCCCTGTGTTAATTCGTATTAAATTTAAAAATATTTAAAGGTCCGGAGCGCGGAACCGACTCGAGGCGCTTCGAAAACGGCTCCGAAAAAGTTACCATCGGCGAGGCGGACGTGCCATGGCACGTCCCTACACATTGGTTTTGAGGGAATTATTAACCGGTCAAAGATATTTCATCATTCATCACGCTTGCCACAACCCTTTGAAAATCAGTAGGGACGTGCCACGGCACGTCCGCCCCGCCTGTACATTCTGATGTTCTTAGTACCAGGTCACGCCGTTGGAGAGGGAGGAGCGTTTGTCGTACTTGAGGTCGCTGAGGAGCGAGGACTTTACGGCTATATGGAAGTTATAGCTCTTGTAAGGTCCGACGGGGACGAAGCTCGCGGTCATGGTGAAGCAGTGGAGGTCGCGCGAGATGTTGCAGTTCATGTATGCGAGCTTCTTGGTGTCGAAATTGTACGAGGCCGTGAAGGAAAAGTTCCAGTTCGGCGTGGGGCGTATGTTTCCGGAGAAGGAAAGGTTCTGGGTAATCTTGGAGTCATATTCCATCTTCTCCTTATTGAAAGCGCCGTAGCCGTAGGAGATGGAATAGTTGACGGATAAGTTCCAGGGGCATTCCCACTTGACGTATCCCTCGTCGGTGAGTTCGGTATCGCCGGAGGTGGAGGACTGGTTCCCTCCGCGTCGTGTTCCGGAGCGGTTTTCGTCGCCGGGGTCGGAGTTCTCGGAGTCGGAGCCTGTGGAGCCGCCCTTGTTCCTGTTGCCGCCGCCGTTCTTTTTCTTGCGGAAGGTGTCGTTGTTGAAGTTGTAGGAGAATGATGTGCCGGTGCGCATGAGGCGGGGCATCTTTCCGGCGGCGAAGCGGGTGCGGTCCACGCGGACGGGATTCCCCGAGGGATTGAGGGCGTAGGTGTACATGTCCCACGTGGCCGAGAGGTTGAGGTTGAAGCCCTTGGTGAGACGCAGGAGAATAGAGGTGGAGAGGTCGGACCAGCGGAGGGAGTCGGCGGCGATGTTGTAGCTCTCGGAGATGTTCAGGTTCTCGATGAGGGAGATTTTCTTCTCGCCGACGGAGTCGTTGGAGGCGACTTTCATTTCGAGGTTGTTGGAGAGCGAAAGGCCTATTGTCCCGGATTTTCCCTGGCCGGGGACTCCGAAGAGGGCGTTGGGGAAGAGGCTGTACTTTCGGCGCTCGATGGTTCCGGCGTTGGTGTTGGGGCGGTCGTAGGAGCCGTAGTATCCGAAGAAGGGCGAGCTGAAGTCCGGAGCCCCCGAGAAGGAGATCGAGGGGGTGAGGACGTGGCGGATCATCTTGATTTTCTTCCCGAGGAAGCCTAACGGCTGGAAGAAGCCGTAGATTTTGGTGTCCATCGACACGGAGGCCGTGAAGTCCCACACGTTGTAGAAGCCGTAGGAGGTGTCGGCCACCTCGACAGCGCGCTCCTCGTCCCAGTGGCGGCGCACCTTGTTGGTGTACATGCGGTCGGTGAGGTTCACCGAGGGGGTGAGGTTGATGTACTTGAGGATGTTGAATGTGGCGGATATGGGCACGTTGTGCCTCATGCCGTTTCGCCAGTCCTTGATCAGGCTCTTCTTGAAGAATACGTTCTGCTGGGCGGTGAGGGAGTTCTGGAGCTGTCCGGAGTAGGAGAGCTTGATTTTCTCATACCACCGCTCGGCCCCGATGGCCTTCTTGCGCTTGAAGGGATAGGTCTGGCCCATGGTTATGGTGACGTTGGGGAAGGACACGGAGAGCGTGGAGTCCTGGGTGCGCTGAGAGACATTGAAGGTAGTCGACAGAGACCACTTCGACTGCGGGAAGCGGTAGGTCATGTTGATTGTCGAGCTCTTGGTGTTCTCGGTGAAGGAGGGCGAGTAGTAGGAGTTGAGGTCGTTGCGGGTGTAGCCGGAAGTGGTGAAGTTTACGCTCGCGGAGAGCGACATGTTGGGGTTGGCCTTGGAGTCCTGGGTGTGGCTCCAGAGCACCTGGAAGTTGGTCTGCGCCGAGTAGTCGGGCGAGCCTTTCTCGCCGTAGATGGTCTTGAGGTAGGAGAGGTCGAAGTTTCCGGAGAACTTGTAGCGCTTGGCGTATGTGCTCCGGGCCTGGATGCCCCATGAGCCCTTGGTGTATATCTCGCCGGTGAGGGCAAGGTCGATGTTGTCGTTGATGGCGAAGTAGTAGCCGCCGTTGCTGAGGTAGAATCCGCGGTTGTAGTCGTCGCCGAAGGAGGGGACGATGATTCCCGAGGCGTAGGAGTCGGAGAAGGGGAAGTAGCCGAAAGGCACGGCCAGGGGCAGCGGCACTCCGGCGAGGACCATGTAGGCAGGGCCGGTCACGACGTTCTTTCCCGGCTCGACGCGGCCCTTGGTGATGTTGAGGTAGAAGTGGGGATCGTCGTGGTTGTCGCAGGTGGTGTAGCGGCCGTCGCGGATGTAGAACACGTTGTCGGGTCCCTTCTTGGTGGTGCCGCCGGTGAGGTAGCCCTCGCCCTGCTGGGTGACTACGTCCTTGATGTAGCCCTTCTCGGTCTTGAAGTTGTAGCGCATCGTCTTGGCCTCGTAGTCGGTTCCGCCTTCGGTGAATACCGGGCGTCCCTGGATTTCGCCCGTGGAATCGGGCGCGCCGAGGGCGTAGACGGTGTTGTCGCCGAGATCCATCTGGATTTCCGCGGCCTTGAGGGCGATGTCGCCGTAGGTGACGGAACCCTCGCCGTACATGTAGGCGGAGTCGCGCCGGACGATAATCATCGAGTCGGAGCTGGAGAAATTCACCGGCGCGTCGAGGTCGGTCTTCTCATAGCGTATGCGCGAGGGCTTTTCAGCTGGAGCCATGGGGCGTGCGAGAAGCGCGGCGGGGGCGGTGTCGGCGGGGAGGCTGTCAGGCACGATGCTGTCGCCGGAGGCCTTGAGGCTGTCGGGGACGGTCGGCAGGGAGTCGGGGCCGAACGCGAGGGGCTCGGCGGCGCCGAGATATGCGCTGCCGCCCGGGCATCCCGAGAGGAGGATGCCGGAAAGGGCAAAGGAGCCGAGGATATATGCCGATAGTTTTCTCAAAGGCTTGCTCTTAGCCGCGCGCGGCCCGCGCGGGCATAATCGGGGACAAAGATACGGAGAAAATCGCATACTTCCCTCAGAATAGGAAGATTTAACGCTTGCGGGAGCGGAGGAGCGGACGCGGAGTGGCAAGGTAGCGGGGGATTTTCGGGGATTTCTTAGGAGCGGCGGCAAGCGCAGGTACTTCTTCGGACACTTCCGGCGCGGCAGCCACGGCGGCCGCGGACTCCGGGACTTCGGGGGCGTCCTCACCCGGCGCCGGCTCGGGTTGGGGGTCAACTATTTGGTCGATGAAGGGAGCGGTGCCCTTGGGGAGGTGTTCGGCGGTGGGAGAGGCGTTTTTGGCGATGCGCTTGCGGGCATTGGCTCCGATGAGGACGGCGATGCCGAGGCGGCGGCTCAGTTCGCGCAGTCTCTGAATGAAGAAGCGGGTCGAGCGTGCCTTGTCGCGCCACTCGCAGAGGTAAAAGAGGGAGTCGATGACGCAGACCTGTGCACCGCTTTTTGTGACGGCTTCCTCGATCTCTGCGAAGAACTTTTCGGGGTCGGCGGGGTCGAGGTCGGCGAGGGACAAGCGGTCGTAGAGGAGGTCGCCGCCTTTCCGGGGGCGACCGGAGAGCTGTAAGTCGACGAAAAGGACGCGGCGGGATTCGGAGACGGTCTCGGCAATGCGGAGAACATTTTGAGCGGCCTCGGCGGAGGTTGCGGCAACGAGGCAGGAGAGGGTGGATGGGTTGAGCATGGCGGGGGTAATTTGGAGTTTAGTTATCGCCCGAAGGGCGCTTGCGCAAGCAAGAATTTAGAGTTGGGAGGCTTCGTTGAGCCCGTTTTCGACAACATGTTTTCGATGATGCAAAGTTACAACAGAAAACAGGGGTCTGAGCCGGATGGTGGCACAGCCTGCCGTTTGAGATTTTTTAACAGTGTCAGAATTCAACATCAACCATCAATCTATCAAGACATTCCCCTCGCCGACCGCGTACCTCCGATGTCATTTATTGCATTCTGCCTACCCCGTTTCATGTCATTTATTGCGTTTTGCCCACCCCGTTTCATGTCATTTATTGCATTCTGACGGAAAATTTTTCGTATATTCGCAACAAAATACGCCCCCACATATCGATAAACGCATTCTCGAAACCATACTGACCGATCAGGCCGAGGAACTTGTTCAGAAACAGACCCTCCGTGTTTGCCGCCGTAAAGAAGAGGACATCAGTCACGAAGGCTTTGACATAGCAGTGCGGCCTGTCTACGATTATGTTCTGACGGATTGAACAATCGCGGTCGGTTTCGTCTTTTGATATATAGTCAAGAACTATATATCGGAATGGACAAGAATACTATAGTGCAGAACTTGTATCTGTCTCAAAATTACACATTTCCCCAGAATTTGCAAAAAAAACAGAGCCGAATAAATAAATTCCTCCCTCCCCTGGCTTAGTCTTCGGCTATGAAGCGGGCGACGGAGGAGGCGGTGTTGGGACCGATAATCACATCGGCGGCGGCACGGACTTCGGGAAGGGCGTTTCCGACGGCGACTGCGACGTCGGCAACGGCAAGCATGGGGAGGTCGTTGAGGTTGTCGCCGAAGGCGACGATGCGCGTTGCCCCGAGGCTCCGCGCGAGCGCGCCTACGGCGGCGGCCTTGGAGACTCCGGGGGCGAGGATTTCGAGGATGCCCGTGTCCTTGAGGAATATGTCGGGGTAGGCGGATACCGAGCAGGGGTATTCTGCGCGGATTCTCTCGCCGAGGGCCATTATGCGGTCGAGGGGTCCCATTGCGAAGTAGAGCATTATGCGCGCGGAGGCCTCGGCGGGAGCGGGGATGCCGGGGCGGAAGCGCTTGAGACGCAGGCCGCGGCGTTGGTCGACGAACAGTTCTTCGGCATGGTTCAGCGGCACGCGGGAGTCGCGGAAGACTTCGATTGTCTCTGAACCTTCCGGGAGGGTGTAGACGAATGGGGAGAGGCCATGGGCGTCGAAGAGCCGGCCGAGGGCTTCGGCGAGGGGAGCGGGAAAGAAGTCGACATGCGCGTAGCCCGAGGCGCCGCCCCGGCGCCAGAGGGCCGCGCCCGTGACGGTTATGGCGGGAGGGAGCGTGAAGGTGCCTTCGAGGAGGGGAACGACAGTGGCCGGAGTGCGGGCGGTGGCGACGGTGATATTGTGGCCCTGACGGGATAGGCCGGAGATGATTTCGCGGGAAAGCTCGCTGACACGGCTGTCGGCGCCGAGGAGGGTGCCGTCCATGTCGCTAACGTATAGGGTGTCGTGTCTCGCCATAGTTTATTATTTGTTTTGTTGCCCAAAATTACATAACTTTGTAGAGATGTACAAATCCGTGAGAATAATCCGCATCATCGTGGCCCTCGGAGCCATGCTCGCGCCTACCCTGGCACTCGTGGCGGGATGGGACAGCGTTTTCGGACGGATGCAGATAATGATAGCCATAATGACCGGGGCTGCCTTCTGGCTGATAATATGGCTCCTGGCCACGCTTATCTACGGACGCATCTACTGCTCGACGGTGTGCCCCCTGGGGACGCTTCAGGACTGCGTGGCGGTGCTCCGTGGCTTCCTTCCGGGCCAAAGGCGCCGGTACCGCTACCATCAGCCGCTGAACCGTCTCAGGCTCGGGGTGCTGGTCCTGACGGTGAGCTGCATGGTGTGCGGATGGATGCTCATACCGATGCTTCTGGACCCATACAGCACCTATGCCCGCATCGTGGAGCAGTTCGTGACAGCTCCCCTGACCGGAGGAGGGCCGGCGGTTCCTTTCGCCTTCGGCACTTTCGCCGTGGCCTTCACGGGCGCGGCAGTGACGGTGGGGATGTCGCTGAAGCGGGGGCGCCTGCTCTGCAACACGCTCTGCCCCGTGGGGACGCTTCTCGGAGCGGTGTCGAGCCGCTCGCTCTACCACGCGGACATCAACACGGACAAGTGCATCAACTGCGGGGAGTGCGAGCGGGTGTGCAAGGCCGAGTGCATCGACCTCCTGCACCACACGGTTGACACCTCGCGCTGCGTGGTGTGCTTCCGATGCATGGGCGTATGCCCCAACGATGCAATCACCTACCGCAGCGGGCGACACCGTCTGACAATGCCCCTGATGCAACCCACGGCCGCCGCGCAGATTTCGGCGCCGGACACCAACTGCAAACCAATCACCGATGAAACAATATCTCCAGCTCCTGAGCGACATCCTTGAACACGGCACCACGAAAGCCGACCGTACGGGCACGGGCACACGCTCGCTGTTCGGCTACCAGATGCGCTTCAACCTTGAGGAGGGCTTCCCCCTCCTGACCACCAAGAAACTGCACCTTAAATCCATAATCCACGAACTTCTGTGGTTTCTCAGCGGCGACACCAACGTCAGGTACCTTCAGGACAATGGCGTGCGCATCTGGAACGAATGGGCCGGCCCGGACGGCGACCTCGGCCACATCTACGGATATCAGTGGAGGTCGTGGCCGGACTACAAGGGAGGCTCCATCGACCAGATTTCCGAGGCCATCGAGACAATAAAAAACAATCCGGACTCGCGGCGCATCATCGTGAGCGCCTGGAACGTGGCAGACCTGCCGGAGATGAAGCTTCCGCCCTGCCACGCCTTCTTCCAGTTCTACGTCGCTGACAGGCGCCTGAGCCTCCAGCTCTACCAACGGTCGGCGGACTCCTTCCTCGGCGTTCCCTTCAACATCGCCTCCTATGCACTTCTACTGATGATGGTGGCGCAGGTGACGGGGCTGAAGGCCGGCGACTTTGTCCATACCCTCGGCGACGCACACCTCTACCTGAACCACCTCGAGCAGGCGAAACTCCAGCTCACCCGCGAGCCGCGGAAGCTCCCGACGATGATTCTCAATCCGGATGTAAAGGACATTTTCGACTTCAAGTACGAGGATTTCACTCTTGCGGACTACGACCCGCATCCCCACATCAAAGCAGACGTATCAGTATGACCAGCATAATAGTAGCCATCGACCGCGACGGCGCGATAGGGCGCGGCGGCAATCTCCTCTACCACATCCGGCCCGACCTCAGGCACTTCAAGGCGCTTACGGTCGGCAACACCGTGGTAATGGGCCGGAAGACCTTCGAGTCGCTGCCGAAGGGCGCCCTCCCCGACCGCAGGAACATCGTCATAACGCGGCGCAAGGACTACACGGCGCCCGGCGCGGAAATCGCGGCAAGCCCCGAGGAGGCTCTGCGTATGGCTTCCGAAGGACCCGGCGAGACATTCATCATCGGCGGCGGCGAGATCTACGCCCGCTTGCTCCCCTTCGCCGACAGGCTCTGCCTGACAATAATCGACGCCTCCACTCCGGGTGAGGACAAGGTTCATTTCCCGCCCATCGACCCCGGAGAATGGTCCATCGCCGACACCAGTGCCCCGGCAACGGACCCCGACAGCGGCCTGAGCTACACTTTCACGACGCTGCAGAGGCGATAATATTTACAAGAATTATAGCCCGTCGGCTATTTCGCGGCGAGGCCGATTTTCAGTACTATAATAAAAGCGGCGACTACTACTATCAGGACCATCGACGCGATAATCGACGTAATCGCGAGGTTGCGCCATGAGCAGCGGCGACGGCAGCCGAAGGCTCCGACTATTATCGCGGCCGCGGCCACAGCCATTGCGAGATACCCGGTGGAGTACGCGAGCGCAAGCCATGCGCCCACTGCGAGAAAAAACGCCGCAATCGGAAGCCAGGGGCTCTTGCGGGGAGAGGCGCCATTGTCCCCGGCAGTTTGAACAGCAGTATCTTGACCGGCCTGAGCGGGGGCCTGGGGAATGTTTTCGGAAACGGGAGATATATCTTTGGCCATATCGATTTTTGTTGGTTATGACGCATTCACACGATGCGCTGTATATTTATGACAAGATTTATTAAAAAAAGTTTAATCGCATTGAAAAAATATTTTCGCGATTAAACCCCGGGCCGAAAAATCATTCTCAAATACGGACGTGTTTCCGATACATCCCTTACACTCTATTCCTCACATTCGATTTATCTCCGCAGAACTTTCGATGAAAGCAAGAAACATTCTCTCCCCTGCCCTCATCCTGTTGATAACACTTGTGCCTGCGCTGGCGCAGGCCTACACGCTGCGCGGCAGCGTACTCGACGACGCCACCGGCGAAACCCTGATTCAGGCCTCGGTGCGGGTGCTCCGAGCCACCAAGGACTCCACGCTCGTGAAGGGCGTTGCCACTGACAGCCGCGGACGCTTCAGCATCCCGGACCTGAAAGCCGGAAAATATCTCGTGGAAGCCTCCTACGTGGGCTCGGCCACTAAAACCGTGCCCGTGGACCTGAAATCGGACATGACAATGCCGCCCATCCGCCTGAGCGAAAGCGCCATAGCGCTGAAGGAGGCGGTGGTGACGGGCATCCGCACCCCGGTGAAGGTCATGGAGGACACGATAGAATTTTCGGCCGAAAGCTACAAGACGCAGCCCAATGCCGTGGTGGAGGACCTGCTGAAACGCCTTCCGGGCGTGGAAGTGAGCTCTGACGGCAAAATCACGTCAAACGGCAAGGAGGTGACGAAAATCCTCGTCGACGGCAAAGAATTCTTCGGCGACGACCCGACTGTCGCCTCGCGCAATCTTCCCGTGAACATGGTGGAGAAACTTCAGGTCGTGGACCGCAAGAGCGACCTCGCACGCATCACAGGCGTCGACGACGGCGAGGAGGAGACCGTAATCAACCTCACGGTCAAGAAGGACATGAAAAACGGCTGGTTCGGCAACGTCGAGGCCGGCTACGGCTGGGGCGACGGAAACCGCTACAACGGAAGCTTCAACATCAACCGCTTCTGGAACGACAACCAGATCACCTTCCTCGGCTCGGCGAACAACATCAACGCTCCGAGCTTCACCGACGGAGCCGGCGGGCGCTTCCGGCGCTTCGGCGGCGACAACGGCCTGACCTCGGCGCAGTCGCTCGGCGTTAACTTCAACGTCGGGAACAAGGAAATCTTCCGCGTGGGCGGCAACCTGATGTACTCCCACACGGACCGCGACACGCGCACGGAGAGCTACCGGCGCTACAACCTCGAGAACTCGGACATCTCCCACACCAACGGCCACTCCACCTCGCGCGACAAGGGGCACAACGTGCGCGGCGACTTCCGCGTGCAGTGGAAGCCCGACTCGCTCAATACATTCGACTTCCGTCCCAGCTTCTCCCTCAACTTCAACAATTCCGACAAGTACGAACTCTCGCAGATGTACTCGGCGGCCGAGGGCAATCCTGAAATGACCCGCTCAATCAACCGCGGGTCAAGCGAAGGCAAGAGCTACGAGTTCGGCGGCAACCTCATCTACAACCACCGTTTCCGCTCGCGCCCGGGACGCTCGTTCTCAATCAACGCTCAGTACCGCTACAGCAACGTCCGCGAGAAGGACGACACCTATTCCTGGAACAAGTTCTTCCAGATCGCCGACTCGGTGGACCTCTACGACCAGTGGGCCGACAACAGAACATGGACCTCAAACGTGCAGGCGCGCCTGACATGGACCGAACCCCTCGGCAACGTCAAGCGGGGGAACTTCCTGACCTTCGCCTACCGCTTCCAGTACCGCTGGAACAATGCCGACAAACTGACCTACGACCACCCCGTGAGCTTCCCTGACGGCTGGGACGGGGAACCGGTCATCGACCCGTCGCTGATTTTCAACGAGGAGCTTTCCAACCGCTTCCGCAACAACTACATGAACCAGGACATCCGCGCGGGCTTCAAGCACGTCGACTCAAAAAAGACTCTCGACGCGGGAATCTCGCTGGTGCCCCAGATGAGCCGGAGCGTGGACCTCATCGACTCGGACAAGAATCTGGAGCGGTGGGTCTGGAACTTCGCGCCCTACCTCCGCTTCCGCTACAAGATGAGCAAGAGCCGCTCAATCAACGCTCACTACCGCGGGCGCTCGTCGCAGCCCTCGATGACACAGCTGCAGCCCGTGGCCGACTACTCGGACCCCCTGAACATAATCCAGGGTAACCCGAACCTGAAGCCTACCTTCACGCACTACATGAACGTGCGCTTCCAGGACTTCAATTCGGAGGCCCAGCGCTCGATAATGGCTATGGTGTTCGCCAACGTGGCGCAGAACTCGATAGCGTCGCGGACGAGCTACAACGACGAGACCGGCGGCCGCATGACCACCTACGAGAACGTGAACGGCGTATGGAGCATCCGCGGCATGAACATGGTGAGCTTCCCCTTCCGCAACAAGGCCTTCACCTTCAACAACCACCTGTTCCTCAACTACTCGCGGTCGGTGGGCTTCAACAACTCCGTGCGCAACGCCTCCGGCACCTTCGGCGTAGGGCTCATGCCCGGAATAGCGTGGCGCCCCGAGAACCTCGAGCTGGAGCTGCGCCCGAGCTACCGGCTGTCGACAACCTCCAATTCGGCCGTGCCCCAGAACAACCGTACGACCCACACCTACGGAGGCTCGTTCTTCGCCACCTACTATCTGCCCTTCGGCCTCGTGCTGAGCAGCGAACTCGACTACCGCGCGACCAAGGGCTTCGAGGAGGGATACAACGAGAACACGTGGATGTGGAACGCATCAATCTCCTACCAGTTCCTGCGCGACCGCTCGGCGACCGTGACCCTCAAGGGCTACGACCTTCTGGGGCAGAAGAGCAACATCCGCTCCAACGACACGGGCAACTACTTCGAGGACCTGCGCTACAACTCGCTGACGCGCTACGTGATGGTGAGCTTCACCTACAAATTCAACACCTTCGGCAAAGGCTCGATGCCCACCGACCGCAACGCCCCGCGCTGGGGCGACGGCCCCGGTCCCGGAGGCCCCGGCGGACGTCCCGCCGGAATGCCCCGCCCGCCGATGAGATAAACACAGACCCCCTACCGCCTTATGGAAAGAGCCGTCCGCGAACCGGACGGCTCTTTCCGTTGTTTATTATTTACCAAAGAAGATTCTGTCCTATGTTACTAATGTTTGCCTACCTTATCGGAGCGCTGGCCCTCTCGTTTCTGTGTTCCGTCCTCGAAGCGGTGCTTCTGTCGGCCCCGATGTCGTTCATCACAATGAAAGAGGACGAGGGAGCCAAGAACGCGCGGCGGTTCAAGGAGTACAAAAGCAATATCGACCGTCCCATCGCGGCCATCCTTTCCCTCAACACTATAGCCCACACCATCGGTGCGGCCGGAGTCGGCGCGGAAGCGGTGAAGGTTTTCGGCGAGGCCAGCTTCGGCATCGTCTCGGCAATCCTCACCTTGCTTATACTTGTCCTCTCGGAAATCATCCCCAAGACCATAGGAGCATCCTACTGGCGCACACTGGCCATGCCCGCCACTCCGGTGATTCATTTTCTCGTAATCATCACTTATCCTCTCGTATGGCTGTCGGAATATATCACAAAGATATTCTCCTCGAACCGGGAACTTCTGTCGGTCAGCCGCGAGGAAGTGTCGGCAATGGTGGCCGTCGCATCCGAAGAGGGGGTCCTCGGCACCAAGGAAAGCAAGATTATCCGGAACACCATAAAGCTCGACCAGGTTCGCGCGGATGACATCATGACCCCCAATCTCGTAGTAGTCTCGGCTCCCGAGAGCATGACCGTAAAGGAATTTTTCGACCGCGGGGAGCTATCCTTCTCCCGCATACCTGTCTATACCGACAACAAGGACTACATCACGGGCTATGTCCTTAAATCCTCGGTTCTGGAGCTCCTTGTCAAGGACCGCTTCGACACACCGCTCTCGCAGATAACACGCCCCGTCCTGACTTTCGGAGAGGACGCGGACGTATTCTCGATATGGGAAAAACTGCTCGAGAAAAAAGAGCACATCAGTGTCATACAGGACCGCTACGGCTGTCTGCGGGGCATAGTTACGATGGAAGACATCATCGAAAGCATGCTCGGCGAAGAGATTGTGGACGAAGCCGACAAGGCCGTGGACCTCCAGCAGGTGGCGCTGGACCGCTACCGCCTCATGCAGTCGGCCGCAAAATGACTCATTCCCCGCCGGGAATGAATCCGGGGGCCTGAAGGTCCTTGGGGGAGAGGTTGAGGGAGAGGCCTTCGGTGGGCCAGGCTATGCCGAGTGCGGGGGAGTCGTAGCGGATAGAGCGCTCGGCTTCGGGGCAATAAGGGTTGTCGACCTTGTACTGGAACTGGGCTACGTCGCTGAGGACGAGGAAGCCGTGGGCGCATCCGCGGGGGATGTAGAGCTGCCGGCCGTTCTCGTCGGAAAGTTCGACGGCTATGTGCCGTCCGTAGGCCGGGGAGTCGGGACGGAGGTCGACGGCAACGTCGAATACACGTCCGAGGGATACGCGGACGAGCTTAGCCTGAGCGGCGTCGCCGGCCTGGAAGTGGAGACCGCGGAGGACACCCCGTGTAGAAAGGCTCTCATTGTCCTGAATGAAAGGGCGGACAACGCCTGTGGCCTCGGCGAAGAGGTCAGCCCGAAAAGACTCGCAGAAATATCCGCGCTTGTCGCCGTGGCGGACAGGCTCGACAATCCACGCTCCGGGAATTTCTGTCGGAAGGAATTTCATACGGCAAATTTACGCTTTTTCCCCGGTTTAAACAAACATAGGAGCCGGGGCGTTATAGTTCCGAACCCCTAAAAAGAACAGAATATGGCAACATACGATCAGGCAATCCGCAGCAAAAGCGTTGTATTAGTGGAATTTTACGCCACCTGGTGCCCTCACTGCCAGGCTATGGCCCCCGTAGTCGAGGAAGTGAGCGAGATTCTCGGCGACAGCGCCGCCGTGCTCCAGCTCGACGTCGACAAGAACAAGGAAGCGGCCGACGCCGAAGAGGTCGAGGCCACCCCCACCTTTATATTATATAAGGAGGGCCGTCAGATCTGGCGCCACGAAGGCGAAATCGACGGAAACGCCCTCCTTCAGAAAGTGCAAAGCGTGCTCTGAGCCATGACGGGATCGCTGTTCAGCAATTTCCTGACGGCCCTCGGGGTGCCCCACACCGAGTGGTACAGCTCGCAGCAGTTCCGCGGCATGACCTTCAAGAGCGTTTTCGGCCTGACGAAACTGCTGCAGAAGTACGGCGCGGACTCGGAGACCCTTCGTTTCACGGACAAGGACCAGGGCTACGCCGACCTGCCCGTGCCATTCCTCGCGCAGCTTGACGGCTGTTTCGCCATCGTGACGGGAAAAGGCCCGGACGGCGTGGAGTACAGCACCCTGACAGAGCGCCCGGGGTCGCGGATGACGCACGAAGCGTTCATGGACCGCTGGACGGGCGTGGCTCTGGTAGCCTATCCCACGGAACGGTCCTGCGAGCCGGATGTGTGCACGCACCGGACAACGGAGTTCGTGAGGCGCCTTGTGCGCCCGGCGCTGTGGGCGTCCGCGCTGACAGTGCTCATCGGCCTCGGGCTGACAGAAGGCGCCCTCAGGAGCATCGCCACGGCCCTCCTGCTGGCCTTCAACCTCTTCGGGCTATACGTAAGCTACATGCTGGTGCAGAAAAGCTCGGGCATCCACACGGCGAGCGCCGACAGGGTCTGCGCCGTCATCGAGCGCACGGGCTGCAACACGGTATTGGGCACATCGGCCTCGAAATTCTTCGGCGCGGTGAGCTGGAGCGCCGTGGGCTTCGGCTACTTCGGAGTCAACACCGCATTGCTCCTGCTCGCGCCGGAGGCCCTGCGGGAGCTCGCGCTGCTGAACATCTGCTGCCTGCCCTTCTCCTTCTGGAGCGTATGGTATCAGCGGACGCGGGCCGGAGCGTGGTGCACGCTGTGCCTCCTGGTGCAGGGGACGCTGTGGGCCATCTTCCTGACGGACCTCATCGGAGGTCTCATCTCGTGGCCGCCTTCATGGGCGAGCCTCGTCATCCTTCTCGCGGCCTATGTGGGCGCCGTCCTGGCTGTGAATACCCTCAGCGGCGCATTCAACCGACTCATGCACAATAAAACCCTCTGAAAGCCGTTATGAAAGAAATTCCCCGCAAGAACTATCCCGGCGCCACCCGCCTGAGCCCGATGGAGATGAACAATCTGCTTTTCAAGACCTTCGGTCCGGCGAGCGGAGTAGCGCCCGGAAAATAACTGTTTAGACGCATAAAACACAGTCACTTATGCCCACTGTATCCCACCGCGGCATGGAAATGCCGGCCTCCCCTATCCGGCGACTTGTTCCCCTCGCCATGGAGGCCATGAAGCGCGGTACGAAAGTCTACCGCCTCAACATCGGCCAGCCCGACCTCCCCACGCCCCCCGAAGCCTTCGAGGCTCTCCGCCATATCGACCGCAAAATCCTTGAATACAGTCCGTCGGACGGCATGCTGTCGCTCCGCGAGAAACTGCGGGGCTACTACTCCCGCTTCAACATCGAGGTCGACGCCGACGACATCATCATCACGAGCGGCGGCTCGGAGGCGGTGCTTTTCGCCTTCATGGCCTGCCTCGACCCGGGCGACGAAATCATCGTGCCGGAGCCGGCCTACGCCAACTACATGGCCTTCGCAATCTCCGCGGGCGCCAAAATCGTGACCATACCCTCGAGCATCGACGACGGCTTCCGTCTGCCGCCGATGGAGAAATTCGAGGAGCTTATCACCCCCCGCACGAAGGGCATCCTGATCTGCAACCCCAACAACCCGACGGGCTACCTCTACACGATGAAGGAGATGCTCCAGCTGCGCGACATGGTGAAGGCCCACGACCTCTACCTGTTCTCGGACGAGGTATACCGCGAGTTCTGCTACACAGGCGCGCCCTACATCTCGGCCTTCCATCTGCCGGGCATCGAGAACCAGGTTGTGCTCATCGACTCGGTGTCGAAACGCTACAACGAGTGCGGCATCCGCATCGGCGCGCTCATCACCAAGGACAAGGAGCTTAGGAAAACCGTGATGAAATTCTGCCAGGCGCGCCTGAGTCCGCCATTGCTGGGCCAGATTGTGGCCGAGGCGAGCATCGACGCCACTCCGGAATATATGCTCGAGACGTACAACGAATACGTCGAGCGCCGCAACCTCCTCATCGACGAGATAAACAAGATTCCCGGGTGCTACTCGCCGATTCCGATGGGCGCCTTCTACACGGTGGCCCGTCTGCCGGTCGACGACGCAGACAAATTCTGCCAGTGGTGCCTCCGGGAGTTCGAGTATGAGGGGCAGACGGTGTTCATGGCTCCGGCCTCCGGCTTCTACTCCTCGCCCGAGCTCGGGCGCGACGAGGTGCGCATAGCGTATGTCCTGAACAAGCACGACCTTCGCGCGGCAATGCACGTCCTCCGCAAAGCCCTCGAGGCCTATCCGGGACAGAGAGGGTAGAGCTTAGAGCTTACTATGTACAGGACTCGTTGATTTCTAAACTGTAATATTTTAGAAGTCTTACCTTTCCCTGATATCTTATGGAAGCCCATCGGTTAGAGAGCTGTATAGTTCAATCGGCCATAACCCGGTTTACACCCATCTCTCTCATGGCAATCTTTTCGTAACAACCATTTTATTTAGTCGTGTTATAAATAGGCCTTATTTCATCAGAGGCCCTACACATCATTTCAATAGCCATCTCCCGACATATAGCCAGTTTCCGTTCTGCATTCGCTTTGACAATATTGCTACGATTCATCGGCTTTCCAAATTTCATTCGAAAGAGCTTGTTTTAATCTATAAAATCCCATAAATCGACGTAATATATGAGCACCGAGGCGATTTGTTTCGCCACGGCGTTTGTTTTCAGGTAAATAATTTTGCCATGTCAAAGAAATGTTGTAATTTAGTATTACGTCTTAGCGTAATATCTAACGAATATGACACCTCCTGACTGGGCAGTAAAATTCCGTCGCCCCGGAACCGAACTTCGACGAGTGAACGATGCGCTCTACAAGTTGTATGAGTGCAGCAGCGTGTATGACAAGGAAAAGAAACGTGCCCGCAAAATCACAGGCAAGTATCTTGGCTCGATAACCGAGGCCGGGGGCTTCAAGGAGTCGCGCAAGCGGATTATGGAGCGTGAGATAGAGGAGCTGAAGTCGGACAAACCGGCTGAAGTTACGGAACCGCGCATCGGAGAGGTCAAGGAATATAGTCTTTCCGACTATATTCTGCAAGAGCAGAAGCCGTGTATTGACCGATTGAAGACCATCTTCCCCGAAGACTGGCCACGTATCGTATCGCTGGCCTATTGCCGTCTGCGCTTTCAGTCGCCCATGAGACGAGTGGCGGGAGATTTCTCTGATAGTTTTCTGTCGCAGAAGATTGGGACAAGAGGTTTGTCAGCCAACGCGTTATCCGGCTTTATGCATAATCTGGGCACACGCCGGGACAAAATCACGGAGTTCATGCGTAGTTATATAGATCCGAATGACAACATCATATTTGACGGCACCGACCAGCTTTATGCATTACGCTGCATGGACTATCCGCAGTTGACAAAAACAAAGAAAGGGGCGTTTGATACGGCTGTCAACATAATATGGATATTCAACTGCGCCAAACACCTGCCTGTATATTATAGGCTAATGCCCGGAAGCATAAAGGATGTGAGTGCATTCAAAGTCTGCGTGGAGGACTCCGGAATGCGCGACGGAGTGGCGATTATCGACAAGGGCTTCCAGTCAGCATCCAATATAGAAAAGCTCGACGAGTTGGGAATAAAGTTCATAATGTCGCTGAGACGCTCTACAAAGGGGTTGGATTACAGCATTTTCGCATCGAGGACCAATGAGGGGGCGGATGGCGCTTTCCTCTATCATAAGCGCCCGATATGGTGGAAACGCTTCGAGATTGACGGTCACGAGGTGTTCCTGTATCTTGATGAGGCTCATCGAAGCGATGAATCGGAAGATTACATGCGCCGTGTGTTCAATCCCGATATGGAAGGATATACTATGGAAAATTATAAGGCCAAGGCGCTGCAGTTCGGCACGTTGGCGCTGATGACAACCTCCGGCAAGAATGCCGAGCACGTGTATCTTGACTATAAGACCCGTGGAGATGTGGAGCAGGCCATAGATGCCTTCAAGAACATCATCGAGGCCGATCACTCTTATATGCAGGATGAAAAATCACTGGAGGCATGGACATTTATCTGTCTGCTCGCCCTGCAATGGTACTATGATTTGAGTGAACGGCTCAAAAAAGCCGAACTGAGCAACAAATTTGCACCTATGGATATGGTGCGCAGTCTCAGCCGTGTCAGAACAGTAAGGGTGGACGAAAAGTGGATTCCTGCCGAGGTTATGAAGAAAGACCGACAGCTTGTCGAAGCCGCCGGTCTGGATATTACGCCCAACTCTGGGATTTTATAGTTTAACACGCTCGGGGGCAGTGAAATACGGGTATTTCACATCCCAGAGGAACAACGCTTCGCCGGGCATGCTGGTTCCTGCGGCGCATCGGTCCTTTGCGTCGAGAATCCGGAGAATGCCCTCGGGGGGAATCTTGCCGCGTCCCACTTCGACGAGCGTGCCCACGACAGCGCGCACCATATTGCGCAGAAAACGGTCGGCTCGGATTTCGAAGTACCAGCGTCCCGGCTCGCCGTCGACGGGCTGCCATGAGGCAGCGCGGAGGTCGCAGAGATTGGTTTTCACATCGGTGTGGAGCTTGGAGAAGGACGTGAAGTCCCGGTGTCCGAGGATGAGGCCCGCGGCCTCGTTCATGGCCTCAAAATCCAGAGGCCAGGGCGCGCCCCAGGAAAGCCCTCCGGCGCGGGCGAAGGGATCCTTGAGCGTATGGATGAAATAGCGGTAGGAGCGCTCCGTCGCGTCGAAGCGGGCGTGGGCGTCCGGCGCAACGGGAGTAAACGAATAGACGGCTACGTCGTGGCCGCAGATGCTGTTCAGACCGCGCAGAAAACGTCCGTCCGCAGGATCGGCGCCCTCGGGCAGATCGACGTGCGCTATCATCCTTCGGGCATTGACTCCGGCGTCGGTACGTCCCGCGCCCGTCACTGGGACGCGGCCGCACTTCAAGAGCGTCCCGAGCGCGAGCTCCAGACGCTCCTGGACGGTCGTGTCGCCCGGCTGGACCTGCCAGCCGTGGAAGGCGCCGCCGAGGTATGCGAGGTCAATGAAATAGCGCATCGTGCGGTTCCCGGGGTCAGTTCTCGAGATATGTGTAGCCGAAGAGGCCGGCGCGGTAGGTGCTTATGAAATTCCGGCCCTCCTCGGGGGTTATCGTCCCGGCCTTCATGGATGCCGTCACCCATGCCTCGACGTTACGCACGAGCTTCTTGGCGTTGAACTGGACGTAATCGAGCACCTCGTCGACGCTCTCGCCCTCGATAATCTGCTCTATTTCGTAGCGGTCCTTGTAGACGGAGATATGGACGGCGTTGGTGTCGCCGAAGAGGTTGTGCATGTCGCCGAGTATTTCCTGGTATGCGCCCACGAGGAAGACGCCGATATAATATGTCTCGCCGTTCTTGAGAGGATGGACGGGAAGGGCGGGAACGGTGCCGTGGGAGGAAATGAAGCTGGCGATCTTGCCGTCGCTGTCGCAGGTGATGTCCTGGATTGTACAGGTGCGCGTGGGCTTCTCGTCGAGCCGGGAAATGGGCATGATGGGGAAAATCTGGTCTATTGCCCAGGTGTCGGGAAGCGACTGGAAGAGCGAGAAATTGCAGAAATACTTGTCGGGGATCATCTTTGAAATCTTCCGGAGGTCTTCGGGGACGTGCTTCATCGACGAGGCGATGTCGCCGACTTCGCGGGCGATGCTCCAGAAGAGCTTCTCGATTTGCGCACGGGTGCGGAGGTCAAGGAGTCCCAGGCTGAAACGCTCAAGGGCCTCCTCGCGGATCTGCAGGGCGTCGTGCCAGCTCTCGAAGAGTCGGCTCGTGTCGAGGCGGTCCCAGATGTCATAGAGCTCTACCGCGAGCTCATGGGCTCCTTCGGGGAGCTCGTGGGAGTCGTTCCACTTGGGCAGCTGGGTTGTCTCGAGGACATTGAAGATGAGGATTGAATGGTGAGCCGTGAGGGAGCGTCCACTCTCAGTGATGATGTTGGGCTGACGGAGGTCGTTCTTGGTGCACACGTCCACTATTGCCGACACAGCATCGTTTGCATACTCCTGAATGGAATAGTTCATTGAGCTCTCGCTCGAGGAGCTGCGGGTTCCGTCGTAGTCCACGCCGAGTCCGCCCCCGATGTCGATGAAATCCACGTCAAAGCCCATCTTCGAGAGCTGGACATAGAACTGCGTGGCCTCGCGGAGTGCGTTCTTTATTACGCGGATTTTATTGATCTGACTGCCGATGTGGAAATGGATAAGCTTGAGACATTGCTTCATGTCGCGGCGCTCGAGAATGTCGAGGGCCTCGAGAAGTTCGGAAGAATTGAGGCCAAACTTCGATGAGTCGCCTCCGCTCTCGCTCCATTTACCCGACCCCATGCTCGAGAGTTTGATGCGGATGCCGACATTTGGCTCGATTTTCAGCTTTTTTGCAATATCTGCAATCAGACGCAGCTCATTGAGCTTCTCGACCACGAGATAAATCCTACGGCCCATCTTCTGTGCAAGGAGGGCGAGCTCGATGTAAGCCTCGTCCTTGTAGCCGTTACAGATTATGAGAGCATTCTCGGCGATATTCGTGGCGAGCACGGCATGAAGCTCAGGCTTCGAACCGGCTTCCAGACCGATATTGAACTTCTTGCCGTAGCTTACGATTTCCTCGACCACCTGGCGCATCTGATTCACCTTGATGGGGTAAATCATATAGTTCTTGGCCTTGTAGTCGTACTCTTCGGAGGCGCGTTCAAAACAGTTGGAGATTTTCTCGATGCGGTTGTCGAGGATGTCCGGGAAGCGAAGCAGTACGGGAGCAGGGACATCGCGGAGCTGAAGCTCGTCGAGCACATCCTTGAGGTCGACAGGCGCGTCGTCGGGCCTGGGGGTCACGACCACGTGGCCCTTCTCATTGATTGAAAAATAATTGCGACCCCAGCCGCGTACATTGTACAGCTCCTCGCTGTCCTCAATTCGCCATTTTCTCATTGGTCAAAGTCGGTGCTTGATGTCGGGAGTTAGGTAATATCTTGCAAAATTAGCAAAAAGAACGTCACAACGGCACGATTTAAGATGAAAAATTTGCAGATTAGGGGCAAAAGCCCTAACTTTGCACCGCAAATGTACGCCCGGATGGCGGAATCGGTAGACGCGACGGTCTCAAACACCGTTGGGGCAACCCATCCCGGTTCGATCCCGGGTCCGGGTACACGAAAAAGAGAAGCATGAAAAAGCTTCTCTTTTTTTGTTTCAAAGAGTAGAGTATGGGTCATAGTGGCAAAAAAAAAGACCGCGGCTCCTTTGGGGGAGTCGCGGTCTCGGTTAGGGGCGGTTACCTACTTTTCCACTTTCGCAGTATCATCGGCGTGGTCAGGTTTAACTTCTCTGTTCGGAATGGGAAGAGGTGGAGCCCTGACGCTATTGCCACCTTAGTTCGTTCGTCAGTCGCGCGCTTTTGCGCGTCGCTGTATAAGGTAAAAGAGCGCCTGGAAGTGAAGATTCAGAAGCATTGAAGAGACTTTAATCAACTTCTCTGAGGCTTCGGCCTGTTTTTGCCGGGATGGAGGCGGCGCGGCTTTCGTCTTTCCGCTCCATCGCTTGTCTTTTATTGGGGACTTGAGTCCCGGAAAGGGTTTGGGTGATTAGTATTGCTCGGCTGTGCACATTGCTGTGCCTGCACCTGCAACCTATCGACGTCATCGTCTTTGACGACCCTTGTATGGAGATCTTATCTTGAGGGGGGCTTCGTGCTTAGATGCTTTCAGCACTTATCCTTGCCAGACGCGGCTACCCGGCGGTGCTCCTGGCGGAACAACCGGTGCACCGGTGGTCTGTCCAACACGGTCCTCTCGTACTAGTGTCGGGTCCTCGCAAATCTCCTGCGCCCACAACAGATAGAGACCGAACTGTCTCACGACGTTCTGAACCCAGCTCGCGTGCCACTTTAATCGGCGAACAGCCGAACCCTTGGGACCTTCTCCAGCCCCAGGATGTGACGAGCCGACATCGAGGTGCCAAACCACTCCGTCGATATGAGCTCTTGGGAGGGATCAGCCTGTTATCCCCGGAGTACCTTTTATCCTTTGAGCGATGGCCCTTCCATGCGGAACCACCGGATCACTATGCTCTAGTTTCCTACCTGATCGACTTGTCTGTCTCCCAGTCAAGCACCCTTATGCCATTACACTCTACGACCGGTTACCAATCGGTCTGAGGGTACCTTTAGAAGCCTCCGTTACTCTTTTGGAGGCGACCACCCCAGTCAAACTACCCACCAAGCAGTGTCCTCTCTCCTGAGAGTTAGAAACCAAATGTGCAAAGGTCAGTATTTCAACATCGGCTCCACGACAACTGGCGTCGCCGCTTCTCAGCCTCCTGACTATCCTACACATCGCACACCCGGTCACAGTGCTAAGCTGCAGTAAAGGTTCACGGGGTCTTTTCGTCCCGTTGCGGGTAATCGGCATCTTCACCGATACTACAATTTCACCGAGCTCACGGTTGAGACAGTGTCCGGATCATTACACCATTCGTGCAGGTCGGAACTTACCCGACAAGGAATTTCGCTACCTTAGGACCGTTATAGTTACGGCCGCCGTTTACCGGGGCTTCAATTCAAGCCTTCTCTTGCGATAAGCTCTCCTCTTAACCTTCCGGCACCGGGCAGGTGTCAGGCTGTATACTTCATCTTGAAATTTTGCACAGCCCTGTGTTTTTGTTAAACAGTTGCCTGGACCTATTCTCTGCGCCCCTCCCGGAGGAGGGGACCCCTTATTCCGAAGTTACGGGGTCAATTTGCCTAGTTCCTTAACCGTGAATCTCTCGAGCGCCTTGGTATGTTCTACCCGACCACGTGTGTCCGTTTGCGGTACGGGCCTCTACAGGATATGCTTAGCGGGTTTTCTTGGGAGCCGGTTTACCACCGCTGTCGGATTGTCCCGGGGGACGCTCCGTACTGTCAGGTTTCGTCACCGCAGGTGGATTTGCCTGCCCGCGGTATAACTACGCCCTTTAACGCACTATTCCGTCAGTGCGCGGGTGTGTCACTTCTCCGTCGCCACATCGCTCCTGCAGAAGGTAACGGAATTTTTACCGTTTGTCCATCCGATACGCCTTGCGGCTTTTCGTTAGGTCCCGACTTACCCTGATCCGATTAGCGTTGATCAGGAACCCTTGGTCTTACGGCGGGAGGGTTTCTCGCCCTCCTTGTCGTTACTTATCCCTACATTTGCTTTTCCGGGGCCTCCAGCAAGGCTCGCGCCTCACCTTCTGCGGCTACCGGAATGCTCCCCTACCAATCGACCTCAAAGGTCGATTCCACGGCTTCGGCAACGGACTTATGCCCGATTATTATCCATGCGGGATCACTCGACTAGTGAGCTGTTACGCACTCTTTAAATGAATGGCTGCTTCCAAGCCAACATCCTAGCTGTCAATGCAATCCCACCTCGTTATTGTCTTCAACTTAGCCCGTATTTGGGGGCCTTGGCCGGTGGTCTGAGTTGTTCCTCTTTCGGACGCGGACCTTAGCACCCGCGCCCTCACTCCCGGGAATCGTGCCGTGGCATTCGGAGTTTGTCAGGACTTGATAGGCGGTGAAGCCCTCGCATCCTATCAGTCGCTCTACCTCCACGGTACTGCGCCCGAGGCTGCACCTAAATGCATTTCGGGGAGTACGAGCTATCTCCAAGTTTGATTGGCCTTTCACTCCTACCCTCAGGTCATCCGAAAGCTTTTCAACGCTTACCGGTGCGGTCCTCCAGTGAGTGTTACCTCACCTTCAACCTGCCCAAGGGTAGATCACTTGGTTTCGCGTCTACGCGCCCTGACTATTGCCGCCATGTTCTGACTCGCTTTCGCTTCGGCTCCGGAGCTCCTTGCTCCTTAACCTTGCCGGGACGCGTAACTCGTAGGGTCATTATGCAAAAGGCACGCCGTCACCACACGCAGTGGCTCCGACCGCTTGTAGGCACATGATTTCAGGGTCTATTTCACTCCTCTGTTCGAGGTTCTTTTCACCTTTCCCTCACGGTACTGGTTCGCTATCGGTCTCTCGGTAGTATTTAGCCTTACGGGATGGTCCCCGCGGATTCATGCAGAATTTCTCGTGTTCCGCACTACTCAGGTGCCGTCTCGACCTGTCCTCGCGTTTTCGGGTACGGGGCTTTCACCCTCTGCGGCCGCCCTTTCCAGGGGCGTTTCCCTAACGCTCAAACATCGTCTTCGCTGACGGTCCTTCAACCCCGCCGCCTGCCGTAACAGGGGCGGTTTGGGCTCCTGCGCGTTCGCTCGCCACTACTTGCGCAATCACTTTTGTTTTCTTTTCCTCCGGGTACTGAGATGTTTCAGTTCCCCGGGTTAGCTTCCGACTTGGTCGGATGCCGGAGTCGCCTCCGGCGGGTTGCCCCATTCGGAAATCCGCGCTTCTATGAGTATTTGCCTCTTGGCGCGGCTTATCGCAGCTTGTCACGTCCTTCTTCGCCTCCGAGAGCCAAGGCATCCTTCATGTGCCCTTCTCTCCTTTCCTTTAGTGTCTATCAGAAAGTCGCCTTTTCTTACGTTTGCCAATGACTTTGGTTTTCGTTTCGTCGGTAAAAACATCCTTGGCCTCATTAAATCGGTCTTTCGACCAATCTGTGAAGTTTGATTCTGTTTTTTCTTCTGATTTGCTCGTGTTCTGAATTTCTTCAGCTTCCAGTATGTCTATGTGCGCTCTTTTTGAGTTTTGTGGAGAATAACGGATTCGAACCGTTGACCCTCTGCTTGCAAAGCAGATGCTCTAGCCAGCTGAGCTAATCCCCCGAAAAGCAATAGGTGGCAGACCAAGAGAAGTCTCGAAGCAAATATTATTGCCTCTTGTCTCTTTCTTATTCCTCGCAAAGCCCGCGACCGTCATCCTGAAGGCCCTGTCCGGGTCGCTTGCTCCAGAAAGGAGGTGTTCCAGCCGCACCTTCCGGTACGGCTACCTTGTTACGACTTAGCCCCAGTCACCGGTTTTACCTTAGGGCGCTGCTTGCGCTCACGCACTTCAGGCACTCCCGGCTTCCATGGCTTGACGGGCGGTGTGTACAAGGCCCGGGAACGTATTC
>ERZ825137.575-NODE-575-length-51144-cov-8.389614_pt1 | contig 51144 bp, 81 predicted proteins | sample MGYA00519873_ERZ825137 | MGnify/ENA primary metagenome ERZ825137 (study PRJEB31778, sample SAMEA3449190) | human gut metagenome | biome: human gut; feature: human-associated habitat; material: faeces | place: United Kingdom | collected 2010/2012 ...
ATGAGAAATGTTAGAATTATCGGGGATGATATTTATTATAAGGATGTATTAGTTGCTAAACTTGTTAACAGCCCTATGCGTACCATATAAGGTGAATTTGTTGATAAATTTGACGATCCAGACCAAGAAAGTTATGAAAATTTGCTTGATGATTATAACGAGTTAAAAGATAATCTCGTTGGCGATAGTGATATTGACGACATCGAAACTGCTTGCGAGGAATTAAGAAAACTAACTAAAAAAGCTGAAATAATTGAAGAAATAGAAACAATTGAAGATTGTTGTCATTCGTTTAGAAAATCATATGAATTTATGATGGATAGTGTAAAATGATAATAACACCGAAGACAACTCTTGAAGAAATTAAAAATATTTTCCCTAATCAACATTGGGGATTAAATAAAGTTAACGGTATTTTAGAAGCTATAAAAGCGTCTGAAAATTTTGATGTTAATCTTTATGAAGATAATAACGGTAAACTTATGATTTATATCAATGAGCGTATAAATGCGTGAATCAGCAGTAACATCTCACATTCGTCTTGCAGCTGCACAACTTAATTGCCCTCTTTGGCGCAATAACTGCGGTGGGTTTTATGACAACACCGGACGATTTATTCGATATGGTTTAGGGTCGGAGGCTAAACTTGCGTCCAGCGACTTTATCGGCATTCGTCCGGTACTTATAACACCTGAAATGGTCGGACAAGTTTTAGGTGTGTTTACCGCCGTTGAAATGAAAGCCGAAAACTGGCATTTCAACAAAAATGACAAACATCTCTTGCAACAAAAACAATTTATTGATATTGTTAAAGAATATGGAGGGTTGGCAGGGTTTGCAACAAACGTTAAAGATTTTTACAGGATAATAAGATATGCCGACAACAAATAGTATGAAAGAACAAGGTAAAAAGACTAGAAACGCCATACTCGAAACGGGTTTGAAACTCTGGCCGAATGTTACATCAACAACTGTTGCCAACGCTTTAAACATTTCACACGGAACAGTGATTTATCACTTTCCCGATGTTAAAAATGCGGTGGCAGAATATGCTGTTAAAACAGGGAATAGTAAAGTAATAGTACAGTTACTTGCAACAAGGCATAGAGCTGTTAAAGATATGCCTGCCGCAGAACGCATGAAACATTTTACAGCCATATAATTTCCGGTCGACCGGTAAATTCACGCATCCAAATAAACCAGGCATAACAAACTGCGCTGTTTTCTTTAAGTGGGAAAAGTCCGTTTTTACTCGAGGGGATTCGTTCAGTAAATACACAAACATAACGAGGTGGGTGCAAATCGAAAAATTTTCTGCGTTTTGCGGATTCTAAAAACCGTATATTCAAAAAATGACATGCAATAGGCGCAAGTTCTATTGACCGTTTGACACATTCTAAAGCGTGAGAATAAGGTGGATTTGTAATTATAGCGTCAAAAGGTAAGGAGTCATATAAAGTTGGTTTAAGAAAATCAATACCTCCAATACCATATCCACGATTGATAAGGTCGGTGGACAATACATTATGACCAAAAGCAATAAGAGCTTCTGATAAATGCCCCTTCCCGGCACACGGTTCCCAAATATATTTACCCCCGTTTTCCCATTTTAAAACATGTAACAAAGGTGGAATAGCGGAAGGAGAAGTTGCATAAAAATCATGTTCTTCCCGTTTTTCATCCCCTTTGCGATGTAATCCATGCATGTTACCACTCAATTTACAATTCTTTCAATAGTATCAGATTCCATAGCCGTAAATTGATAAACATCTTTACCTTTAATAAAATAAAATGTTATTAAATTACCATTTCTTTCAATGTCATAAAGATATGGTCGTTCCAGTAATGCTAAAAGCTGTTTATAGATTTTACGACTTATCCACATTTAATACATATCCTTGCATAAAATTTTAATCAGAATGAGGGACTTTCACTCTCACACGTCTATTAGCTATATGCACTATGCACTTGTAAGTACCGACACAGCCCTTGCGTCTATCTTCCGCCATCTGATTGCCAACAGCTTATAAATGTTTATAATTAATGTCAATATAAAATTATACTTTTTTTTACAAAATTATACTTGACACTGACTATAAACATTTATAAGCTGTTAGCAAATTTTACGGGAGTTAAATATTATGAATGGAAAAACCCTTAATCTCACTGAGGTCGCAGAACATATAGGAATTACAAGAGCAACACTTTATCAGATGATTCAAGACGGTCGTTTCCCTGTAAAACCTATTGAAAATGTCTGGCCACGTCGTTGGAACATTGAAGATGTCGATTCTTGGAGGGGGATTGGGAAAAATGATAACAATTAATGAACTTTTTTCCGGTATTGGTGCTCAAGTTGCTGCTTTCAAACGTCTTAATATATCTTACAAAGTTATAGGTATTTCAGAAATCGATAAATACGCTATACAATCTTATGAGGCTATCAACGGTCCGACACGCAACTATGGTAATATAACACAAATCGAGCAGTTAGATTATGCGGATTTATGGACGTACTCAAGCCCATGTCAAGATTTTTCAACGGCTGGAAAACAACAGGGTTTAACATACGCTGACGGCAGTTTAACACGTTCAGGATTGTTATTGCACGTTGAAAGGTTGCTTGTTGATTCAGTTATCAGAGGCGACAACCCCAAATTTTTACTTATGGAAAACGTTAAAGGTTTAGTTAGCAAAAAATTCAAAGCTGATTTCGACAGATGGTTGGAAAAACTTGAACAGCTTGGATACAATAATTACTGGGGAGTCCTAAACGCTAAAGATTACGGAATCCCACAAAACCGTGAACGTGTTTTTGTTGTGAGTATTCGTAAAGATGTTGACGACAGAGGTTATAAATTCCCATCTACTATACCGCTTAAATTAAAATTAAAAGATATGTTGGAAACCGTTGTTGATAAAAAATATTATTTGAGCGATGAAAAGGTTGAGAGATTTTTACAATTCGGTAAAAATAAAGAAGTATCCAACACGAATCGTATTGGAGGGCGTAATAGTTTAGATAGTAATCACATATGGGATATTGTTTGTTGTGCTGCACGAGGTAGAAACCCTGAAAACCCTTCTGACAGAACAGCAGGTGCACCGACAGAACAACGTTTAGAGATTAACAACAACGGATGTTCCAATACTCTAACAAGCGTTCAAAAAGATAATATGGTTATTCAAATTGGCAATATTGTCGACACAAGTAATTGGGATAACCCACAAAGAGGGCGAATCTATTCGCCCTCTGGATGCTCCCCAGCTTTAAATACTTGCGGGGGGGGTGGTCTAGAGCCTAAGATTGTTATTGGTTCAACTCAAAAAAATGCTTATGTTGGTTCTTGTGAAAATTATTCATCATGCTTAACAAGTGCAATGGGAATGGGTGGTGGACAAATTCCCATGCTCTCAGACAATATCAGAATCCGCAAACTAACCCCTCGTGAGTGTTGGCGATTAATGGGTTTTACAGACATTGAATTTGAATCCGCACAGTTATCAGGTATAAGTAATACTCAACTTTATAAACAAGCGGGAAATTCTATTGTAGTAAATGTTCTCGTTGCTATTTTCAAGGAGCTGTTCAATGACAGACCTTAACCTTACAACAGCCTATATTACTTCTCTTACCGGCAATCCTAATACACCTTGTTTTTGGTTGCTGATAGATGAACATAATAAAAAAAATCCACCGATTATCATCAATGATTCGTTTGATAACTGTCATCAGGCTTTAAAGTTTTATAATGATTCTGGTTATGGGGTTTTTATAGCTATTAATTCTATTCGTTTTGGTTGTCCGAGAATATTTGAAAATGTTGAATATATTCGAGCACAAGTAGTTGATATTGATGACCCTTTACAAATGCAAGACAGTTATAATAGAGCCGTACAGTCAACTTGCCCGCCGCATTTTGTTGTTCAAACATCACCCGGGCATATTCATCTTTATTGGCTTACAGAGCCTTATACAGGCAATGATTTTTTCAAATTTCAACAGCAAAAACTTAATCAGCTTTATAATGGTGATACAAACATTACCGACAGCACAAGAGTTATGCGCGTTCCCGGATTTAATCATTGTAAAAGCACACCACACCTTGTAACATGCTGGGAGATTCATAATGGTTCACGATACACAGCGCAACAAATGCAAAATTATCTTACAGACGTTAATGTTGTTGAACACAATTTTGGGATTCGTAAAGAACTTGGTAATAAAATGTTACAAGCACCAAATCTCGAATTATTATTAAAAGCTTTATATGATATTGACCCGAATGAACTTTCTCGAAATGAATGGTTATACATTAGTGCATCGTTCAAACAAGCGGGGTGGTCGTTAACAAATGAAGATAATCTATATAGCGAATGGCTTAAATGGTGTTCAAATTATGCGACTAATAACATTGATGAAAACAAAACTCTTTGGAACTCTTTAAAAGAAACTCAAGTCGGATGGATGAGTTTGCTTAGAAAAAGTGAAAATACTCAACCTATTGTTTATTTTGGTGAACGGGAAAAGGATGAAGAAAAAGAAATTGAAATTTTAGGAGATGTACTTGATGAACGCGGTAAAAAAGTATGGTTTAAAAATTGTTATTTTGTTGAAAGTGAAGGGCGTATATTTACTTCCAGCGGCAGGTTTATGAATCAAATACAATTTAACGGGCGATACGGTGGTAAGGAATTTACAATTAAAAGCGCCGGTCAAAAACTTACAGATAATCCATGGAAGGCCGCTTTAAATAGCATTGACTGGTCTATACCAAAAGTTGACCATTGTCGTTTTTTACCTCAAAAACCAACTTTTTCAATTATTACAGATGATTTAGGTCGTAAAGGATTAAATACTTATATTCCAGCGAAAATTAAATCTGTACAAGGAGATGTTAGCATATGGAAAGACTATTTGCTGAGAATATTTAACACGCCGGAAGATGTTAAAATATTCGAAGATTATATCGCACATTGTATAAAATTCCCCGGTGATAAAATTCCTTGGTCTGTTTTGTTGCAATCAACTAAAGGTATTGGTAAACAAATGATAGGGGATGTACTCAAACATTCTATTGGTGAAATATATACCTATCAGCCAGATGCTGAAGAGCTTGTCAGTGGTGTTAGTCAATTTAACGGATGGATGCGCAACAAACTTATGATTTTAGTTGATGAAGTGCGTGTTGGTGACCGTAATGAACTCATGAACGGGCTTAAAACTATCATTACCGACCGAAGAATTGCTGTAGAATCTAAAGGGGTTGACCAACAAATGGAAGATAATGTTGCTAACTGGATATTTTTTAGCAACTTCAAAGATGCTTTTCCAATTGATGAAAATGAACGTCGCTATTGCATATTTTATAGTAAAATACAATCGGCTTTACAATTAGAAGAAGCTGGTATGAATAAAAATTATTTTGATTCAATGTATGATTGGCTTGAATGTGAACAAGGATTTGAAAAAATCGCATGGTATTATCTTCATTACCCGATTGAAAAAGGTTCTTTGCCGCATAGAGCACCACATACATCAAGTTACGAAGAAGTATTAAGAATCGGAAGAAGCCCGTTGCGTGTTATTCTCGATGATAAAATTGAAGCCGGTGAACGTGGATTTCGCGATGGATATGTAAGTTTTGTAATGTTCCAAAAAGCTGTTTTAGATAGCTCTATGCGTACTAAACCTGCTGAGCATACATTGAAAGCCATTCTTGAAGGAAGAGGCTATCATGAGCTTGGACGGACGGCAAAACCCATACCGGGTGAGGATTTAACGCATCCGAGTTTGATATTTGGCTTAAATGGTAAAAACATTGAAGGATATGAGGAAGCGCAACAATAAAAAAAGAAACCCCTTTAGGCGGATTCGAAAGACCTAAAGGGGTTAAGCGCGCTTTATAATTTATATATTAACTTAAATTATTTAAAATGTCAACTCATTTTCCATTGTTTGATACGTTTCCATTTTGTCGAACATTCTTTTCGACCGTTATCATATCTAAAACCTGTTTTTTCATATATATTAATATGCTTAGATGGTTTTTCAAATTTATAATGTTCTTTTGGTTGATAATTATTTTCGGATATTTTTTTAGCTAAAATTATTTCTTCTTCTGTAATAGATTTTATATGATATTCAATAGTTGTATGATTAAATTTGGCAACATCACCGGCAGCCAATTTTGGTAAATTTTCAATTACACAGCATATGTAACAATAAATTCTTTTAGGTTTAGTTTGATTACTATAACGCCCTGAAAATACTAACTGAAAATAATTTTCAACTTTTTTTAATATTTTTTCACATTTTTTTCTTGAAAATTCTTTTCTACATTTCATCGAACAATAAAGTTTATCTGAGTTTATTTCTTTATCGCAGTTAAGACATCTCATTTTATCGTCCTTCGTTAAATCTTTTCATGCGTTTAAGTTTAATAATTTGTTTTTTAAATTCAATATCTTTAGCAACAGGTTGCCAGTGAAATTCAGAAACCTCGTTACCGCTGTTGTAATATTCGTTAATCTTCTGTGCTTCATGGTCGCAATCGTAATTATAATTGTCAAATTTGTCTCTTGATTCCATGTAACTGTTATATTCAGTCATATTAACCTACCTCATTATGAAATAAACAATAAGTGAAGCGCCCCAAATCATAAGGAAAAACATTATTGTTATAGCCGTTTCAATTCCGGCAAAGTTTCCATCATCGTTGACCGCTATATAAAATATTGAAACAATAGTGAATAAGCCTAATATGGCAAAGTAATAAATCATTTCTTAACCTTTCCGCAATGTAAGCAAATATTGCAATGTCCTCTGAATGTAATCCACTCATGGAACCCCACCCAACAAAATAAGCGTCTAATCATCTAAATTATCCCCAGCTTTTTTTATTGACTTAACAACGCCTTTTACAAGGCTTGAAGTACCTAGTGTTGCGATAGATAATAAACCGTCTGTTTCATCTTTATGGTCGTCTGTAAGGCTTGACAAATCTTTTCCAAGTTCGCCAAGGCAGCGGATTGGGGTAGATACTAAAGTTGTAATTGATTTAAATATTCCCATCTTTCTCATCCTCATAAAAAGTTATTTCATCTTTGTGGACAGGGCGGCAATTTTGATAATAACTATCACCATCTCTTAAATACATATCATCTTCGTTATAGTCTACTAAAATTCCTAATACTTTCCTTTCAATATTCCAAAACCAGCAGGGGATTCTATTTTCGATAATATATCCCCAATCTATAGGCTTTTGATAGACTTCCCAATCATTTATGAAAAAAGCAATATTGCGAAATACATATTCTGTACCACTTTCATCTAAAATTTTATTATCTTTCATATAAATAAAAGTATTTTTGCTCCACAGCGCACTTCTAATCTTTGCCCCTTTTCTGAACTCGGGCAACAGTTCTTCCAAATATGCCATTAGTAATCTCCTCCCTCGGCAAGAACATTATCCAACGTTGCAACAATGTTTTGATTGGTGAACCCCTCATAGCTGTTCCAATCTGCTTTTGTATGTATAGATACTCCAGCGGAACATCCCCCACAAAAAGGAACAAGTCCTAAATCGTTCACTTTCTGTATAGCTTTTTCAAGGCTCGTTAGCGCCTTTACCACCTCTTTAGTGTTATATTTATCATCATGTATCAACATTCTTCAATCTCCGCACAAATGAACTCTTTGCCAAAAAAATTGAAAGCTTTATTTTCTGACAAAATATAAAGCGACAACACTAAGCCGAGTGCTATTCCTATGCCAATGTATTTAAACTTCATCATTTATCTAATTCCCTAACCCCTCAAAATTCCAAAAATCCATATTATCCCCACATTCGTCTTTAATCGCCCAAGTCGGAAAATGACACCAAGTATTGTCTTTCAGCATAATGGCGATAAATTCATCATCGTTGCGCGGTCGCGCTAACACCCTTGACGACGGACACCAGCCTATAATATCCTCTCTGATAAATTCCTTATTGGTATCGAAATCAAAGAAATTTTGGCAATAGCCAGCATTCCAATTCTCAAAGATAAATCGGTTGGCCGGAAGTTTAGGGATAGACCTATTTATGTTTGTTTTCTTTTCCGCAACTTCCACAACTTCTCCGTCTTTAAGCTCACACAATAGGCACGCTCCCCTTTGTAAGACCGGACAAAATTTGTCGCAGCCGTTCTTAATTCCATACTTGTAACATTCATTCATCGGACGCCTCGAACATAAATTCTAAAGATTTTCCTTTTCCTACAAAAATAAAATCTTCTGCAAAATTTTTAATCGGTAAACCATTTTCCATTATCTCTATGTATTCACACCCGTCTTGGGTGTCGTAATAGGAAACATAGTCTAAACAAATGTTATAAATTCTTGCTAAATAGCCGCGCTCTTTATGTTTCCACACATCGCCGACTTCCGGTTTTTCTTTACTCATCTACAATCTCCCAATCAATAGGCTCTTGATAAAATTCCCAGTCAGAAGCTTCCAATTCTTTATTTGTAAAAATAAGACCTTTTTTAAAATCAGATATTTCAACAAAATCATTATCTCTCCAGTATTTACGCCTAATTTTAGCACCGTTTCTGAACTCGGGCAGTAGTTCTTCTAAATATGACATTGGTTACTTCTCCTTAATGCTGATACAATTAACCCCCAAGTCGGTTGTTCTCTTTCCAAAAGCGGCGCAGGGCACACCCGATTTACAAGCTCGTAGTAACCTGAAAAATCTTTTTTATCCAAATCAATTTCCAAAGCACCAGCCCAAAGGGGGATTTCTTCTTTTTTCAAAAGACCTTTAGGAAAGGCATAATAAATTTCATTTGAAAACAATCTCGCGGCGACTTGTTTCCGACAGTCGTTCTTATCCCTTAAAAAATCAGACCGACTAACCTTAATTTCGATTGTTACTGTCTTATTTCCTTTTTCAGGACTAATACAAAATAGGTCGGCTCTTTTTTCGCTTGTATTGCCATATCCAGAACCAAAACGAAATTCAGGAACACAGATATAATGGTCGAAAGGATATGTTCTTGGTAAAATATCAAGAATTGCCGCTGTTTTTTCTTTATCGGTCATCCCTTAATCTCCTTTAATGCTTGCTGCGCGTCAAATACGATGTTTTTTAAAATCACCTCGACATCGTAATCATATTGTGTTGAGGTGTCAGCTTGTTCTTCAATCCATTTCAAAGCCTTAACAGCAATCTCCAGCTTTTTCTCTAATTCAATCTCTCGGTCGGTCTTAGTCATTATTAAACTCCTTGCTGTTGACGGCATCTTGCCACGTTGGATATTCTGCGATTAAATTCACTTGAAGTCCACCAAAATCATTTTTTGCCTGTATAGTTAATCCACTTGGGGTAATAAGGTGTATTTCGACATTATGATTTACGTCCTTTTTTACCCGAGTTATTGCAAAGATAAAGCAGTTGTAACCCTTATAAATCTGTCCGGACTTAATCATTTTTCCTCACAATATTTAAGAGAAACCGGAGCCGTTTATTATCTTTATCCAAAGCTTCGTTTCTGTGTTTTAGCCAGATAACATGCTGATTTTCACTTTGCAGCCGTTTAATTTCAGCTTTCAATCTCTCGATCTCAGCGCCTTGTTTTGCCATTATGTCGATATGGTCGGCTCTTTCATTATAATTAACTAATGTCATCACTCCTCGCTTTCACGTTTAGCAATACAAAACCTTTTGACCGCGGAGGTTATCCGAATAACGTCTTCGGTATCACAATCAAGCGTAATCCCTCTTGCGACCATTTCCAAAAGGTCAAACATCTGCTTGTTTTCCTCTTTAAGCCTATACAGTTCTTCACAATCACAAAGGGCAAGTACTTCGATGTCTGACCCTTCTACAGGAAAATATTCAATTCTATTTCCGCAAAAACTGAAACTGTTATCGTGGTACAGGTGCGCCGGATATATTTTCCCATTGCATAAAATTTTGACAAAATAATCTTTTTCTTTCTTAAGTATTTCAGCTTTCCAGTCATCTGTTAAACTCATTTTCTTTTCCTTGTTTTAGCCGGCGGCTTGGCGCCGCCGGAAATGGTTAAAGGGTTAAAATTACAAAGCTAGCACCGGGCGAACGTAGTTAACGCGGTTCTTATTGCCGTAGTAGTACAAACCGTAACTGGTGTAAAGGTACGAAAGCCACGCGCCGTCGCTCGATACCTCCGACGAAGACCAGTACCAACTTTTTTTCAACGGCTCGCCGCCCGCTCTGACGAGGGCTTCGTTTACGGCGTCCAAATTTTCGGCAATCGCCATCCACTCGTTTTTTGTCGGTATGCCAATTTTTACGGCGTCATACCAATTCATTTGTTCCAGCTCGTCGCGCAATCCCAGCACAATCGTCCGGCCGTTGATGGCGGCGGCGCGAACGCCGACTGGCTGGCCGTTCTTTTTCACAATCATTACTCGAAATTTTGACATTGTTTATTTCCCAATAATTAAAGGGTTAAAATCATAAAGCTAGCACCGGACGAACATAACCGTTAATGCTCTTAAGGTCGCTGTACCAACTACTGTTACCAAGATCGGCATACCACGCGAGGCTGTAAGAGTACTCCGAGGAAGACCAGTAAGTGCCGTTCAACATCTTGCCGCCAGCGTTTCTCAGCATTTTGTTGATAGTGCTTAAGTTATCGCAAATAAATTTTAGTTCACGTTTCATCGGCAGGCGGCAATAGTGTTCTTCACACCAAACTTTTGCGTCGAACCAGTCCATTTTCTCTGGAGCATCTTCTAACGCAAGGTCAAAATAATGCTGGTTATCAATATAGCAGCGTATGGCGACAGCTTTGCCATCTTTTGTTACCATCTCAATTGTTCCGGCGGTTTTTGCCGGCTCAAAAGCCAAATTATCCTCATAATCCGGTGCATTATTAGTCATTTTTCAATCCTTTCAATTTATCTGACCAATGTTTAATCAACTCTAAATCTTCTTTTCGCGATGGGCTGCTATAATACATATCGTTTTCACATTCATGAATGTATTCTTGATTTATAGCCCATTGAAGACCGTTTAATACATCTCCTAAACTCTCAATTACAGCCCCTCCCGCAGTTTTACAATGTGGTTTTTCTTTAAGAACGTTTATAATTGCAACGGTACTTACTCCTAAAAATTTTCCCGCATCAGATGCAGTTTTAAAAACCTCTGTCTTACCGTTTTGTAAATGTAATAGTACGCCATCGGTTTGTGTAATAGTAGTTGGGTCAACAAGTAATGGTACTAATGCACTTTTAAACGTTTCGTGTGTTGTGAGTGTAATAGTATCGCCGAGAACAAGCTTAAGATGTCTTAAATTTTTAATTACTATTCGAGTTTTATACCCATTTTTATGTGTAATAGTACAGCTGTAAAACATTAATGTTACTCCTCTTATTTATGTAATCTTACTGTAAAACCGAAGCTTTCCGCTTCCGTCAAATTGTTAGTTGTAAATATGATATTACTCGAATCGTCCAATACATCCCATTTTGCGCGCCGCAGGTCGTCTGATTTCAAATTATAAGGCATTATAAGCGCCGTCCGTGTCTTGTCTGAGTTATGTAATAGTAAAGCGGAATCCCGTTCGGACGGAATTAAAAGCACCGCATCAACGCCGACAAAATTTAAAGCCGTTTTAAAATACCGCTCATTAATAAACAAGTTGTTAATATTCGCAAGGCCGGCGGTATATGTTACCCGGTCGAGTTGCCAGCGGCGGCGGGCGTTGTCTGCCATAGATGATAATACAAATCTCCACTTGTTCAACGGTTCATGGCTTGCAGGCGACATTACCGGGGTTTGAAATTTCCACCATGAATTAAAATAATCTAAACCGGTACTATAATCAATAAGCATAATTAAACCATCAGACGCTATAAACTCCCCTGTGCCCGCCTGATAAACGTATTTAAGAGCGAGACGGTCATTTAAACGACTTGTAACTTTATCAAGCTCTTGAGCGTAAAACATGAATGAAATTATCTCCTAATAGGCATTTAAATTAAAAACTTAACACCGGCCGGATGTAGTAACTTGTTTGTTTATTGGTTGCATCGAAATCGTAACCGTAACCAAAACCACACAACCACGCCCATGAGTGGTCATACTCCGACGATGACCAATAATACCCTCTTAATTCATCTCCGCCCGCACGAACAAGGGCTTTGTTTACGGCGTCCAAATTGTCAACAATAAATTTCATTTCGTGCTTCATCGGCAATCTGCAATAGTGCTCTTCACACCAAAGTTTTGCCTCGTACCAAGTCATTTTTTCTGCTGCATCTTTAAGCGCAAGGTCAAAATAATGCTGGTTATCAATATAGCAACGGATAGCTTTTTCAAATCTTTTTATTAACATTTTTCGAATCCTTTCTTTTGTTGTTTATACTTGTATGTTACATTAAATTGTTAAAATTGTCAATAGGTTTTTTAATAATTTAATATTACTACACCCATGGCCCTTTAATAATTTTACTGGTCGCCTTGCCCGCCTGTTGCAACTCTGGCAAATTATACCATATATATTGCCCGCCCTGCATGCCCTGCCGCCAGCGTGACCGACTCAATTGACCGTTTATGTATATATTGCCGGCGGGGGTCAACTCAACCGTTTCAGCTTCCCAAAAGTCTCGAATTTTATCAGCCAATTCCTGCAAGCTTGCGGCAGTGTCATTTATTTGCTCACGCCGCTGCTCTTGCTCATATGCAACTTTAAGGTCAGCAATGTCGCGGGAGCTAAGATTTGCACGTTTTAAAATTTGCATTTTTACACCTTGTGAAATTTACCCGAACGTTAACCTCGTTTTTGAATTTGCGTATTATCATTTTTTCGAATCCTTTCTTTATCGCAAAAATTGAATTACAAAATAAAGCACCGTAAACGTGCTGATAAAACTAGAAAACCAATACATTGTTGATTATCCTACCTACGAACAAGAAATAAATTAGGGTTTTCTTCGTCGTCAACAGCTTCAACAATGCGCGACTCATTTTCCGGCAGCTCCGAAGCCGTTAAGACAGTACAATTATTTATATAATCATTGTCAACTATATTCATTGGGTCAAATTCGCAATTTTCGAAACAGCCTTCGTCAATCAGTTTTTCATACATTTTATAAAAAAGCTGTCGTACTTCAATATCATCTGTCCAAAAGTCAACCCGTTCATTAAGCAAATTTAAAGCGGTATCTTCATCAATTTTAACAGTTATCATTTTTCGAATCCTTTCTTTTGTTGTTTATACTTATATCTTACATTAAATTGTTAAATTTGTCAATAGGTTTTTTAATAATTTTTCATAAGTTTTTAAATCGTAATTTAATCTTTCTTTTTCCTCTTCCAAAAACGAATTAGAAAATTTAACAAGTTTTAAATCTTTATTAATATTTTCAATCAATTCTTTTAATTCGTTTATATTTTCTTCATAATATTTTTTTGCATCTGTATAATATTGTTCGATTAAACCGTACTTTTCATAAGTTTTTTTGTCGTCAAGTGGAAATAATAAAGTTATCCGACCAAACCTATTTTTATTAGCCGTCCATAAAGCTTGACAACGTTTTATATTTTTTGACGTAATTTTAATAGTACATTTTTTAAGTTTTTTATTGTATAAATACGACATCGATTTTATTCCTTAAAATAAATTTCCGCGCCGCAAACATCGTCTATTTTATCCATATAATACGGTTCTTCAGCGCAAAGTTTTTCTACCATGTCACACACCCATTGATTATTATAACCATAAATTTGGAAACTTAACGAGCTTTTACCGGAATTAATCGCAGCGTCTACCATGTGTTGAAATTCAATATTATTCATCTCTTTTTAACTCCCTGTTAAATTAATTTGCTGTCTTTGTCATTTAAGCCAATATACAAATCATATTTAGTTAATATTTTTCGAATCCTTTCTTTTTTGTTTATACTTAATATATAACATAAATTATAAATGTTGTCAATACTTTATGTTAAAAATCTGTTGGCTAAAGGTGTTAAAAATGTTAAAAGTGTGTTGGCTCAACGTTGGCTAAAGGTGTTAAAAATGTTAAAAGTGTTTTTAATAAAATGACTTCATTCTTCTGAAACCCTTGGTATACTTGGAATCTAGAGAGTTGTTAATATTTGTTGTATAGTTATATAACTAAACAACTACAACTTACAACTTTTAAAATTGCGACTTGAAAACGAAAAAAACGACGTTTCCACCCTATCAACATGACTAACACACAACTAAATTATAATAACTTTCGTAACATAAATTATTAACGTTGTTAATGTTGTTAATGTTAATAAGGCGCACGGTGTTAATGTTAAGGGGGGGGGTGGTCCCGGGGTGTTTGGAGCTTCTCTTACCCCAAACCCCGAAACACTGAAAACACCAAAAACTCTTGACAACACTTATAGTTTATGTTAATGTCCTTTCTGAAAGGAGAAAATTCCATGTATTTAACGATTGATAGCGTTAGAAAATGGCGAGTTTATAAAGTATACGATGAACTCGGAGAACTCGTTTACATGAACGCAGCAAAACTGCCTGATATAGTTGCTTTACGTAACATTTCCTGTGCAAGGTCTTTCAATCCTTTGATGACTTATAAAGTTGTCATTGGGGATAAAGAATATGATAAAAAAACTGATGCAATGAATGATGTTGTCAAAAACATCCCTTACAAAACGCCTAAATTTAATTTGGAGGTCAGAGGATATATGAACGACAGATTCATTGTTTGCGACCAGACAAATGAGATATTCAGAAGTCAATATGAAGCTTGTCAAAGATATGGTATAAATAAATCGAATTTAAGCAACCATCTGCGGGATAGAAATTTAATCAGAACGGTTAAAGGTTTTTCATTCCATTATTATAATGCTTTGGACGAACAAAGACAGCTTATGAAGAAGTGGACGCCGCTTATGTATAATGTAAGCGGGCAATATTGGGGGAATTTTGACGCAGAGCAAGTCTACAAAAGCTATAAGTACCGTCATCCGCTTGATGATTCACAGCCGAACAAGCCTGCTTTTAATTATACGCCTTGGGCGCCTATTATTCCTGACGGCAATGACCCTATTCCTCCCGAAGCGTTAAGGTTCCCGGTGCCGGGACAGACCCCCCTTCCGGTTCGGCACTGTAATCTTCAGGCATTGTATGAAACCGAGGAGCTTCCGTGGCATCGGCCTAACAGCTCAAGACAGATTGACTTAGGAGATAATCCATGCTATTGAACAACAGAGAATATTATATATTTATCAGGGACGGTGAGTACATGGTCGGCAAACTGATACACGCTCTTAAAAAAGGGGACGATATAGAGGTGCTGGGTCATGCGGATACTAAATTTGAGGCTTATCAACTCCTTGAGGCGCTTACCGGCCAGCGCCCCTTTATGCTGCATCGCGCCCTTCGGCCGGTGGAGTGCGTAGAGACGGGTGAGAGATTCCCGTCAGCGGCGGCGGCCTGTGCAAGATACGGTATCTCCGCACCTCTTATGAGTATGCATCTTGGCTGCAAACCGTGCTATAATACCTGTAAAGGCTTGCGCTTTAAATATGTAGAGGACAATGAGGCAAATTAATATATGACATCCTGTTATCCTACAAGTGCTTATGATATGATAACCGAGGCGGAGAGAGCCGTTCTCGAGGAATATGTCAGCTATGCTGTGGCAGAGCAACAGCGCAAACATCAACGAGTGGACCTTGCGCTTAATTTGCCCGTGCCGGCTGAGTTTATGCGCAAGGGGAGAAACTGCTTTGTTAAACCGGTGGTACTTGCGGCTCTTAGAGAGCGGCTTTTAGAGGAGAGCGCCAATCGCGATATATCGCCTGACAGAGTGATAAGGGAATATGGGAAGATAGCATTTAGTGATATTAGCGATTATCTTGAGCAGGGGGCGCTTGGGTCCGTCCAACTTAAAGACTTCGACACCATTTCAGCTGATAAACTTGGCGCTGTCAAAAGCGTGGAAACACGCGTGGGAGCTAACGGGATGTCACAGGTCAAACTTGTGTTGCATGATAAATTTCCTGCACTTAAAGCTTTAGCCGAGCTTATGGGGCTGCAAGCTCCTGACGCCCCCCCGGCACTTGAAGGATATGTCAAACAGGAGATACGCTCCATGGAGCAGGCGGCATTGCAAGCTCCTGAGGCAGAGTATGAGGAGCTGCTGGAGGAGGTTAACCGTGGGGACGACTAGCAGCATGAGGGCGTTGACGAGTGGGAGCGTGTCAGGTGTTCAAATACGACCTTGGCATCCCTGTCCGCTTAACAATAACTCATGGCCGCCTGACTATAAAGCAGTGTATGCATGGCGGACTGCTATGTTGCGCAAACTCCGTTCAACACCCGGTGCACTTGAGGCAGCTCGTGCTTATTATAGTACGCGGCCCGGGAATTTTATAATGGACTGGATGGATACATATGACCCGAGACGGCAACATAACAAATGGGTGCCTTTCATCTTCTTTAAACGCCAACAGGAGGTAATAGACTTCTTTGAGAGTTGCTCAAGTGACAAAGAGAGCGGGCTGGTGGAGAAATGCAGAGACTTTGGGCTGACATGGCTTGCCTGCGCTTATTCCGTATGGCGATGGCTTTTTATTAAAAACGATGCTGTCGGATGGGGGAGCCGTAAAGAGACGCTTGTCGACAAGCCGGGGGACCCGGACAGCATATTTGAAAAAATAAGGCTTATTCTGCATAGGCTTCCTCGACTTTGGCTGCCTGAGGGGTTTAGTTTCGGGCGGAATTGTACTTATATGAAATTGCTTAATCCGGCTACAGGAGCCATTATCGCCGGAGAGGCAGGGGATAATATCGGACGCGGCGGTCGTCGAAGCTGCTATTTTGTTGACGAAGCCGCGCATATTGAGAGAGCAGAGAAAGTAGAGGCGGCTTTAGGAGATAATACTAACGTCCGTATTGATATTTCATCAGTGAATGGTGTCGGGAACGTTTTTCATCGAAGACGTGAAAATGGTGTTGTATGGACTCCGGAGCGAAAGGAATACCCGATTGGTTATGTTAGAGTATTTGTAGCGGATTGGCGCGACCATCCGACTAAAACCCAAGAATGGTATGACGCTCGTAAAGCTCGGTATGAACGAGAGGGTATGGCACATATTTTTGCACAGGAGGTTGACCGCAATTATGCTGCCGCAGTCAGCAATACCGTCATTACATACGAGTGGATACTGGCGGCTATAGACGCTCATGTTAAACTTCCTTGGCTGGGAGAGGCTGTAGAAGCTCATAAAGACGAATGGACGGCCGGGCTTGACGTGGCTGACGAAGGTAATGACCGGAATGCGCTAAGCTTGCGGCAATTTGTCGTGTGGCGGCAAGTGGACGAGTGGGGAGAAAGAGACCCCGGAATCTCCGCTCGTAAAGCTGTATTGGCATGTCGTCCTCATGCCGGTAACATTACCTGCCAATACGATTGTATTGGTGTAGGAGCGGGTGTTAAAACAGAATATAACAGACTTGCAACCGACGATGGGGTAATAGATGCAAGGCGGATACCTTTTATTCCATGGAATGCGGGTGCGGCTGTGGAAAGACCTTTTGAAAGAATTATACCCGATGACAGAGAAAGCTTGCAAAATAAAGATTTTTTTGATAACTTGAAGGCACAGGCTTGGTGGTCTATACGCACAAGATTTTATAAAACCTATAAAGCTGTAACGGAAGGTATAAGATATAATCCAGAAGAACTTATATCTATTGACAGTTCGATGCAACTTTTGGAACAGGTGAAAAAAGAACTTATGCAACCGACAGTCGGGTACAGTTCTCGGCTTAAAATGCTGATTGAAAAGAAACCGAATGGAATGAGGTCACCTAACTTAGCCGACAGCGGTGTTATGGCTTTTTTTCCTCTGTCGGAGAATACAAATTACAGTGTGATTGGTTCATATGGGATATAAACATGGTTAAAAAATCAGAGATGTTAAAACGGTCACCAGACATTGAAACTATGGTACCGTATTGGGATAAAGTAACAGATATTCTTAACGGAAAAGAAGCTATAAAATCTGCTGGAACGGCTTATATGCCTATGTTTCCTGACGAAACGACCAAAGATTATGATTTCAGATTACAAATCAGTAAATTTACAAATATTTATCGTGATACTGTTGAAGGTCTTGCAAGTAAACCGTTTCAGAATGAAATAACACTTTTAGGTGGTAAAAATCTTCCAGAGGAATTGATTGATTTTGCTGAAAACGTAGATGGTGCGGGTAATAATTTAACTAATTTTGCAGCTTTAACTTTTTTTAACGGTATTAATTACGCTCTCGATTGGATATTTGTCGATTATCCTTCTGTACCAAATGCTGAAGTTATTACTGTTAGTGAAGCTAAAAATATGAATTTACGTCCGTTTTGGGTACATATTTTAGCTAAAAATGTAATTGAAATTAAAACGGAAATGCAAGGTTCAGAGCAAATTATAACATATTTTAAACATATGGAACCGGGTTTTGGCGATGACCCCATGCATGTCAGAGAGTTTATAAAAAATGAAAATGGACAAATCGAATGGCGACTTTATGTTGAAACATTAAACGATAAAGATGAAGAAGAATTTGTTGTAGAACAAGAAGGGACATTGAGTATTGATTTTATCCCAATGGTACCTTTTATTACCGGTCGTCGAGATGGTAAAAGTTTTAAATTTTATCCACCTATGTCCGATGCCGCAGACTTGCAGATAACGCTTTATCAGAACGAATCAGCGCTTGAATATATCAAAATGCTTACAAGTTACCCGATGCTTGCAACTGACGGTACAAGGGTACCTATGGAGGCTGACGGTAAGACACCTAAAAAAGTTGCTGTCGGACCTAACAGAGTGCTTTACGGTGTCCCGCAAGACAGTGGTGTTGGAGGCAGTTGGAAATATGTTGAACCGCAAGCAAATAGCTTGGAATTTTTACAGAAAAATATTGATAAGACTAAAAATGACCTGCGCGAACTGGGTCGGCAACCGCTTACCGCACTTTCAACACAGTTGACGACAGTTACAACTTCTATTGCCGCTGGTAAAGCCAAATCCGCTGTTACAGCATGGTGTTTTAATCTTAAAGATGCTTTGGAAAATGCTTTACTAATAACAATGAAATGGATGAATTCGAAATTTGAACCAGAAGTTAACGTTTATACTGGTTTTGATAACGTACTTGATAATGAACAGGATGTTGAAGAATTAGGCAAAGCTCGTGAACGTGGGGATATTTCATTAGAAACTTATTGGGAAGAATTAAAAAGACGTAAAGTTCTTTCCCCTGAATTTGATATTGAAAATGAGAAAAAAAGATTACTTGAGGATATTCCGGTAGATGAACCGGATATTAATTCTGGAAATAAAGCAAATAACAATTTTAACCAAGACGAGGAAATGTAATGAGTAGAGGATGGAAATTTGATGATACTGGAAACATCATTGTAAAAGATGGTAACCCGGTTTATATTAATACTAACGGTGATGAACAAACTGTATCTGTAGATACTATTGCTAATTTAAACAGAGAAGCAAGAGATAACAGACTTGCAAAAGAAGAAGCTTTGGATAAGCTTAAACTTTTTGAAGGTATTGACCCGTCAAAAGCTCGTGAAGCTTTGGAAACTGTTAGTAAAATTGATAACAATAAACTTATTGAAACTGGTAAGGTAGATGAACTTAAATCTCAAATTACTTCACAGTTTCAGACTCAGTTAGATGAAAAAACCAAAGCTTTATCCGAATTGCAGGGTAAATACGAAAATATGATTATTGACAATGTATTTGCTAACAGTGATTTCATTCGTAACAACGTTGCTGTTCCAAGAGATATGTTTGAAGCTAAGTTTCGTAACAATTTTAAAGTTGAAAATGGGCAGGTAACTGTCTATGACAATAATGGAAATCGTCTTTACAGTAAAGAGAAAGCGGGCGAATACGCAACCCCGGAAGAAGCTTTGCAGATTTTAACCGAAAGTCATCCTCAGCGTGATAGCATTCTTCGTGCTAACGCAGGAAACGGTACGGGAAGTTCTGGTGCTGGTGGTGGCAATGGCGGTTCGCGATACATGCAGCGAGGAGTTTTTGAAAAACTTTCGCCTCAGCAACAGTTGGAATATGCTAAGAAAATGGCAAAAGGTGAAATTACCTTGACAGATTAAAAAGTAACTGTTAAAGTATAGTTGCTTTTTTCTAGGATTAGATGAGCGCATCAGGTTGGATGACCTAAATCAATCAATCGGTGCGCTTTTTTTACGCACCAAATAAAGTTTAACAAAATTTGAAAGGTGCTGATTTATGGCTAATATTTTGACTAAACTCATCCCTGACCTGTATCAGAATTTGGATGAAGTTTCTCGTGAGCTTACTGGTTTTCTGCCGTCAGTAGCTCGTAATTCTTCAGCTGCTCGAGCTGCTCTTGGTGAATCTATTACTGTACCGGTAAGTACGGCTATGGAATCTGGAAATGTTACCCCGTCTATGTCTGTTCCTGAGCCTGAAGATTTTACAATGGATAATGTTGCTATTCAGATTACGAAATCTCGTAATGTTTCTTTTGGTTTGACTGGTGAAGAATTTCAGGGTCTGAACAATGGTGTTGGAGCTAATTACATTCTTGGAGAAAACATCAAACAGGCTGTTCGTACTTTGGCTAATGAAATGGAAAAAGACGTTGCGATTGAAGCGGCAATTTCTTCTTCCCGTGCTTATGGTACGGCTGGAACTACCCCGTTTGCAGCTAATTTGTCTGACGCTGCTCAGATTAAGAAAATTATGGACGATAATGGAGCGCCGATGAGCGGACGTTCTTTGATTGTCGATACTACGGCCGGTGTTAATCTTCGTTCTTTGACTCAGTTGACTAATGTTGGTGATGCTGGTACTAATATGACCTTGAGACAGGGTGAATTGCTGAACATGTTCGGTATTTCAATTAAAGAATCCGCTGGTATTCAGAATGTCGCTCAGTCAGCGATTGAAGGGGTTACTCTTGAAGCTGTTGAAGCTGGTGCTACTGAATTGACAATTAAAGCTGCTACCTCTGGTTCTCTGAAAGCTGGTGATATTATTACTATTGCCGGAGATGATAACAAATATGTAGTCGCCGTTGCTAATGGTGCTTTGGCTCCAGCTGGTAAAATTAAAATTGCTAAACCGGGTCTCCTTCATGGAGCAGCTGATGGTGCGGCGGTTACTGTTGTTGCGGATTCTGCTCGAAACATTGCTTTTACGCAGAATGCTATTCAGTTGGTTACTCGTGCTCCGGCTCTTCCGGCTGGGCGTGATGCGGCTGTCGATAGTTATATTATGACCGACTCACGTTCGGGTATGGCTTTTGAAGTCCGTGTATATCAGGGCTACAGAAAGATGCGTATGGAAGTTGCCTGCGCATGGGGTGTTAAGGTTATTAAACCTGAACACGTCGTAACCTTGCTTGGTTAAGGTAAAAAAGGGGGAGTAGACCTCTTTACTCCCCTAATTTTTATGGAGATTGAAAATGAGTATTTTACCGACTATGAAAGTGAAACATAAAAAATATGGGATTGAAATGATTATCAATCAATCTGATTTTGATGAAAATATTTATGAAGATTTGAATAAAAAATCTGTTAAATCAGAAAAGAAAAAAGCTGATAAAATTGATGATGAATTGAAAGCCCTTATGGGGGAAAAATAATGTTTTACGGTAACGTTGAGGATTTTAAAAATTATTGCACGTTAAGAAATAAAGTTCTACCTGAAACGTGGACTAATGAAATGATTGAATCAGCGTTACTGATTTCTTCTGAATGGCTTGACAGTAAATATGAAAATATTTTTATCGGTTATAAAGCTAATGGATATAAACAGGAGCGTAGTTGGCCGAGAGAAGCTGCTGTTGTTCAAAATTATCCGTATTATTTATTTGCAAAAGATGAAATCCCGGAACAACTTAATAAAGCAACTTATGAAGCTGCGTTTCGTAATTTGACTTCACCGGGTTCTTTGGAAGTTGATTTTACCCCTAATCAATATAAATCTGTTAGAATTGAAGGGGGTGTTTCAGTTGAATACAATTCATCGCTTGCATATGCTTCTGATATACAAACAGAAATACCAATTATTCAAAGTTTGATGAGTGATTTAATTGATTATGATAAATCCGGTTCGTTTAGTCGAATATCCGGGAGAGTGAGTCGTGTATGAGTATTTACAACGATTTACAAAATGTTGCTTCAAATCTTTTGAAACAATTTAAACAAGGGTCAATAGAACTTATTCAATTTGTTTATCCTGAAAATTCAACACCAGATAATCCCGGAAAACTCGAAGAGGTTGTAACACCTTTAGATGCCGTTGCCAATGGTGAACGTTTTAAGTTTATGAATACAAGTTTTATAAACTCTTCTGATATTGAGGTTATAACAGCAGTTGTTGAGGGAATAACTCCTTCGGTAAATGATTTTATCAACATTGACGGTGTGAAATACAAAGTAATACAATTTAATCCGTTACCTGCCGCAGGGACGGCTTGTGCATGGAAGTTTATTGTTCGCAAGGGGGGTTAAATGGCTACTACCCTTGATACACTTTATGCTTTACAAATTCCTCAAGTTCAAGAGCTTTTTATTCAAGCAATGGAAAATATTGTTGACCGTGCTGTTATTGAAGATATGATAGAAGCGATTGAAAATAACGATATTGAAGCTCTTTACGCCGCTTCAGGATTTACTCCAGTTGTTTTGAATACTGTTGTTAATCAAATTGAACAGATTTATAATGAAGCTGCAAATATTACAATCAGTTCTTGGCCGAAACGACTTCGAGCAGTTTTTAACATTCGTAATCCGAAAGTTGAAGAACAACTTTCAGAATATTCAAGTAATTTTATCACAAATATTTCTGATGAAATAAAAGCTAATATCAGAACGACTTTGACAGATGGACAATCGAGAGGTATAAATCCTAAAGAAACGGCGCTTAATATTGTGGGTCGTATTAATCCGGTAACAAAGAAACGTGAAGGCGGAATTATAGGACTTTCAACAAATCAAGTGGAATGGGTTTCTAATACCAGAAAATATTTGGAAAATTTAGATAAACGTTATTTTACGTTAGGATTGAGAGATAAACGTTTTGATTCTTTAGTTAAAAAAGCTATTGACGAAAGTCGGCAATTAACAAAAGATGAGATTTCTCGATTAATAACAGCTTATGAAAATAAAGCTTTACAATTTCGCGGTAATGCCATATCTCGTACTGAAACCATGCAAGCTATCAATCGTGGCGAATATGCCGCAATTCTTCAGAATATTGAAAATGGTTTGATTAATGAAAATCAGGTAACAAAATGGTGGGATGATACTCATGACGGTCGGACACGTTTAACGCATATAGCACTTGGTAATAATTATAATCGAAAAAAATCTATACCGTTTAACGAGCCTTTTATTACTACGACCGGACAGCAATTACTTTACCCGGGTGATAGGTCATTAGGGGCTGATTTGCATGAAATAGTAAACTGTCGTTGTAAAGCTCAATATAACATTGATTTTTAGCGAGATAAATAGATGGTTGACTTTAATGTTGTAATAGATAAATTTGTTGCTGATAGTAAAGAAAAAATGCTTGCAGTTGTTAAAAACAGTATTCAGGAAGTTGTTCAAGATGCTCAGACACCTATTGCTAAAGGTGGTAAAATGCCTGTTGATACAGGTTTTTTACGTTCTTCAGGTACCGCAAATTTAAATAATACTCCATCTGGTGAAATACTCGGTAGAAAACGTTTACCGGGGGAAGAAGGTGTGTTAGCTGATTATGCTGTAGATGATAAAGCGAGTTATCTTACCGATACACTTATTAAAATGAAGATTGGGGATACTTTCTTTTTTGGTTGGACGGCTATTTATGCTAAACGTCAAGAAGTTTATAATGGCTTTATGGAATCGGCTATTATGAATTGGCAAAATATTGTAAATAATCAGGTTAGGAGATTGCATAAATGATTGAATCTAAAATTATCGACCTTTTGCAAAAGCATGTTACTAAAGCCGTTGCCGGTTTTTTTCCGGTTAAATATTTAAATACTAATATTGAAGCGACTGATTCATTTTGGGAAATTGTTTATATTCCTAATAATGTTGAAAATGAATTTTGGGATAAAGGAAAAACATATCAAGGCATTTTAAGATTGATATTACATTGGCCGGCCGATAATAGGGGTATCTACACTCCTCTTCAAGAAGCTGAAAGAGTCGCCGCTGAATTTGCTAAAGGTCTTGAATTATTTAGTAACGATGTTAAAGTCATAATTACCGATAATCCAAATTTAACCAGTCTTAATGAAGATGACGGGAAATTGTTAATACCCTTGACAATTCGATATTTGTGTTTTAAGCTATAAATCGCATGGAAAATACCTCCGAGCGCACTAGGTTGGATGACCTAAAAAATCAATCAATCGGTGCGCTTTTTTACGCACCAAATAAAATTTTAATATTTGAAAGGTGCTAAAATGGCGAATACAAACGCATTCTCAAAAATTTATGTTTGCCCCGACCCGCAAAATAATGAGTTGACCGCTGATGATTATGCAGGGTTGAGTTGGGTTTTGATTAAAGGCGTAGGTAATCTTGGTGAAACTGGTAAATCTACTAATATTTTAGTTTATCCTACATGGGAAACTAGTGTAGCAGATAAATCTAAAGGTATTACTGATGCAGGTTCCCCAATTCTTGAAGTTGCTCGTGACCCGAAAGATGAAGGTCAGAGAATTTTGAATAATGCAGCTGTCGTTGGTAATAATAATAATTATGCTTTTAAAATTGAACGTTCGGATGCCCCGATTGGTGGTACTGGTACAATTATGTACAATCGTGGTCTTGTTGGTGGCCCGACTCGTCCGAATGGACAAAACGAAGATTTTGATTTGGAAGTTTTTACCCTTGCTTTGGTTCAGGAAGAGGTTGTTGTTCTCCCGACAACTGGTGTTGCCGCTCCGGTATTGACTGCCGCTCCCGCTGTTAGTGGAACAGCAGAAGTTGGTCAGACTTTAACTTGTTCAACCGGTACATTTACTGGTGAATCACTTGCTTATAGTTATCAGTGGTTTGCAAATGGTATTATTGTATCAGGAGCAATTGAAAGTACTTATGAATTAACCGCAAACGACAAAGGAAAAGTTTTCTCTTGTCGTGTAACCGCTCGAAATAACGGTGGGTCTGCTACTGGTTTTTCGAATACTACTACAGCCGTTACTGAAGCGTAATTAAAAAGGATTGAAAAATGGATATTGCAAAACTTAAACCAGCTGAGAGAGTGATTGAAATTATTCATCCAGTAACTGGCGAAAACGTTGGTATTAGAGTTACTTTAGTTTCACTTGTCGATGAACGTTTGAAAGCTGTTAGACGTAGATTTCAGAATAAAAAAATAGAGCTTGAAAAACGTGGAAAAACATTTAAAGCTGATGATTTGGAAGAAAATGCGGTTGAATTGCTTTTAAATGCTATTACAGGTTGGGATTGGTATGACGCTGATTTTAACGGTGAAAAACCCATTTTTAATGAAAAAAATGTTAAAATGGTTTTAGAAGAACTTTCATGGTTTAAAAATCAGATTGTGGAGGCTATCGACGACGAAAAAGCTTTTTTTCAGAGTTGAAAATAAATCTAAAGGAGGCCGTACGAGTATTTGTTCGTTACGACCTCCCAGACGAAAAGGAAGATACTCGTAGAGCGCGAAACGAAAGAGTTGGTATTTATACACCGCCTTTTGAAATACCTGAAGATGGTATATATCTTTGGAATTGGTTTATAGATATAAATAATAGTGTTTCTCGAGTTGATTTTAACGGTTATTATTGTTTAATACCACCATCTGAATTTCTTGCTTGGTCAACAATTACAGGAAATGCGTTATATCCAGAAGAATATGATATTTTAAGAAGCATGGATGCGGTATATTGTAAAGAAACAAATGCTGAAATACAATCTAAAAGAGCAAAAGAGGAAGAGGCTCGAAAAAGAGAAATAAGTGTTAAAAGTTCAAGAATGCGGAGAAGATAAATGGCCACAGATATTGCAAGAATAGGTTTCGGGGTTGAAACTTCTCAGCTTGAAAAAGGTATTTCGACTCTTAGCACTTTTAGTACATCTGCAAAATCTGCAAATTCAAATGCTCGGGCAATTGGAACGGCGATGAATAAAGCAGCCGTTACTTTTGCCGGGGCTGTTGCGGGTATGAGTAGAAGTATAGCTAGTTTAGTATCTAGTACTAAAACAGCAACAGTTGAAGAAATTGCAGCTGCTAAAGAAGCTTCTAATTTTGCTAATAGCATTTATCGTGCCGCACAGGCTCAGGATACATTAACGGTTAGTACACAAAAAACTACTCGTAATTTACAAAATATGTATTCAGCGATGCTTAAATTAAGTTCTAGTGAATCTATTTTACAAAGAATTAATAGAATTACTGGGGTTAGCGGATTGACTAACAAATCCGCCGAATATTCTGCTGAATTTTTTAAACGTTCCACAACTAAAGAAGAATGGAATGCTATGACGGGTACTCTTGCTAGGGACCAGATGCCTAACAGATTTAATACCGCTAATATTGCCGCACAGTTTCAAGATATTGGTGTAACGGCCGCGATGGGTATGAATCCGTTGCTTATTGCTTTGCAACAAGGTACTCAGTTGTCGGCAGTATTGAACAGTATGGAAAAACCTATACAAGGTTTAGCTGATGCTTTTAAACAAATTATCAATCCGACTTCATTGTGGACTATCGCTTTAACAGCTTTAGCTGTTGTCGGATTGCAAATGGTCGATTGGATTGGGGTAGCTCAAAGTAGTTTAAACGGTCTTGCGAGCGCTATGGATTTTGTGGCATCTCATTCGGATAGTTTTGGTGCTGTATTGACGGGATTGGTAGGTGTTATAGGTGTTATTAAGTTTGAATCTATTAAAACAGGATTATCATCTGTCATTTCCGTAGCTTCAAAAGTTTTTACAACGTTTACAAGTTGGTCGAAATTAGTTGAAGTTTTTAACAACATTAAAAAATCAATAGTAGAATTGAAAGTTGTCACCTGGGCGTTAGCAAATCCTGTTAAAGCTGTTACTGCGGTAATTTTAGCAGGTGTAACAGCGTGGGCTGCGTTTAGTGAAGCTGGAAGAAATGCTTTAAATAAAACAATAGGTTATACTTTAGCAGCAGCTTATTCTATCGGCGGTGCTATGGAAGCCGGTTTTAAAAGTATTTATAAAGGTTTTGACGAAGCTTTCGGTGAATTATCGGATAAGATGAAGGAAATTGCAGGTAAGGATTATATCGCCGCAGTAGATGATATTATTGGTTCAGTAGCGTCTGCGGCGTCTGCGAAATTTGAAGAATGGTCTAACAGTTTGAATAAGATAGATAAAAAAACCAAAAAAATTATAGAAGCTTGGAAAAAATTACAAAGTCAAATTGGTCAAGATATAGCAAGCGCTAAGCTTGACCAAAACTTAATTGGTGTTGATACATATACCTCCGAATATATGAAAACGAGAGCTGATTTAATGAATCAAGCAACAAATGCAGGTATACCGTTAACTCCTGAAAAAATAGCTTCCATTGACCAAGCCGCTGATAGTTTAGCTCGTACGAAAGCTGAAACTGAAAAATTAACCGACAGTTTTAATTTTGCTAAAGATGCCACTAACAGCTTTTTTTCCGACATGCGAGAAGGATTGAGAGAAGGTCAATCCTTGTGGGAATCTTTTGGAAATGCAGTTACAAATGTTCTTGATAAGATTCTTGATAAAATTATGAACATTGGTGTTGATTATTTATTTGATGCTTTAGGTGGTATGGGTACTAAAGGCGGTAAAACAAGTTTTTCATGGGGAAATATAGCTTCTAGCATAGGGGGTTTTTTTGGTGGTAGTACATCTGCGTCTACACCCGCCCCTGCGGCTAAAGGCGGTGCTTTTACGAATGGTGTTTATAGTTCGCCAACATTATTTAAGTTTGCTAACGGTGGACAGTTTGGTGTTATGGGTGAAGCCGGTCCTGAAGCTGTTATGCCTTTGCGTAGAGGGTCAGACGGTTCTTTAGGTGTCGATGCCGAAGGTATAGGCGGTAATAATGTAGTTGTTAACGTTATTAATAATTCAAATGCTCAGGCAAGTGTAAATCAACGAGAAACTAGACAAGGAACTGAAATTGATGTATTGATAGACCAAACAGTTGCTCAAAAGATGACTCAACAAGGTTCTTATTCAAATAATGCTTTAAATGCTTATAGTAATCGTCGATTGGTTATGAGGTAAAAATGATAATTTGGCCTTCGAAATTTAAAATATTAAGAGACAATTTTCAATTGTTACCAGTTAGCCGTGTTTTAAGTTCTGACATGGATATTGGGCCAGCAAAAAAACGGCGCCGTACAGTTATGAAATTAATGAATGTTTCATTTTCAATGTACATGAAACAAGATGTTTTTGACGAATTTATGGATTTTTATTACGATAACGATGCTACCGTATTTTATTTCCCTCGTCCTGATACAAAAACAACAGTTTCCGCTCGTTTTACAACCGCACCTACCGCAACATTTAACGAAACATTATGGCAGGTTTCTGTTCAATTGGAGTTTTTACCGTGATTACAGATAATTTACGACAAGTTTCATATGCACAGGAGACAGATGTTGCTGTTATTATTTTATTGACTTTAAAAACAAAAGATTTATCTGATACAATAAGAATTTGTAGCATCCCAGTTGAAAAATTTGCTGATTTAGGTGAGAATGTTTATGGATGTACAAGTAATGGAAAAAGATATATATTTTTACCTTTTGATATTACTTTACCACAGGATGATAAAACAGGTGCGGTAACGGCAAAATTAACAATAGATAACGTCAATAGACAAATTGTACAATATGCCAGAGAAACAAAATCAGCAATTAATGTTGATATTCAATTAATTTTGTCTAATGATTTAAATACTGTAGAAATGGAATTTAAAGATTTTAAACTTACTAATGTAAGTTATGATGCTTTCACAGTTTCTGGAGATTTATCGGTTGATTATTTAGGGCTTGAACCCTTTCCTTGCGGTCGTTTTACTCCATCAGGTTTTCCGGGATTATTTTAATGTGGAGTGACGAGTTTATCTCTATACCCTTTGCCGACCATGGTCGTTCTAAAAACGGCTGTGATTGTTGGGGATTAGTAACAGTCGTATATAAAGAAAAATTTAAGATTGATTTACCTTTTTTGTTAGATTATGATAATGTAAAAGATGTTCGGCATATAACTACTTTGTGCAAAAATGAATGTGAAAATTGGCAAGAAATATCTAAAGATGAAGAACAACCTTATGACGTATTGGTTTTTAACATTTTGGGCGCTCCTTGCCATGTTGCGCTTGTGGTTGAAAAAGGTTTAATGCTGCATACAGAAAAAGGTATTGGTACACATATTAGCGATTATAAACGAGATAGACAATGGTGTAATCGTTTAGCAGGGATTTACAGATATGTTAAATGAAGACATAATCGTTCAAAAATCTGTTTTACCGTTTAGACAGGATTTTGAAACTTTACGATTACAAGATTGTAAAACACCTCAAGAAATTGTCAATAAACTTGTGCCCTTTAATTTTGTAAATTGTAAACTTATTGTAACTCTTGATGGTGAAATTTTACCTGAAGAAAAATGGGGTCAAAATTTAAAAAAAGGTCAAATTATTGGTCTTAATTATATTCCTACTGGTGGTGACGATGGTAAAGCTGTCATGCAAGTTATTGTAACCATTGCAGCTATAGTAACCACCGCGTATCTGGGTCAAATAGCGGGAGCTGCTATAGCTGCTGGTAATTATGGAACAGCCGCTTTAGCTAGTGCTGGTATTATAGCAGTTTCTATGGTATCCAGTATGGCTATGAATGCACTTATGACTACTCCCAAACAATCAGATGGAACATTAGGTTATAAAGATTCTCAAACTCAATTTGTTGAAGGAGCAAGTAATTCTATTAATAAATTTGGGGTTATACCTGTTAATCTCGGGACGAATCGATTATTCCCTCCTCAAGCTGCTTTACCTTATACAGAAACCAGTGGTAATGACCAATATTGTCGACAGTTGTTTACTTATGGTTATGGTAAGGTAACTGTTATTGAACGTAAGTTAGGTGAAACAGTTTTAGACAATTATGATTATGTAGAACTTGAAGATAAACTTAACGCAGATTTAAATTCTGGTACATCTTTGTATGCTAATGATGTATATCAGGAAGATTTTAGTATTAAAGTTACAAAGGAAGAATCTCCTTATCTTCGTACAACTCAAAAAGACTGCGATGAATGCATCTTAGATTTTACATTTCAAGGATTGGTTAATGGTATTACTCAAGGTAAATATGCGGGATTAAAATTAAAAACAACCGTTCAATTTGAAATTCAATATGCTCCTGTAAATACAGAGAATTGGAGTACATCTATTAACGGTGCTACAATCCAAGAACAATCGATAAATGCTGATATAAGTGTTTATTTGCTATATAGATTTTTGAACAGTTGGGTTTGTCGTCGTTATTTTCTTGCCTTAAATACACAAACTGGGGGCATAAGCATTCATTCTGTTGATTCTCAAGTTCATAAACTTGAATATCCTTCTTTATCATCTGAAAATGTGTATCTTGGTTACTATGAAAACGGTTCTTTTCATGATTTGAGACAAAATCTCGTTGGTTCTTCGATTGAAAGTGTTGATGATTTTATTGTTACTACAGATAATTCTGATAAATCCAATGCTCTGATAACTGTTGGGAGTGGTAATATTCTCGGTACCACTTCGATGATGACGGTAACAGATGCGACATCAAGAGTGTTAAGAGTTTCTCGACGAATAGTTTTTCCAACAAGAGGTCAATATCAGATAAAAGTAAATCGTTTAACAGACGATTCAAATATTGATAGTTTATTAAACGATTCTTATTGGACAGCTTTAAAATCGATTACATATCGAAATCCTGTTAATTTTTCAGATATTTCAGGTACAGCTATGAGAATTAAAGCTACAGACCAATTAAACGGTACTGTAAATTCTTATAATGCTATTGTTTCAACACTTATAAAATCTTATGACCCTGATAAAGATTTATGGGTAGATGGTGTTGCGAGTTCTAACCCTGCTGATATTTTTCGATATGTTTTGCAATCTCCAGCTTTTGCAAAACATGAACAAATTACCGATGATAAAATCGATTTAGAAAAATTAAAAGAATGGTGGATTTATTGTAATTCATTAAATTTAACTTTTAATAAAGTTGTAGATTCAGATACAAGTATTGACGATGTTTTAAATGATATTTGTGCTGCGGGTGTCGCAACATTATCAAAAGTTAATAATATTTTTAGTGTTGTTATCGATAATGAACGCCCTTATGTTAAAGGGTTGGTAACACCTCGTAACAGTTGGGATTATAAAGGAAATATCAGTTATCCAGAACTTCCTGATGCTCTTCGTGTTGAATTTCGCAATGCTGAAGTAGGTTATAATACCGATGAACGTATTGTTTACATGGACGGATTTGACGAAAATAATGCGAAGTTGTTTGAACGTTTAGAATTTTCAAGTTGTACAAACGCTGATTTGGCTTATTGGTATGGTAGACGATATTTTGCTACAGCTTTATTACAACCCGAAACTCACACTTTTAAAATGGATTTTGAACATTTAACTTTTAATCGTGGGGACAGAATCAATCTCGTTAACGATGTCATTCTTGTTGGTGTCGGACAAGGACGTATTAAAGAGCTTATCACAGACGATGAAAATAATGTTACCGGTTTTGTTATTGATGACGAAGTAAATATTCCTACTAGTAAAAATTTTGCGGTTCGTATTAGAGACAATAACGGCAAGGGGTTTAATTATTATTTGTTAAAACAATTTGTCGGAGTTAGCAATAGTTTTACTTTTGCACAATCTTTAACGGCTGAAAATGCCCCCGCTATTGGAAGTCTTTGCGCTTTTGTTGAAGACGGTAAAGAGCTTGATTTAATCATAACACAGATAAAAACTACCAGCAATGAAACAGCAACTATTACCGCTGTAGATTATGCTCCTGCAAGATTTACACCTATCGAAGAATTTCCTGAATGGTCAAGTAATATTACAATTCCGGGAGATTTTTATAAACCTTATGCTCCTGAATTGAATGGTGAAATTAAATCAGATGAATCTGTTATGATTAGAAATTCTGATGGTTCTTTAACTTCAATTATGATTATACCTCTTAAAAATCGTAATGAAAATTCGGTAATCCCGGTAATACAAGTGAAAATTACAGGAGCTACTGAATGGTTTATACCAAACACTTTGAAAAACGATTCAAACGAGTTGGTTTTAACAGGGCTTAGTGACGGTTCATATTATGATATAAGCATTCGTTATCAGCGTCAGACAGGTTTGCAGTTGCTTTCAGATGCTTTGTATATTAATAACGTTAAATTTGTCGGCGGTTCAACACCTCCAAAAGATGTTGAAAATTTTAGAGTTACTGTTACAAACGGATTAGCGCTTTTTGAATGGACTCCGACTGATGATGTTGACATATCTCATTATGTAATTAAATATTCTTTGGATACAGAATATGTTAGCTGGGAAAGTGCACAGACAGCTGTTGCAAGAGTTACCAGCAATACGGTTACCATGATTATACATCGAGGTATGTATCTTATTAAAGCAGTTGATTTAATGGGTTTTGAAAGTAAGAATCCAACTACTATTATTTCAATTGACAGCGGTGCTTATAAAAATGTTGTTGAAGAATTGATACAGCATCCAAATTGGGAAGGGAGAAAAGAAAATACATACGCAAGTGGTGGTATTTTAACTTTATCTCCTGAAAAATCCCAAGGATATTATTATTTTAATCCAGAACCTTTAGATTTAGGAGAAGTATACGAATGTTCTTTAACAGCTGATGTTAAAAGTAATGCTGGAAACCGTTCGCGTGTTAGAGATATAGTTTCGGTTCGTTCTGTGGAATCAATTCGAAATTTTAATCTTTATTATCAAATAAGAACTGTTGAAAATATTAGAGCTTTGGAAGAAATTCGTACATTTTCATCGGCAAATTGGGAAACTCGTCTTGAGATGAATTTAAGCGATGATAATGTAAATTGGACAGGGTGGCAACAGTTTTCCGCTTCTCAACATACGTTTAGATATTGTAAATTTAGAATATTTTTATTTATTGATAATTTATTTTTTACTCCGAATGTATTAAAAGCGACTGTTACTGTCGACATGCCTGATAGATATGAAAGCGGTGAAGATATTGTAATAGCAAATGCGGAACTTGGACGTAGCATAACATATGAAAACGCTTTCTGGAACAATCCTTCAGTTAATGTAACGGTTCAGGATGGTGCTGTTGATGATAGAGTTGAATTTATCAATAAAGATAATAAAGGCTTTACAGTTAAAATTTTTAATGCTACCTTAAACTCATATGTTACAAGGTCTTTTGACTATATTTCGGCAGGTTACGGAAAGGTTGTTTAAATGTCACAAACGTTAGTAGATTTTTCAGGAAATCCTTCTGGTGCAGAATTGATGGATGATTATCTGACACCAATGCAAGAAAACATTTTAACATCTAACAGCGGCACAACCCGTCCTGATTATGCCAAAGAAGGAACTAAATGGATTGATAAAACTCAAATCCCTTGGCTTTTAAAACTTTATGACGGTTCACAAGATATTGTTATCGGAGAACTTGACCCTAACAAACATTCTTTTGTAGCAACAGACCCGATGACGACAGCGGGTGATTTGATTGTTGAAGGCAATGATGGAATCCCGGTAAGATTAGCTGCTGGAACGGCAGGGCATGTTTTAACATCTAATGGTCCGGGAACTTTGCCAAGTTATCAATTAGGTGTTTATGCAAATACTGATTTAAGTAATTTAACTGACGCAGGTAATACTGTTATTGATAATCGCGTAATAAATCTTATGAATAGTCGTCTTCAGGTAGTTAATAGTTTACCAGAAAATCCTGATTTAGATACGTTTTACTTTATTAAAGAGAGTATTTAATGACTGTTTATAAAAGCTCATCGAAAATTGCCGATACTGGCGTTCATGGTATTAATTTCGGGAGCCAGCAAATCAAACAGATTTTTACGGCTCCGAGAACAAATGGAATTACTTATATTCCGCAGGACATAAAATTTGAGATTGTTGACGGTACAACGCCGACTTTATACGCCGGAAGTGAGGTCTGGGTTCCTTACGGAAGATCAGCGCCCGCCTTATCAATCGGCGACAGTCTGAACGGCGGCGTTATTACGGAAATAAGCTGGGATAATTCGGCTTTGTTCTATAAAGTTCGTTATGATACCGACCTTACTATTGATATTACTGATGACCCGGCAAGCACAGAGTTTATTACATGTATCAGCCCGTCACATTCTTATTGGTGGTTCAATAAGAATGTTACTTACAGTCAGGATACGGCGCCAAGCGGCTTCGGACGGTATTCGCTTTGGTACGATACGGCGGAAAATATTGTAAAAATTACGAATGATTCCGGTTCAACGTGGCAAAATTACGCGTCGCTTCCTGTTGGTGTTTTTACAATGGCCGGCACCGGCGCCACAAAAAAACTTAAATATGTTTTTAACGGCGTCGGCTATATCGGCACGACGGTTTTTGCGGTTCCGGGCGTGAAGGGGCTGATGGGCGACGGGTTGAACGAGGACGGCAGCTATAAGAGCATAGAGCGGACTTTTGACAGGCTTGTCATGCGAACCATGAATTTTAACCGAACTGCGTTCTACGGCGTTGTCCTTGACGGCGAATATACGATACAGGGAGATAACTATATAGAAGCGGAGGAATTGCCGGCGGCACCGAACGGTTATGTTTTCTGCTACCGGAAGTCTGACAATACGCTTTGGTGGACCTTGAACAACAATACCTGGGTTCAGCGTCATGGGCTGCCGATTGGTTTCTGGACAACTTCAACCAGCGGTATCAGCAATTTTAATCCTGCTAAAAACTTTATAAAGGTTTATCAATACAATTCCTATGAACCGCAACAAATACTTGTTAACATAAGCGGTACTGCGTCAACCGACATTACATTCAAGAGAGGGGTATACTACATTCGCGCACAAGGTGCTGGCGGTGGCGGTGGTAATTATGCATATCCTTATGGTAATGGTAACGGCGGTGGTTCTGGTGCAGGTTTTGAAGGGTATATTTATGTAAGTAAAGAATTTTCTTCGAGTGTTACTACAGGAGTTGGTGGAAATAGCGCATCAGCTGGTGTAAACACTCAAATAAACGGGGTTATGCTGTTAGGTGCTGGTCAAGCTGGTCCAACCACTTCAGGAGGAACTGTTGACCCATCTGGTGTACCCGGTACTATTACTATTGATAGTAATAATTTAAATAATCTTTTTACTATTATATCGACTACTGTAAATCAGGACGGTAATTACGGCTCCAGAGCCATTGGTGGCAATAGCGTATTAACTAACTCAGGTGCCGGTCAAGGTGGCGGTGGTGCCGCTACTGCACCGGGTGCGGGTGGCGGTGGAACGTCATCCATTGGCGGCAAGGGCGGTCCCGGTGGCGATGGAGAATGCCTTATTCAGTATATTGGTTATGAACCCGAGGGGGGGGTAACTAAGCTAGAGTATTTTCAAACCCCAACATTAACTGGGTCAATAACCCCTGTTGCAGAGGGTAATATTGTCGTAACCTCAAGCTATAATAATACGAGTAGTTGGAACAATAGGTGCAACAACAGCTATATTATGAGGAATACTATTTCAACTACCTCTGATAGCGGTTATTGGCAGATGAATGGTTCTAATACTCAATGGCTGCAAATTAAATTTCCCTATACATTGATAATAAAGGGAATGACAATCGCAAGCCGACCGAATGATAATTATACCGGAACGGTAACGGCCTATACGAACGCCGATAAAATCGTTAATATGGGTTCGGTTACGACCAACGCTAAAGCAACCAACTTTACATTAACTAACATAGGAATTGGAGCTTTTGTAACAGATACAATTTATCTTTATATTACGGATATGAATGAATGGTACGGTTTGCAGAATTTGCAGATAAGAGGATATAAGGTTTTAGACAAATCTCTCTCTCTCTCTTTCTCTGAGCCAGACCCAGAGCCAAGTGAAGTGACTTATTATTGCTATGATGATACGGGAAGTAATTACACTTATTTGTATACAACGACAACCAATTTTGTAGTTGGCAAACCTGTTACTTTTCATATCAATAAGCAAATAAAAGATAATGTTGCGTATACAGAGTTGGCGACTTCTTCCGCCGATTTTAACGATACTGTTTCAGTAACCCCGACGAACTTGGGAACAAATAGTTTTAAATATGAATTATTAATGTCTGGATATTACTTAACTTATGAATTCAAACGAACCCCTGATTATGATTTTACAGAATAATTAGGCAGTTCTCTCCCAGATATTAACGGCCAAATTTGTTCTGGTTATTGTCGCTTTAAGACCTGATTTGGTAGAATCGGTAGTTACGCCGTAGATTCCTCGACTGACACCAGTACCAGCAGATGAAGAAAGAACTTCACTAGCGTTTCTACCATAAGCGGTTTTTTCAGCATATAAAACATCGTTTGTACCTTGAATAATGCCATATTTGCCATTGGGATTTGCAGAAACATTTACAGGACCTTGTAAGCCAAGAGCTAAACCATTACCTGCAACACTTGCGGATGTATTAACATCAATAACAATATTTGAGGCAACCTTAGTCCAAGTTGAATTGCTTAATATAATTTCCAACGGGCAAGTGTCTTGCGTACCAAAATATATACTGCCAATCGGATATAAACTATTCATAAGATTTATTACGCGATATAAAACTTGATTAATAAATAAAAGTTTGTTAGAATATTAGTCATGGAGGTATTTAATATGGATAATATGGTTGAAATTATAAAAGAAGCTCGTAAAGCTGGTATGCAGACAGCGTTAATATTGTTTGGTGCTTTATGCGTGGTTGCAAGTTTATTTGCGTTTTATATTTATCAAAGTTATCAGCCAAACTATGCTACTATTACTCAAATGCAAGATGGTGAGAATAACAAATAGGAAATGATAAATGAGTAAACAAATTCAAATAGTTAAATTAGTTCTTCCTCGTGGAGGGGGACGTGCAACCGGAAAGGGCGGTAAAAGTGGACGCGGTTAAACGTAAAATAATTGCTCTTTGGTTACATTTCTTTTTAAATCGCATTGGTTCTAAACATCCTGAATTTCTTTCTGATTTACTCAATGATTTGAATATTTCAGAACGTCATAAAATTATCATTAAATCCAGATATATCGACAAGCTTAAATTTAAGCAAATACCTGATGTTAAAGGTGTTAATTGTGAATTAAGACATGTCATGAATTTGCATAAAGAAGTCATAGACAAACTTATAAATCTTTAAAATCAATACTTTATCTTTACATATTTTCAACATTTTAAATTTTATACAACCTTGCTACTTTACAAATGGAGAGCAAGGTTATTTTGTACTTTATCAATTCTTTCAAAATTATCCTCTCTCTGTATTTTAAAGGGAGTTAAACCATGTTTGAAAATAATACATTAAATCAGTACAGCTCAAACAATCAAAGTTTTATCGGCTTTGTACAAAATGGAAAAATATTTAATTCTTATGGGCAGCAGCTTGGTTATATCACAGATGAATACAATAAAGCTATTGAAACAGCTAAAGGTTTTCAACAGAAATTGATAGAAGCCGGAATACTTGTAAAACCTAAAACACCTGAAGAAATAAATCAGGAATTACAAGAAACGTTAAAACAAACTCAAACAATGATGACAGAAATGTCCAATACTATCATTTCCTTAAATGAAAAAGTCAATAAATTAGAGGAGAAGAAAGATGTTCAACAAGCAGTCAATCCTGTCAATGGCAGGACGATTCTTACCACAAGAAAAGATTCAACTCCTAAGTCAGGCGTATGATTTTGCTAATAAAATAACTGACATTACGCAAAACCCGAAAGAAGCTTTAGAAAAAGCCGGTGTTACTCGAGAAGATTTGGAAAAAGCGAAAAAACTTATAAACAATCCTATGGCTGGTTTTTTTCTCGGTGATAAAAAACAATCAGTTATTGACGGATTAAATAGAGCCGAATCGTTATTCGATAAACAAGTTAACTCATTATCTGAACAAGCCCCGGTTAATGAGTTAGAGCAATTGCAAGCTAATCTTGCAAGGCTTAAGTAATGTCGGGCTTAACGGAGAATATATAATGGATAAAGAATCTTATAGTTGGGGAGGGATTGGTTTTCTTGCCTTGTTCTTCCTGATTATCATTGCTTTTTGGGGCCGTGGTGGTAACGGTTTTGGTTGGGGTAATAACTGCGGTAACGGTTTTGCCCCTTTTGGTGATGGTATTGGTTTCGGTGCTTCTAGTTATGGTTTCCAGAATTATCGTGCAACCTGTGATGCTGAAAAATCTGAAATCATCAATACCGCCCGTACTCAGTATCTGGTAGAACAGCAGGCTGCTGGCACTCGTGAGCTGGTTAATGCAACGGCTAATGCAACTCAGACCAAAATTGATTTTTATGCTTATCAGGCAGAACGTGACAAAGTTGCTGACCGTGACCGTAGAATTATGTCTTTGGAAAATCAGCTGTTTATGAAAGACCAGCTTGCAGCGTTGACGGCTTCAATTGCTGATATTCGTTGCAACATGCTTACCCGTCCGAATATTACCGGGGTTGGTGCGGTTTGCCCGAATGCTGGTGTTTTGAACGGTTTAGGAATTGACCGTTTCACTGGTTGCGGCTGTGGTTGCAACAGTAACAGTGTTCTAGTTTAGTTAACTCCCGTTCGGGGGCTGAAATACGCCCCCTGATTTTTCTTTTATTGGAGAAATAAAATGACTTGTAATTGTGATATTTTAACTATCAAATCAACTTCTATTGCTATGGCTGGAAGTCAATTGTTAATCAATATTCCTGCTGTAACATTGGCAAATCATCAAGAATTTAGACTTATTTTATGTCAGCCGATTCCAACAGCAGCTGGTGTTAGTCAGGTTCTTTTGCAGACCCCTACACAAACTATTGAAATGCGTTTACGCACGGGTAACTATGTAAGAGCAGACCAAATTAAATGTCGCAGATGCTATGATATGGTCTACGGCAATAACCCTGTTCATGCTTCAATGCTTTGTTTGTTGAAAAAAAGTTGTTACGACGTAGCATTTCCAACTGGGGCGGCAACGTCTACAGCAACGGCTGCTGCAAAAACAAATGTAACTCAAAAGGTGTAAGAAATGCAAGGGCTTGGTAAATTTATCATAGGCTATATTTTAGGTAATGAAAAAGCTAGAAATTGGTGTATTGAAAAAATATGCCAAGCCTCTTGTATTATTGAAAAAGAATTAAAAAAGACACCTATCGCAAAACTCGTAAATAAGGAGAGTAAAGATGAAATTTCAGGAAATAATTAAAGAATATACATGCTCCGATTCTGAAAAAGATATGTATATTTTAACTGAAATGATTGATGATTTTATTTGTGAAGTTAAAACTCTTCATCCTGAAATAGTTAATCATTTTTTAAGAAATTTGCAAATGTATCAGCATCCTTTGCGTGACAGGGAGACGGCTGAATATGCAGTTTCAAAACTTAAAAATGAAGACGGTTCCGTTGGAGAACATTGGGATTTTGAAACAACGTCTAAACTTGCTGACAAATATGAAATACACGATAAACCTGCGTTCTATTATGTACTCAATATGATTTACAGTGATTTATATGAATCAGGTCGGTCCGATTCAGAGTATGTTAAAGATGCTGTAAAATTTATAAATGATAAGGATGCTCCTCATGATAAAGCTGAAAGATATTATCGTGCTATGAATTATTAATGTTGACATTTTCATTGATAGGGGCTACGCTAAAAACAGCCCCTTTTTTGTCAAAGGGTATAATTTATGAGAAGTAAATCAATGACACAACCTCAACAAAGAGTAGCTCTTGACATGATATTAGCCGAAGAAAATCACGGCGGTCTGTCATCGGCAGCTTTGTTGCTTCATCAAAAACAGGCTGAGGATGCCGAAAAAATGGATAAAAGAATGTGTGAAATTGAAAAAAAAGTCGACACCCTTGATAAAAAATTTGATTCTCTCGATAAAAAAGTTGATGAAATAAAAGATTTAATAGCCAAAAAAACAAGTTTTATAGAAAATATAAAAGAAATTTTAAGTAATAAAATTTTTATTTACCTATTGATAATTATCACTGCCTCCGCCTGCGGTGTTCAAGTTGCAGATTTAGGAACGTTTTTATTTAAATAAAAAAGAAAGGGTTGATAATGAATGTTGGAAAAGTAACTTTAAATAAAAACATGGCGATTTAAATCTATTTATACTGGTAATGTTTGGAGAACTGCTGTAGCTACTCCGTTAGCAAATATTAAAGCAGGGGATACAGGTATTACAAGTATTAATTATATCGGATATAGAATTTTAGACGATAATATTATTGCACACAAAAGTGATATTGAATTGTTAACTAATCTTATAAACGATTTAACAACTAGATTAACAGCTTTAGAAAATAAAACATAGTTATAACGAAAAGGGGGTAATATGATTTATCTGATTTCATTGGGAATTGTCGTTATTTCGGCGCTGTTATGGCGCATTCGCGGCGGACTTTGGAAAGAATATATCCCGGAAAATAAAATCTGGTATGCGTTGTTTTTCGGCATTTTGGGGTATTTTTATTTTGGAAACAGCCTCGAGAAAGCCGTTGTCGGCTGCATTGCTTGTTTCACGTCTTATAAGCTTTATGGCTGGGGACTGTATATCGGTCGGCTGCTGGAGGGCGGCCAGCTTAATCCGAACCTTGTGCAATATCGGGAGTGCGAATTGATTGACGATTTGCTTTATTCATGCCGAATTACTTTTAAAGACAAAACTATCTGGCTGTATGAGCACCCGAAATTATTCGGTTTCTGTGGTACGACGCTGACCGGCCTTATCATTACGTTTTTGTGGGGCTTGTATTTTGGCAGTATTGCTCTGATGTTGACAGGCCTTGCAATGGGTGTGTGTTACTGGTTGGGCGGTTTGCTTGAGAAACTTAAAGCGTTGGGAAAATCTGGATGGAACTGGGGGGAATACATCTTCGGTGCTTATCTCGGCGGTTGGCTGGCGTGGATAATTTAATATGTACAGAAATAAAGATGTAGATATTCTTGCCAGAACTATATACGGGGAGGCAAGGGGAGAAGCAAAAATTGGTAAATGTGCCGTTGCATCGGTTATTTTAAACAGATATAAAGCACATAAATGGTTTTCGGGTAAAACTATCGCGGATACATGCCAATTTTGCGTCAAAGGCTCAAAATACCATCAATTTACTTGCTGGAATGAGGATGACCCGAATTTTACCTTAATTAATCGTATTTCTGAAAGTGATAAAGTCTTTTGCGAATGTATAGATATAGCAGAGAAATATATATCTGGAATTTATAAAGACGTGGTTTGCGGAGCCTGCCATTATTGCGCTGTTGGGGTTAACCCTGCGTGGGCAAAAGGAAAAAAACCTGATTTACGAATCGGTCGTCATTTATTTTATTGTGAGGTTGAATGAAATATGCGATTTTTGTTGGTATTCTTCTCCTTGTTATTAGTGGAACTTATTATACTGGCTATCGGGTGGGAAGTTCTGACACAAAAATTGAATATATAGAAAAAGAGGTTATTAAATATGTGGAAGTTGAAAAAGCGAAGTCGGCAATTTATTCTTCTGCTAATATTGACCGTGATACTGCTTTGCGGATGTACTCAGAAAATAAATTCTAACCCTTGTCCTGTATATCCAATAGGGGGAGAAAAAGTAGGTAAAGAATTGACCAATATCCCATATAATGGTTATGAGAATTTTTGGGAACATCAAGCAAGACTTTATAAATTAAAACAGGAATTAGATTTATGTAAATAAAAAGCCCGGTAGGCACCCACCTTCCGGGCAAATGAGTAAATGTTATCGCAAACGCCAATAACACGCATAGTATATGATAAAATTTGGCAGATGTCAATGCAAATTTGGGTAGACGGGGCTTTTAATTGTAAAACGAAAGATGCCGGATTAGGAATTTTAATTCGGGAAATGATACCAAACGGCACTAAAGAAACCAGATTACATATAAAAACTAAAGCTGAAGATAATAATCAAGCAGAATTGCTCGCCATATATCACGCCCTCCAACATATTAAAGGATGTAAACCTAAAGAACCTGTTTTTATTATTACAGATAGTCAAATCGCTATTGATAGTATAAATAATCCAGAAAACAAAAAACTTAAATATAGAGAGATAGCGGAAAGAATACGAGCTATGTTATATTGTGAAAAATGGAAAATATATCATAAAAAAGCACACACTGGTAGGAAAGATAGATATTCAATTTATCAAAACCTTACAGATAAACTTGCAAAAAAAATTGAATTACAGTAAAATGTTAGTACTAACTCCATATGGTAACTGACAAGCCCTCCCGCTTCAGGCATCATTAGAAATAATGATATACAGCTTCTCGGAGGGCGTTTTTTATAAAAGACCGTTTCTTTCTTTACAAACAATTTCGGCAGTATGTAAATCAAAGAAAATATCATTTATGTTAGTATATATTTTATGATTTTCAGATTTGATAATAATTTCTAGTTTATTATTGGTTATATTAACACCTTCGATATGCCAATCTTCTTTGCTGACTACCCAGCCGTTATCAATCCACCAATCATAATCTTTTTGAATATAAAAAACTTTATCCCCGATTTTCATTTTAACAATCCCATGTTATTTTTAAGTTCACGATGATAACCATAAATAATACCGTCAACGTCTTTAACGTAAACATCCATACCATAAGGTAAAATTTCCAATAGTTCGTTTAGATTTTTTCAAATTTTATCTTCGAACATTTTTCAATCATTGTTAAAGGCGGTAAGCCAGTTTCAAGATATTGACCGATGTAAAAAGTATACATACTACCTCCTATATAATAAGTTTTTGAGCTTCTTGGACATACCAATCATAATTGATATTATCCCATTTAAAAGTTTCAATATCGTTAACAACTGCTACTTTATATCCAGCTGCTAATCCTGTAATACGTTCTTCGTATTTTGATTTATTTTTTGTACAAACTCTTTCATCCCATTCACCCCCTGTTTCTGCCATAATCCTATTATATTCCGTTTCGCTAACACCATTTCGACGTTTATAAGCTCCTACCGGTCCAGCGGGTGCCATACGTTTGCTAAGATATTCACCTTCTTTGCTAATATAATAACGGGTATTTTTTTGTACTGGCATATTACCCCAAAAAAGCTGCGCCCCACCTCTGGCTTTTGCCGAACAGCAAAAATCATAAGGATTGTAAGACGTTTTAATAAATGTTTCAATATCTATACCGTTTATCATATTTGCAACAGCAGCACGAACACTGACAACGTTCGAAAAATCCTTATGCCATGCCGGGGGTTGAGCTGAAGCTATATCCTCAAAATAATTTTCCGCACTTGGTGTCCAATAGGCTCCTTTGAGTTTGAAGTTACCATCTCCACTAACAGCAATATAATTGTTTACATCCCTAATATACATACGGTCATATCTAGCCTCTTCCAATTGCAAACCTGTCAATTCCTGCCAATGGTTGCAAATATCCACAGATTGCTGATAGTTATTTTTATGTATATAATATGTTATACCATCAGTATTAGCTTGTATAACTTGCAACGTCGGTACATCCAATAACTGCTCTAAAAGCATTGAGAGCATAAGCTGTCCATTAACGGTAATCGACATTGTAAATTTAGGGTCGTAAAAAACGCTGAAAATACTGTTTGATTTGCCGTAAGCACCATTAAGCGCAAGTTTGATAGCATTAGCTTCTGTGCATTTTTTACCCTTTTCTTTTTGCCATTTTTTACGCTCTTTTTTCAAATCACCGTAAATATCTGCAAATCTTGTTCCTAAATGTTCTGGATGCAATCTATTGACGATAGCAATTGAAGGATATAGAGAACTGACATCAACATCAACTATCCACCAATCGGCAGATGCTTGAATGCGTTTCTTTTCAACAGAGCCATGAATCCCGCCGGTACCGTAATGATATTCTACATTTCCAACGGTTGTTGTCAAATCTGTAAATACTCCTTTACTTTTAATAGTAGCTATAGAATCTTCACTTGTAGCATTAAGTTCGTCACTTTTAAGAGTTTGAGCACACATGTAGTCGTAAATATGCTTAAATTCTGGTTTTTTAAAATTTACATAAGGAAAAATAACATCTTTCAACGCCACTGACGTTCGAGGTGTTTGACGCATTTTACGCCGTCCGGTAGACATATCATAACAAACTTCATCACCTAAACGCTGAATAATGGTCTGTTCGCCGATTTTCGTATCATTCCAGTTATAAACATCGACACCAAATTGTTCTTCAAGCCCTTGTCTAAATTCAATAGCATGATGAGCGTATTTGGCAAAACGTTTAGTTTCTTGCACATCGTGTATATTGTAAGGGATAAGTAAAGTTTCAACCTGCTCTTTGGTAAGTACAGTTCCATCTTTAATAGGCATATCCTGAACAAAAGGCGCACGCATATTTATTTGTAAAGCTTTTAATGATGTAGCTTTAGCTTTATTGTCAAAATGATGCATTTTAAATAAATCTACTTGTGGCGTAAAACGGTCAGAAGCCCATATGATATGACCAAATTTGTTATCAGCGTTAATAATATCCATAGCTTTTGTATAAAGTTGCTGATAACTTGCTGAAGGATTATTCCAAAGAAAATGAATTACCGGATAGTCAAAATTAATGTTGTTAAAGCCTATCATAGGTGTTTGGCTTGTTGCAAGTTCTTTAAAAAATGCCAAAAGTTGTTTGCGGTCATCACGAAATTCAGAAATTTCCCAAACTGAATGTACATCAGAATTTAACATTTCCATTGAAAATGTAAAACAATTTGGAAAAGTTTCAATATCGTATACTATAGCATTTACAAAATTAAGAGACATTTTACCACCATTCAAAAATACGTCCGTAAATTGGTAAAACCATAGCTTGCACAATTATTCAAGCTATAAAACCATGTTCTTTTTTACAATGTGCAATATCTTGAAGAAGAGCAATGACAAACCAGAAAACAGCGGCATAAATAACAATCCCATCCATTTTAATCTTCTTTCATTGCATTTAGTAAATTAAAAGGTTTTTCTTGTAAAACTGGATAAAGAAAATTTGTTAAAACTTCAACAATTCTTTCTTCTTCATCATTTTTATTCAAATAACCATTTCGATAACAAATGTGAAGTATTTCATGCAGTAAAACATTTTCTTGTACCTGTAAAGGCATGCTTTTATTTATAAAAATTTTAGCCTCAGCAAATTTTGCTTTTCCCATGTTATCGTCACAATATTCACCGTCAATCATTTTAATTTCATAATCAATGCCGGCAATGTTTAAAACTTTTTTAGACATTTTAATTCTCCACATGATGATAACTGCCTTCAGCAGTTTTCTGCCATACCCGAGCTTTATTTTTTTGATGTTTATTGTAAACCTGTTTGTAAAAAACATCACTGTAATGAGTTACATCATTTAATAACCCTAAAGTAATAATTTTTCCAGTAATTGAATGCCAACGTGCAAGACCGCAACAAACGATAAAAACATCAGCTAATTCTTTCCCAGAATCTTCAACAGTTACAGCCTCTTTCCATTCTCTAAGTTCTTCTTCAAGTTTCAAAAGTTGACCATTAAGTGTAGCTGTTGGAAAACAATTTAAATGCCATTCAGTAATTTCTGTAGCTAATTCAATCCATTTCTTTTTGTTCATTTTTTAAACCTTTTAATATTTCTGGACGTATATAAAATTTATAAATGCAATCAGCATTCGCAGCAATTTCATCAGTTGTAAAAATTTTTAAATCGACAAGCGTTGTAATTAATGTCATAAGAATTACATAATTATGTAAATCTCCATATTTCAAATCTTTAAAATCTTCAGGTAATACCATAAATATCTCCTAACTTTAATAAATTGACAGACTTTTACCGGTCTGTCGGCGGTTGTCAACATCAATACGGGACCCTATCCTGTATCAAACTGTTAAACGGTTGAACGGGCTGCTGTCCAGCAGGCGCCATAGGCATACCCATAGGAGCCTGCGGCATAGGCATTGGTGCTGTCCCGGGTGCTGAACTAATAGGTGCTGCGGATGCTCCAGCCGGAACAGCAGGGGCCTGACCACCAAACAACTTCATCGGGTCAGCGTTTATTGAACCTTTAATTGCCTGACCGTATCCAACAAGCTCATAAGCATTCGGATTCCAGTAAATGCCACCATTTTTTTCGGTATGTACAGTTAAATTGACACTTGCAACAACATAATCACCAGTTTTAACCTCTCCTGCTTCAACTTTACGATAAGCGCCGTTTTCAAATTTGTAAGTTGAAGGACAAAAAGCTGATGTACGAATTTTAATGATATAACACCCTTTATAACCATCACGGGTATTATACGGTACATTTGACCCCTGCGGACAAGCGGGGCTATCTCCGTTAATAATTTTCCAAGCAAATCTTGTCATTTCAAGTTGCTCAGGATTCGTATTTGCATATTGTGGATAAATTTTTGCAACTTCCTGAACAATATACGGCCAAACATTCTGCATAAATTCGGTTTTAGGAATTGCAAGGTCGATACGATGTTCTTTGATAGGCTGACCGTTTTTATCTACTTTAGGCTGTTTGCTATAAAAATCGCTAGCCTGTTCAAATTTATTAGGGTCTCCGCCAACAATACGTCCGGCAGGGAGTTTAAAACATTCTAATGTCATTTCTTTTCTCCAAAATATTTTTCTGCAATTTTACTTTCATCAACTGCAACGAGTTTCAAACCGTTATCCGGTCTATAAGTGCATTCGGCTACAAAATCCTCTGGCACGCCAGCTTTTTTAGCTTGTGCAGGTGTCATAAGCTTTTCAACACGGATGTCAATACCTGTCATTGCTTTAATAAAATCAGCATTGATATTTTTATTCCACGTTGTCTGACCTAAAGCTGGGACGATTGAATAACCTTTAACACCATTGCCTTCTGACAATCTGTGCTTTGCTAAATCCTCATAAGCGTCATAAGATTGTTTTAAGACTTCTTGAGCGCGTTTGAGGTTTGTTAGCATCCATGATAGGCGTTCGTTGCTTATTTCACTATCAAAAGCTAATTCTGCAACGTCCACAGCGTTCATAGTCGCTATTTGAGCCGCAGGGCATTGAGAGAGCGACTGGCATTTATAGCATTGTGCGCCGCTGCAAACTGTTGGTGAGGGGTTGACAAGAGTTTGAATTAACTTGTCATGCAGTTGCATCAACTCATTGTAGCTTACCTGCCACTCTCTCATACTCCCTTGCGGATGATACGGTCGGGGTTGAAAAATTTTGAACACTATCAGATTCGGATAATAACCTTCATGTTGTTTGCAAAATCCAATCGCATGACTGATTAATGTCCAATTCATTTTCGGTTCGATAATTCGCCAACCGTATTTCAAATCCGCAATGGTTAAAATACCATCAGCACATTTAACGCAATCGGCACGTCCGCGAATTTCCCAGCCGTTACCGGAATAAGATATATCCATTTCAACCTTGCAATTACCGGAAGTTATAAATTCGAAATAATCACGACAATTTTCGACCATTTCATCGGTTATAAATAAACCGTTCATTGCCGATTGTCCGATTAATGTTTCTGGGTTAATACCATTTGCAATTTGTTCGGCAAGCCAATGGACAGCATTGCCTTCATCGGTTACTTCAGTTGAAAAATCAAAAGGCTGTATGTTACCTAAAGATTTATAACCATTGCAGGCCATAAAACGCGGAAGTTCTGTTGCAGTTAATGATAACATAAATTACAAACCTTTTTTAACCAATTCATTAATTACATATTTAAGAGCCTGTGTATTGTCTCTCAACTCAGCAGCTCCCTGATAAGAAGTGCCGTAAGTAGCATTAACACCGGCAATTACATTCTGCATAAAGTTGGCATCGAGGATTTTCATCTGCAAACCATTACGCAACTGTTCGAACATTCTGTTATAAAGAGTTTCCGGGGTTTCTGCTACAGGAGTTACCGGTGCCTGCGGAATACTCACAGGAGACTGCGCCGCCATAGGTATTACAGGAGATTCAACAGAAGTTGCCGGAGCGACAGCATTATTAATAAAATCATATGCAGGGATTACAGTCGGCTGTGATACTGTTGAATCAACAGGTACAATCGATGCTGCCGAAGCATAAGAAGTTACCGTAGTCTCAGGCATTACTGATTGTTCTTCTGCAACGGGAATCTGTAATTCAGCTTTAATACGGTTATATTCTACATCACTGATACCACGCCGCCGCTGCCAAATACCATTGGAAGTCATTTTATGATTTGAACTGTGGATTCTTTCATCCCACGGCAAACCTTCTTTATCCAAAGTTAAGACATCAAATTCTTCAGAATTAGGAATATAAGCAACTTCTGCAATTTCCTTAGTTTGTTTAACCGGTTTATCAGTTAAAACTTCCGCAATTTTTAACAGCTCATCGACTGTCAGTTCTTCAAGTGTAATTTTCATTTCATTTCCTTAATGTTAATGTTGACATTTAACATTAACTGTTTTACATTGTTGTCAAACAGATTGCAAGAGGAAAAATTAAAAATGTCGAAAATTGTTATAAAAAGTGATGATTTATATAGATTTTCAAAACTTGTGGATAATGAGGGATATATAAGAATAGAAATTAAAAATCATAAAGCTTTTATGATTGCAAGCAACGAGGTTGTAGCTTGTGTAAAATATTTTGGCGATTCTTTTGACACAAATGAAATTGTGTATATTAAAATTGATGAAAAATTTAGAGAAAGAATAGAATTTGATTCAAGGCTTTTAACTCCTGTAGTGTTAGAAACTATGCCTGAATTTGCTCTTGCAACATTAAAAACAGATAAAGACATTTCCGAATCGCTAATATACCTTGATGAAAGTTTTTACGACAATTGGCGTTCTTGGTTTACCGAATCGTCAGAAAACAAAGGATTTATGTTTTGGGATATTTATCAAGTAATTAAATTATTTGAATGCAGCCCTTCAGGACAAATAACATTTCCAGCAGTTATAAATAGTTCCAAACCTGTCTTATTAAAAGATGTTACAGATTCAGACTGGGCCGGGGTATTTATACCTGCTGCAAAAGATGAGAAAAAAATTAAACCTGCTGAATTACCGGAATGGTTAAAAGATGCCAATAACACTTAGAGATTATCAGCAAAAAGCTATCAATGAAATTTATGATAGCTGGAATCGAGGAAATAAAAATGTATCCTTAGTGATGTGCACAGGGCTTGGTAAAAGTGTCTGTATGTCTTCTATAGCAGTTGATTTTGATAAACAACATAAACCTGTTGCGGTTATTGCACATCGTAACGAACTTGTTAGTCAAATGTCTTGTCATTTAGCGCGTGTAGGACTTTATCATCGTATAATAGCTCCAAGAACTATTGTTGGACAAATTTCAAGAAAACATAAAATTGAATTTGGAAAATCTTTTATTAATCCATCGGCGTTATCGGCGGTTGTTGGTGTTGATACATTAATGGCACGAGCTGATAATCTAAAAAATTGGGCACAGCAAATAGCTTTATGGGAAGTCGATGAACAACATCATATTACTCGCAGTAACAAATGGGGCAGAGCTGTTGAAATGTTCGTTAACGCTCGTGGACTTGGTGTAACCGCTACACCGAATCGAGCTGACGGTCAAGGTCTTGGTCGATGGGCCGACGGCATCATGGATGATATGGTTTTAGGTCCATCCATGCGTTGGGCTGTTGAAAATAATTTTCTTGCAGATTATGAAATTGTTTGTCCTAAATCAGATTTAAATGTTGAAGATAGCCCGTTATCTATAAACGGGGATTGGTCTAATCAAACGTTGCGTAAAGCTGCTAAAAAATCACAAATCGTTGGGGATGTAGTAACAAATTATATTAAATACGCTTTTGGAAGAAAAGCTATTGTTTTTGCTACTGACGTTGAAACAGCAGAAGAAATTTCAAGAGATTTTAACGCTCATGATATAAGAGCAGTTTCACTTAACGGTAAATCGTTACCTGCATTTAGAGAACAAAGCTTAGACAATTTTCGAGATAATAAATTACAAGTACTTGTTAATGTAGATTTGTTTGACGAAGGCTTTGATGTCCCAAGTTGTGATGTTTGCATTATGGCCCGCCCTACTGCTTCATTAGGTAAATTTTTGCAACAAATAGGCCGTGTACTACGCCCTGCCCCTAATAAAACAGCTCTTATTATTGACCATGTTAGCAATGTTATTCGACATGGTTTACCTGATATGCCCAGAGAATGGTCACTGGACCGTCGACAAAAAAAAGCTAAATTGACTAAGGACCCAGATGAAATAGAACTTACAGTATGTAAAAAATGCCTTAAACCTTATGAAAAATTTAGAACTCAATGCCCTTATTGTGGTGCTGAACCTGTATTACCTGAACCTAAATCCCGTTCGATTGAAATGGTTGCTGGTGATTTAATATTATTAGATAAAGTCGCTTTACAACGTCTGCGACAGAATGTGGTGTTAGAAGCTCCCGGAGAAGTTGCTGCAAGAGTTGCAAGAGTTGCCGGTCCGATAGCTGCAAAAAGTGTTGCAAATCGACAAATAGAGAAAATAGAAGCGCAAGGGGAATTAAAAGAGGCAATAGCTCAATGGGTTGCAATCGAACGGCTTAAAGGATTTAATGACCGAGAGATATATAAAAAATTTTATTATGCAACAGGGTTTGACGTATTAGGAGCGTTAAGTTCCAGTCAAACTCGTCAAGATTATTTGTTATTAACAGAAAAAATAAAAGGATGGTATCACAATGAGAAATGTTAGAATTATCGGGGATGATATTTATTATAAGGATGTATTAGTTG